>ERZ1031845.495-NODE-495-length-14833-cov-5.602382_pt1 | contig 14833 bp, 10 predicted proteins | sample MGYA00518169_ERZ1031845 | MGnify/ENA primary metagenome ERZ1031845 (study PRJEB33719, sample SAMN04261265) | wastewater metagenome | biome: rural village; feature: human; material: feces | host: Homo sapiens | place: El Salvador | collected 2014-01-14 ...
AGGCGCGAGAGGAAGCGCTGGTGGCCGAGCAGGAGAAGCAGCGTATTCTCGCGGCAAATATGGAACGTGACCGTATCAGTGCCAGCATTCAGGCTGAAGTCACTGCCACATTGAACAGCGTGATTAGTCAAGCCGTCGATGGTATCCGCATGTTGGACGCTGCCGAAGCACAAGGCAAAGAGCCTACCGCCGACGAGATTTCCGCAGCGTTCAAAGCCATTGGCGAACAGGGGCGCGCCGCGCTTAAGCGTATGCGCGAACTGCTTGGTGTGCTTCGTGAGACTGGTTTCAGCGATGACGCTCATGCCGGTAGCGCGAGCGAACTGCAGCTGAGGCCCGCAACACCGTTGGAGGAGCAGCTGCAGCGCGTGTCTCGATAGCCGGTTCAAGTTTTTCAGGGAGATTTAAGGGTTTGTTTCGCGCTGTGAGCGGAACAATGCCGATAAGGTGGAGAGTATGAGTGAAGAACAGAAGATTCGTGTGGTCATTGCCGATGATCAGGAATTGGTGCGTGCCGGTTTCGCGATGGTGATCGGCTCGCAACCGGATATGGCGGTTGTCGGCCAGGCGCGCGATGGTGCAGAGGCTGTGGCGTTGGCGGAAACGCTGCATCCTGACGTGGTGTTGATGGATGTGCGTATGCCCGGCATGGATGGTATCGAGGCGACTCGGCAGATCAGTGCGTTGCAGCATCGCTTTGCTGCCGATGGAACACAATCAGAAGTCACTCATACCAAAGTGATCATTCTGACGACATTCGATTTGGACGAATATGTGATGGCCGCGATCAATGCCGGCGCTTCCGGTTTTCTGCTGAAAGATACGGAACCGGAAACGTTGTTGAATTCGATTCGCACAGTTTTTCAAGGTAATGCGATTATCGCACCGTCCGCCACGAAACGTCTTATCGAGAAAATGATGGAAGGCGATTTCATGGCTGCGAATGTTGGTGCACATGGAAATTCCACTGCTTCTTCCACTTCTGATTCGACGTACACCGATCCGGAATTAGATGAACTGACTGATCGCGAGCGCGAAGTGCTTATTGAGATCGCGCATGGATTGTCGAATCAGGAGATTGCCGACAAGCTTTTCATCAGCCTGCCGACAGTGAAAACGCATGTGGCGCATATTCTGTCGAAAATCAATGCACGTGACCGCGTGCAGGCGGTGGTGTTCGCTTACGAAAACCATTTGGTCTGATTGATTTGTTGTTTTGCGTATGCATGATACGCAAAAAGGACTCCTACCATGTTTGTGGCAGGGGTCCTTTTCGTTGTGTTTGCTATGAAGATTAGGCTTCGGCGAGCGCCTCAACAGGAGGCGTGCTCACTGCCCTGCGTGCAGGGAATACGCTGGCGAGCAATGCTGCCACGGCTGCCACGGCGAGTACGATGCCGTTAATGCCCCATTCGAACGGGAACATCACTTTGCCGTCCATACTGAACACCACGTATGCGCCTAGCCAGCCGAACAGGGTGCCAAGCAGTATGCCGGCAAGGCCTGAGACTACGGAGATGAGCAGCGCTTCGATGGCGAGCGATGCCCTGAGCTGGCCCCGGGTCATGCCGATGGCGCGCAGAGTGGCCGATTCGCGGGTGCGTTCAATCACCGACAGGGACAGCGTGTTGGCCACACCGACAAGTGCGATGAGCACAGCCACAGCGATCAATCCCACCAGAAGCATCATCATAGAGTCGATCATCTTCGCCCATACGATGCGTTCGGCGATCGGTCCGGTCACTGTCGCATCAGTGCTCTTCTCCAATGCGGTCTGCATGTCGTTGTAGATGCCGTCAACGGAAACTCCCGACTTGTCAGTATCCGCCTTGACCAGCAGCACATGGGTGGCGGCATCGAGGTCACCATTGGTGAAATGGCTTTCATCCACGAATCCGACAGCTCCATACTGTGCGGATACGCGACGGTAGTCGGCTTGGTTTGCTTGCAATGTCAGCGAACGCGTAGCGTCGCCGTCCTGGTTCCATTCGGTAGAGAAATCAGCCGTACCATTGGCGAACTGCAGTTCCTTGCCGGTTTGCGCATTGTATGTTGGCATGAGCACGCCATCACTGTCGATGGAGGCGTTACCCAAGTTGGCACGCATGACCTGCTTGACCTGATCGATATTCTTCACGCCGACCAGCAATGCGGACGTAGGCTGGGTTCCATCCGCTTTCTCCAAGGTCACGGAAACCGCCGGCGCATACAACGTGTCGGACACGCCGTTGATGTCGGCTACATCCTTGACCATTTGCTGGCTGATGTCATCGCCCATGGCCACGATGTCGACGCTATAACGGGTGGCGAGCGCACCATTCATAGTCTCTTTGGCGCTGGCGGCACCGGTTGCGATGGTGGAAACCAGGGTGACGCCGATGAGCAAAGCGGCACCGGTTGCTGCGATGCGTCGCGGATTCTTCTGAATGTTGGCGTGCGCAACCGTTGCGGAAGGGCCTGTCAGCGAGGCCAACGCTCCAACTCCCTTCATGAGGGCCGGCATCCAAAACACCGCGGTGACCACCATTCCGAGGAATACCAGTGCGGCGCCGGCGATGGCTACGAGCAGAATCATCGTGAATTGATCGCTGCTCGCATTCTCGCCGCCATTGGTGGCTTGTACCTGCCAGATGGAAAATACCACCATGGCGATACCGACCACCACCATCAGAATACCGATTATGGCTCGCGTGAGGCTGGAACGACGGTTGTCGGTCAGTTCAATCGGGCGCAATGCCTCCAATGGCGTCACCGCAGTAGCGGAACGTGCGGATCCCAGGGATGCGAGCACCGTCACCACAATACCGAAGAGAATAGGTATGACGGCGGCCTGCCAAGAGAAATTGAATCGCATACCCTCTTGCATGATGTCGCTGACGCACATGCCCCACATGAGCAGACTTCCCAGCACCACGCCAAGCACGGATGCGACGAAGCCAAGCACTGCCGCTTCGAACAGCACGGAACCATACAGCTGGCCTTTTTTCGCGCCGATGGTGCGCAGCAAGGCGAGTGTGCGGCGGCGTTGCGCCACGAGTACTTGGAACGTGTTGGCGATCACCAGTGCCGCCACGAACATGGCAAGCACGCCGAAGCACATGAGGAATGTGGTGACGATGCTGGTTTGGTTGCCGGTTAAGGATTTGATGCTTTCGTCACTGACCTGCTGTCGCGACATCAGATCGAAATGCTTTGGCAGCAACGCTTTCACACTGTTGATGGTTTTTGCGGATACGCTATTTCCATCCAAGGCAAGGTCGAGGTATACCGTTGTTGTTCCGGTGGTGTCGAAATCGTCCGTTCCCTGCATTGCGGCAAGCAGATTGTCGGATCCTACAATCGCACCACCATAGTACGAGTAGGCGCCGTTCGGATCGGAGGTGAGTCCGACCACGCGCACGTTGTCCGCTTTGGCTTTGCCATCGGTGCCTACCTCATATCGGGAGGTCAGTCTTACAGTGTCGCCAATGCCGACGTTCAGCTGTTTCGCCATGTCTTCCGGCAGTGCGACTTCGTTGGAGTCCTTCGGCTGGTCCCCTTCCGTAATATTCACGGGAAGCATGTTCTTCTGTGCCGCGGTAGAGATGATCTCGCCGCTGATGGCGCTGTCCCCCCTGGAAACGCTGACGCCGGTTTCCACCGAGGCGCGGACACCGTCAACCCCTTCGATGCCGGCGATCTGGTCGAGATGGAAGTCGCCGACAGTGCTGGAGTACGCTTCGTTGAGTTCCTCATCGCTCAGGTCGGAGCTGTTGACGGTCACCGCATAGTTGGCGTTTCCGAACATGGCGGTCATCTGCCGTGTCAGGGAGTCGTTCATGGCATTGCCGAACAGGAAGGTGCTGGCGATGAACGCCGTGCCGATCATGATGGCGATGCCTGCGGGTATGAGCATGCGCTTGGTTTTTCGCATGAGTTTCAAAGTGATGGACCACATGGTTAATTCTGTTTCCTTCTTCGAATGCTTCTACAGTGCGTTTAGCGGGAATCTCTCGCGGAAGCCACATTCATTGTGGCGGCTTCGCGTTCCTTCATCAGCAGTTCACTCATCTGGTCTGCTGTCGGCTTGTTCACGTCCGCCACGATCTGGCCGTCGGCGAACACGAGCGCACGGTCGGCGTAAGACGCGGCGACCGCATCATGCGTGACCATGATGATGGTTTGGCCAAGTTCGTTGACGGAACGTTTCAGGAAGCTCAACACTTCGGCGCTTGATACAGAGTCAAGATTGCCGGTGGGCTCGTCTGCGAACACCAGTTTCGGTTTGGTGATCAATGCTCGCGCGATGGCCACACGCTGCTGTTGGCCTCCCGATAGTTCGTTCGGACGATGGTTAAGACGTTCCTTAAGGCCAAGCGTTTCCACCAGCAGACGCAGCCACTGTCGGTCTGGTTTCGCCCCAGCCAAGGTCAAGGGCATGAGAATGTTCTGTTCGGCAGTAAACATCGGCAGCAGATTGAAGCTTTGGAAGATGAAACCGATCTGATGGCGGCGCAGCAGGGTGAGCTGGTCGTCGTTCATGCGGGTCAGATCCTTGCCGTCGAACATGACGTGTCCGCTAGTGGCCGAATCAAGTCCGGCCAGCGTGTGCATCAACGTGGATTTGCCAGAGCCGGAAGGGCCCATGATGACGGTGAATTTTCCTTGTTCGAAGGCGATATTGACGTCACGTAACGCATGCACCGCGTTGCTTCCGGAACCGTAGTCCTTGACAAGATCGATGGCTTCAATGGCAGTGTTATTGGCTTTGATGGCGTCCCTGATGTCCATGGAAGTTCCTTTCTTTGTGAAGTTACTTCCAACATACGGAACATTCGACGTCAACGGCATCATGCGTTGGTCTGAAATCCTGCTGAACCGCGACTCATCCTTGAGTATGAGATCAACGCGGGAACAGCGAAAACTGGATGATCAGAAACCATGTTCCAAGCATCGGGCAATCGTCAATCGCCTAGCAATACGCCTTCGTGCGGCGGCTCAAGCCAATACGACTCCTTCTCCACACTGACGGTGGACGCCCACCAGGTCTGTTCCACGCCTGGCAATGGGCGAATGGATTCGTCCACCACGCGCCATAGGTCCTCATCGTTGTCGGCGATGATTTCAATCAGGTAATCGGCACCGTTCAATCCGACACCACTCATCGCGTACGTCACTTCGTCGATGGCCAGAAGCTGTTCGGAGTCAAGCCGATATGGAGGTTTCACTCCAAGTCCGAGGAATGCCTGTCGGAATCCTCCCAAACGCATGGGGCTTACCGTGGCCATAATGCGCATCACGCCGGAATCTTCGAGTTTTTTGATGCGGCCGCGAATCGCCGTATGGGTCACGCCGAGACGCTCCCCCAACGACGCATAGCTGGCCCTGCCGTCCTTCTGCAGTTCGTTGAATGTGTGCACGAACCGTGGATCCAGACGATGCGAGGGAATATCGGTGCCGACACTCGCCTCGCGTTTGGTCAGGAAGCCGGTTTCGCCATGCGCGGCGAGCAGACGGTTCACCACGCTGACATTGTGGTCATCAAGCACCAGCCGTCCGCATGAGAACACCTGCAGACGGGACAATCCCGGCAACGCGCGCAGACCATGTTTGAGGAAATGATCCATGCCTTCAGCCGAATACACCACAGCCTCAGCGATGATGTCGGCATCCCCCAGAGCGCAGACCACGTAGGTGACCTGTGGCATGGATTGGAGCATGGCAAGAGCCTCATCCCTGCTCCCGTCGAGACGAAGTCCCACCAGCACCTGACTGTAATTGCCCAGACTCAATGGATTGCACACCGGGACGATGCTCATGATGCCGGATTCAGTAAGCCTGCGGTAGCTTTCCGTAGCCGCGTAGACGGAAATGCCGATTTTGTCGGCAAGCGCCTGCATGGTCATACGGCCGTCGCATTGCAGGGCCGAGACCACTTTCAGGTCGCGTGCTGTGATGGTGATGCGTTGTTCGTTCTGGAACATTGGCCTGCCTCAGAACTGCCACAGCATCAGCCAGATGCTGCCTGCCGTCGCGGCGGCAGTGACCGCAAGGATGATCCAATCGGAGAGTCTCATCTTCAGCTGTATGCGGTAGGTGCGTCTCACGCCTTGGAGGTTGAGCCCGCGCGATTCCATAGCCCAGCCGACGCTTTGGCTCATTTTGTAGGCGCGGATCAGCACCGCGATGATGATGGGCAGATACGATTTGAACCGGTCCACCAAGCGTACGAATACGTTGCGTTTCTTGCCGGTGGCGTCTTTCTTGCCGTTCAAGTCGAGTCCGCGGGCCCGTTGCGCGGCCGATACGGATTGGAAGATGGAGAAGAACACCGGAATGTAGCGCAGCGCGGTGGCGAGCGTGAGTCCGGCCTTGTACGGCATGCCCAGGGAGGTGAGCCCTCGGATCAGCTTGGTCTGGCTGGTGGTGAACAACGTGAGGAAGCACGCGAATCCGAGCGCCGGAATGCGCAATCCCATCACCGCGGCCATGACGAGGTTCTCTCGCGTGAGTTTCAGCCATCCCCACTGCCACAGCACGTGCGTGCCGGATGGGTCGAAAATCGGCCAGAGCACCACGATGAACACGATGATCACGGCGAGGATCTTCCACACCCAGCCGATGCGTTTCAGCGGCACGCCGTCGGTGATGAGCATGAGATGTTCGATGATCAGAACGTCAAGTATGAACGCCCAGTTGCGCCATACCAGGCACAACACCAACATGACCACGGTGATGAGGAATTTCACACGGGGGTCGGCGCGATGCAGCCAGCCGTCGCCCGGTACATACAAATCGGCGTCCATCAGTGTCGTCCTTCCTCATGCTTGGTGACTTTCAGCAGCACATGCGTCGCCGAAACGGGCCCATTGGATTTACGCGGTTTGCGGATGGTCCGAGATTGCTTCTGCGCCGCTTCGGACCTGTCGATCGGCCCATACTGCACGACTTTTCCGTCCTCCAATTCCAGCACATGCGTGCAGTACCGGTATACCGCGCGCATGTCGTGGCTGATCATGACGATGGTGACGCCGCGCTGGTTGAGTTTCTCGATGGTGCCGAGGAAGCGTGCTGCGAGACGGTGGTCGAGACCGGCCGTAGGCTCGTCGAGCACGAGGATCGGCGTGCGCATTGCAAGCACGGATGACAGCGCCACCGCACGGCGTTCGCCGTAGCCGAGCGTGGCCGGCGAGACGTCTTCATAACGGTGCAGGTCGAACAGCGTCAGCATCTCGTCGACGCGTTTGAACACGGTGGCTCCGTCCAGTCCAAGCGCGGTAGGACCGAATGCGATTTCCTCCTTGGTGGTGGAGCAGAAGATCTGATGGTCGGGATTCTGGAAGACGAATCCGACGTGGGCCGCCATTTCGCCGACGCTGTGTTTGGAGGCGTCGAGCCCATCCACCGTCACCGTGCCCTGCGTGGGTCGGATCAGTCCGTTCAGATGTTTGGCGAGTGTGGTCTTACCGGAGCCGTTACGTCCGAGGAGTCCGATGAATGAGCCACGTTCGATGTCGAACGTCACGTCGTCCAGAGCTTTCGATGCGTTGCCGCCGCGCTCATATTGGTAGGAGACATGGTCCAGACTGATGACCACGTCCTTGGACCGTTCCGGCTGATTCTTTTTGTCCTTCTTATGCTTTTTGCCCTGCTGTACGGCCTTGACCTGCGGCAGCGGATCGTCCGCGACCTGCACGCCGGAGGATTCCAGCAGTCCTTTTTCACGGACGAACAGGCTGGCGTCGCCGTTGCGCACCAATTCCCCATTGACCATGAACAACACTTGGTCGGCCCAATAGGCGATATGCTCCGTGTCCTGTTCCGCCATGATCACCGTCATGGAACGGGTCTGCCGGATGCGTTCAAGCACATCGAAGACTTCCTGCTTGCCTTCCGGATCAAGCGCCGCAGTCGGTTCGTCAAGGATGAGCACGTCGGGTTCCGCCGCCAATGCCGCCGCGATGGCCACACGCTGCATCTGCCCACCCGACAGGCTGGTCGGCACGCGCTTGCGGTAGCCGGTCATGCCGACCAGATCGAGCATGACGTCGATCTGCTTGTCGATGATGTCCGGTGCGATGCCGCGGTTTTCCAAAGGAAAGGCGATCTCATCCTCAACGCTCGCACAGAACAGCTGCGCTTCGGGATCCTGCTGCACGTAGCCGATACGTTCGGACAACGCCGATACGGAATGACGGCTGGTGTTCATGCCGTTGACTTCCACCAGTCCGGTCATGGTGCCGTCCGCCAGATTCGGGATGATTCCGGCCAAAGCCATGCACAGGGTGGATTTGCCGGCGCCGGTCGGTCCGATGACGCCCACGAACGAGCCTGATTTGATATCGAAGCTGACATGCTTGAGGCTATCCACCGGCTTGCCGCCATCCACCAATGGCTCATACTGCCAACTCAAATCACGTACCGTGATCATGCGCTCTTCTCCATATCTTTCAGCACATCAGCCCATTGCACCGGCCGCGAACACAGCCACTACGGATACTATATGAACGAATATGTATAAATAAAGCCCGTGGAATCGCCGTTCATCGGTGAACCCACGGGCTTTATTTATGCAAGACAATAATGTATCACTCGCCGGCCTTGACGCTGAGGTTGCCGAGTCGCACCAGCGGCGGATAAGCCTTGCGCACCGCGGAGAACAGTGCGAAGCCAACGATCAGGCCGACAACCATCTGGAATGAGTTGCCGATGATTTCGCCTAGGGCCGGACCGAAGCCGGACAGGATGCCGCCGGCGATGAAGTAGCCGAACACCTTCCACACGCCGGCCACCAGAGAGCCGATGACGACGTTGGCCGGTTTGAATTCACGGACCAGCAGACCCACGAGCACCGCCTGCAGACCGTCGATGATGAAGGTGAAGATTGCCCACTGCGGGTATCCCGAGATGAGGTCGGACAACGCCGGTCCAAGACCGCCGATGATGCCGCCGACCCACGGGCCGAACGCATAGGAGCTGAAGAAAATCATCGTGTCGGACAGGTTGAGGTATCCACGGGTCGGGGTCGGAATCTTCACGAACATGGTCAGCACGGTGGTGACCGCGGTCATGACCGCGATCAACGGGATGGTGTTGACCTGAATAGCTTTCTTGATATCGTTCTTGACGTCCTGCGCCATAATACAGTCTTCTTCTCTCTTTTTTACCAAAATAGCAAAACCATCTTGCTTTTCCTACGATTCGTAAAGAAATCGCAAGGAATTTCTTTCGATGTATCAAATTGCGACATACCATATCGCAATAAGCGAAAATTTTATCCCATCCGCGTTACAAGCGCAGTGCAAAGCGGGCGGCCCGCAACACCCCCTTCTCATGGTGCAGCGGACCGCCCGACAGTTGTTTCAGACCAAAGTCACTTGGCCAGACCGGATTCGCGCAAGGCCTTGAAGCCGCTTTCGAGGTCCTCGATGATGTCGTCGATGTTCTCCAGTCCGATGGACAGGCGGATGGTGCCCTGGTGGATGCCCTGGTCCTCGAGCTCCTCCAGCGTCTCCTGGGAGTGCGTGGTGGAGGCCGGGTGGATCACGAGGCTCTTGGCGTCGGCCACATTGGCCAGCAGGCTGAACAGGTGCAGGTTGTCGATGAACACGCGTGCCGCGTCCTTGCCGCCCTTGATGTCGAAGGTGAAGATGGAACCGCCGCCGTTCGGGAAGTACTTCTTGTACAGGTCGTTGTCCTTGCGGCCTTCGATGGACGGGTGGGAGATGGACTCGACCTCCGGCACGGTCTTCAGGTAGTCGATGACCTTCAGCGCGTTCTGGACGTGGCGTTCGACGCGCAGGGACAGGGTTTCGGTGCCCTGCAGCAGCAGGAAGGCCGCGAACGGGGACAGGGTGGCGCCGGTGTCGCGCAGCAGGATGGCGCGCACGCGGGTCACGAAGGCGGCGCCGCCGAGGGCCTCATAGAAGTTCAGGCCATGGTAGGACGGATCCGGCTCGGTCAGGGTCGGGAACTTGCCCGGCACTTCGGCCCAGTTGAACTTGCCGCCTTCCACGATCACGCCGCCGAGGGTGGTGCCGTGGCCGCCGATGAACTTGGTGGCGGATTCCACAACGACGTCGGCGCCGTGCTCCAGCGGGCGGAACAGGTACGGGGAGGCGAAGGTGTTGTCCACGATCACCGGCAGGTGGTGCTTGTGGGCGATGGCGGTGATGGCCTCGAAGTCGGGCAGGTCGGCGTTCGGGTTGCCGAAGGTCTCGAAGTAGACGAGCTTGGTGTTCTCCTGGATGGCGTCCTCGAACTCCTGCGGGTTCTCGGCGGAGACGAAGGTGGTGGTGATGCCGTCGCGCGGCAGGGTGTGGCGCAGCAGGTTGAAGGTGCCGCCGTACACGTTCTTGGCTGCGACGATGTGGTCGCCGGACTGGGTGATGTTGCGCACCGCGTATTCCACGGCGGCCGCGCCGGACGCGACGGCCAGGCCCGCGGTGCCGCCTTCGAGGGCCGCGATGCGGTCTTCGAACACGCCCTGGGTGGAGTTGGTCAGACGGCCGTAGATGTTGCCCGGGTCCGCCAGTCCGAAGCGGGCCTCGGCGTGGTCGAAGTTGTGGAAGACGTAGCTGGTGGTCTGGTAGATCGGCACCGCGCGGGAGTCGGTGGCCGGGTCGGCCTGCTCCTGGCCGACGTGCAGCTGCAGGGTTTCGAAACGATAGTTCTTGTTTGCCATGATGCGCTCTCCTTGGATAAGGGTTCGTTGTTCTCGTCTTGGTTGGCCACCCGCCCTGCCGTGTAGGGCGCTTGGCCAGGTGTTGGTAGCGACAATAAACCGGCCGGCGAGCGCAACGCAAGCCGAACGTTATCGCACTTGCCTATATCCCCTTATAAACCGTTGGAATCATTAGCTTTCCCCACTCCCCCAACCGTTGAAAAAACCATTCGGAACCATTCGACACGCCGAAGTCCCGCATGCCGGTGACCCACCGTGAGGAACGGATGCGCGTCAGGTCAGGGGAACGGCTAAAGTCATGGGCAGGCAAATCGCAAGAGAGGTTCCGATATGAGCGATGAGATTCTGTACGACCGTGATCCGCGGTATATTCCGCGCGTCGCCGCGGTGCATGACATGTGCGGTTATGGCAAGTGTTCGCTGACGGCGGCCATTCCGATTCTGTCGGCGGCCGGCTGCGACGTTTGTCCGGTGCCGACGGCGCTGTTTTCCGCGCACACGCGCTACGAGGTATTCACGTTCCACGATACGACCGAGATTCTGGACGGCTATCTGGACGCATGGCGTCAGGAGAACGTCGATTTGGATGGCGTCTATTCCGGTTTTCTTGGTTCCGCGGACCAGGTCGCAATCATCAAACGCCTATACGCGGAGTATCCGCATGCCTTGCGGTTGGTGGATCCGGTGATGGGCGACGGCGGAGAAATCTACGCCACGTACACTCCTGAGCTGTGTCGGGCGATGGGCACGCTGGTGGATGGCGCGGATGCGCTGGTGCCGAATCTTACCGAGGCATCCATTTTGACGGGCCGTGACTATCCAGGCCAGGATATCGACGACGCGCAGGTGGATGAGATTCTTGGGGCGTTGCTTGCCGCCGGCGCGAAGAACGTGGTGCTTAAGGGCATCGATCGAGGGGATGGCATGATTCGCAACTATGTGGCGTCAGCTTCGACGGGCGTCGCCGGAAAACAGGAGCTGGCGCATGCCAAGCTGCCGTTCATGACCCACGGCACCGGCGACGCGTTCGCGTCGGCGCTGTGCGGCGCGGTGATGGCTGGCCGTCCTCTGGCCGAGGCCGCGAACATCGCCGGCGAGTTCGTCCGCCATGCGATGGAAAGCACCCAGTATCAGCCGAATCATGAGGAACGAGGCGTGAGCTTCGAACTCAATCTCGACGAATTGACCGCTTTGACCCGTCGTTGACGGTTCATCGGTCACTCTTTTCGCACAGAGGCCTTGGATCGTGTTGTGGATAGGTGTGGATAGCGTCGACTCATCCACCGACTATCCACGACACGCCCGAGATACGTAAGTTATCCACATTAGCCTATCGGCCTTGTCATGCGTGGCTTCTGTCTGTTGGACTAGGGCCATGAACCATTCATCATCACATGATGTTCCGGCCCCAACGCAGCCGCCGGAGCAGATTCTCGATTCCCTAGCGCGGCGTCTGCATGACGGCACGCTGCGTTCCCGACAGATCGGCGAGCTGGGAGAACAGTACGCCGCCGCATGGTTGGAAAGCCAAGGATGGCGGACGCTCGACCGCAACTGGCATTGCCGATACGGCGAACTCGACGTCGTGTCGCGCAATCCGATGGGCCAGATCGTTTTCGTCGAGGTCAAAACCAGACGTACGATGCGCTACGGCACCCCTCAGGAGGCGTTGACCGCTTCCAAGCAAATCAATCTGCGCCATGCCGCCGTGCAATGGCTGACGGCGCCGGAGCACCGCATGCCGAACAGTGGCGTGCGTTTTGACGTCGTCACCGTCGTGGTGCAGGGAGACAGACCTTTGCTGCATCATATCGAGGGAGCGTTCTGATGGCCATCGGCAGCGCCCTTTCCGTAGGACTGATCGGTTTGAAAGCCTTCATCGTCCAGATTCAAGCGTTCGTATCCCCTGGACTTCCCTATTTCTCCATCATCGGCCTGCCCGACACCTCATTGTCCGAGGCGCGCGAACGGGTCAAGTCGGCATGCCAGGCAAGTGGTTTCAAATGGCCGGAAACCCGTGTCACGGTCAATCTCTCCCCAGCGTCCATGCCGAAGAAAGGCTCTTCGCATGATCTGGCCATCGCGGCCAGCGTGCTCAGCGCGGCCGGCGCAATCGCCCATGACTGTCTGGCCGGCACCATCGTGCTTGGCGAGGTGAATCTTGACGGCACCGTATTGCCCATCAACGGACTGCTGCCCATCATGCTGCATGCGCGGGAGCAGGGAATCGCAACAATCATCGTGCCTTACGCCAACCTTGATGAGGCCCGTCTCGTTCCGGATGTCAAGGCGATCGGCGTGAGGCATGTCGGAGAGCTCATCGAACTGATGGGAGGCGATGCGGACTACCGGATTCCCGAAGCCACGCATGCCGTGAACGCCGATGTCGGCGCCACGGGCATGTGTCCTCCGCCCGGCGACATGAGCGAAGTGATGGGCCAGCAAGCGGCCAAATGGGCGTTGGAGGTGGCTGCCGCCGGAGGCCATCATCTGATGATGACCGGTCCGCCCGGCACAGGCAAGACCATGCTCGCTTCGCGCATTCCCGGCATCATGAGTCCTTTGAACGAGACGGAACAGCTTGAAGTGGCCTCGATTCGTTCGTTATGCGGCACGCTTCCCGGATACGGAATCAGCGACGTTCCACCGTTCGAGGCGCCCCACCATACCGCGTCGACCGCCGCGCTGGTGGGTGGAGGCGCGGGATTGGCCCAGCCCGGAGCCATCACCCGCGCGCATCGCGGCATCCTGTTCATGGACGAGGCTCCGGAATTCTCGGCGCGTACGCTGCAGACGCTGCGCGAACCTTTGGAATCCGGATATGTCGCGATTTCCAGAGCGAAAGGCACCACATATTATCCGGCTCGCTTCCAACTGATTATGGCGGCGAATCCCTGCCCGTGCGGCTACGCGTACGGCAACGGCGAGCGCTGCACCTGCCGAGAAAAGGACCGCGTCAAGTATTTCAGCCGGCTTTCCGGACCGATCCTCGACCGTATCGATATCCAGATCGAGGTGCCTCCGGTGGAGCGGATAAGTCCGGGGAACGCTCCCTCCGGCGATTCGAGCCATGCCATACGTCTGCGTGTCATCGTTGCCCGGCAGATGGCGCAGGAACGGTTCCGCGAATTCGGCTGGTGCTGCAACGCGCAGGCTACCGGCACCTGGCTGAGAGCCAACACCTCCCCCAAGGCCATCGAATTGGTCAACCGCGCCTTGGCGAGCGAGCGGCTGAGCCTGCGTGGCGCCGACCGTGCCATGCGGCTTGCGTGGACATTATCCGATCTGGCGGGAAAGACTTCCCCAGGACCTGAGGAAATGATGCAGGGAATATCCATGAGAACGAGGCTGGCATGATGGTGACGATCGACGACGAGACCCTGGCCAGCGCGGTGCTCACCTTCTGCCTGGACAGCGCCGACGCGATGATGTACGCGCTGGTCAAAGGCACCGGCTCCGCGGCAAGCGCGCTACAGCTGATCGCTGACAGCGGCCCTGGCAATCACAAAAACGTGACGACCGCGGCCTGCACGTCATTGGATGCGGCGTTCATCAACGGCGTCACTCGTTGGGGACGCACCATCAACGCCCGCGGAATGGCTTCGTTCCATGGCTCGCTGGTGTCATGGCAGCAACGTCTGGCATCGTTGCCCAGCAAGGATCCGGACGCATTGCGAGACTGGTTCACAGCAGACGGCACGCAGTGGATCATCGCCCCGCATCACCCCTGTTGGCCCAGCCAACTGAACGACCTTTCACTGCGCACCGACTGGGCATCCCCGCTCTGCCTATGGGGCAAAGGCGATCCGAAGGCGCTGGTGTCATGCCCCGAGCCGGTGGGTATCGTCGGCTCACGGGGCGTAAGCGACTACGGTAGGCAAAGCGCCCACGAATTGGCCCTTCGGATGGCGCGTGCCGGACATCTGGTGGTATCCGGCGGCGCGCTGGGCACCGACGCCGCGGCGCATTGGGGCGCGGTCAAAGCCATGGACGAAATGAGCGCCGCTCTGGCGGGACGCACCGTCGCCGTATTCGCTGGCGGACTGAACCATATCGGTCCAAAAAGCAACCAGAACCTGTTCGAGCAGATCGAAAGCCATTCGGGCGCTTTGATTTCCGAACTGTGCCCCGGAACCGTGCCGGAGGCAAGACGGTTCCTGCTGCGCAACC
>ERZ1031845.505-NODE-505-length-14541-cov-3.818791_pt1 | contig 14541 bp, 14 predicted proteins | sample MGYA00518169_ERZ1031845 | MGnify/ENA primary metagenome ERZ1031845 (study PRJEB33719, sample SAMN04261265) | wastewater metagenome | biome: rural village; feature: human; material: feces | host: Homo sapiens | place: El Salvador | collected 2014-01-14 ...
TTCTTTTTTCTTTTCTTAATCAGAACTGAAAGCTGGTCTAAAACGCTGTCTGTAAACTTCCAATAAGTTTCATCATCAATGTGATAAGCTTCTCTCAGCCTGATGTAATCACTTAGCAGTTTCTTCTTAATTCTAATCTGCTTTTCTAACTCTTCTTCATTCATCTGTTGAATTTTAAATTGTTAAACATCTAGTTATCTATTCACGATGCAAAGGTACATAAAATTCTTTTAATAACCAAATAAAACATAAACTTTCTTTTATGATTAACTCATTTTTAACATTTCAGCCCCATCAAACACGGTTTTTACCTCTTTTTCTCATCATTCTTGAATGATGTCAAACAATGTTATTACCGCTTTTACCCCGAAATGCAATGAAGGGGTTCGCTCGAAAACGGCTCGTTTCTTGTGGCAATTTCATGGAAATTGGCATAAGTAGCCGTTTTCGAGCGGGCAATCAATGGCAATTGATTGCAAAATTTGGGCATTTTGCACAAATTTTCCACGGTCATTTTTGCCAACTTGCTGAAAATCATGGATTTTTAGAAAGTTGAAGCAAAAAAGGGCGTACCTTGCTGTAAGCATAGCCCCCACCGCCCTACGCTCGGAGGCAATTGCCACGGCTGACTGGAGCGGTATATGTAAGGGATTTTTCATGTGGCAATTGCCCCTTTCCCCGACTGCTGCCCCGAATTGCCATCGCTCTCGCTATCTCTATCCCCTTCCCTTTATCCGCGGTTATCAGCAAGATTGCAAGAAAGAGAAAGGGCAACGTGTTCCTATCACGTTGCCCATGGTTCCTATAGTCTGCCCTTGTCGTGATAGCTGTAGAATGCTCCATCTGTTACTATCACATGGTCCATAAAGAAGAGGCGCATGACTTGACAAGCCTTGGCTATCTGCTGTGTCAGCACATCGTCCGCCTTGCTTGGCTGCGTGTTGCCCGATGGGTGATTGTGCACAAATGCCATGATGGTTGCACCGCTCAAGACTGCCTCCCTCATGAGGATACGTATATCCACGGATGTCTCAGTTATTCCTCCCTCGCTCAGTTTCACGCTCTTGATGAGTCTGAAATTTTGGTTCATCAATATGACGTGTGCCTGCTCTACCTTTAGGTCTGCCATCTGCGGAAGCATGTAGTTGTATATGGCTAGACTGCTGCCCATGTCGGGCTTGCTGCCCAACTTCTCCACTGCCCTGCGCTTGCCTAGTTCCAAAGCTGCGAGTACTGCCAACGCCTTGCAGTCGCCTATTCCCTGCACTACCTGCATTTCGTCCATGGATAGCTTTGCAAGGTTACTGAGATTGTTGTCTGCCATGTTCATCAGTTGCCTAGCCTGGCTTAGGCTTTCGGCTGTTCCTGCCCCTCTGTTGATTATCATTGATAGCAATTCGGTGTTACTGAGTGAATCGAATCCGTAATTAGCTGCCTTGAACTCTGGGCGCTCGTCTGCTAGTATATCATTGTACTTCTTCATGTTACGCTACTTTATTATAGTTATTGTTTGTTTTTTTGTTGATATTAACACCCTGTGGGAAACATCTCTTTGAGTGTGCCACTGCCTCATAAAAGCCTTCTGCCATCTCCTGCAACACGCCTCTGTTGCTTATTGGGTCGTGGTGAATGGTGCGAGCCAAAAAGATTTCTCGCTCCACATAAGCACCTGCCGCCTCCAACTTGCTTCTGAAGTCCTCGATGGTCTTGCCGCTAGTCAGCAGGTCGTCGAATAGAATGACCTGCTTGCCCTTGAAGTACTCGCCATCTACCGAAACATGATAAATATCCTCGTTAACAAAATGGCTGCCTCCGTTGTGGGTTGACTTGCGCTCGCCATATATGCTCATGTGCTCGTTTGCGGTCATGATGCCTGCAGCATTGAGGATTGCAGCGAAATAGCCGAATCGCTTGTTATACTTCCACTGGGAGCTGCATGGAGCGAAGACTACGACGAAGTCCTTTAACAAGTTGCCGTATTGTCTTGTCAGATAGCGGACTAGCCACTCAGCGCAGATTTGTGCCGCCATCTTGTCGCCTGCCTTGAAGTCGTAAACGAAGCGGTTGTTTGCCATCTGCTGTGCCTTGTCAACGCAAAGGTTGATGTAAGCGTTTGGAACGTACTCAAAGAAATAATTCTGTCTCATATCAAAAAATTTATAAAGTTTGAAAATTGTATTCTGGTAATGTTTGGGAGTCCAGAGATTTTTTCCACTCCTGCTGTGGAGTATTTTTTTTAATTGCATTCCGTTCAAAGCCCGGTGTGCCCTTTCGATTTTTCCTATGCATTCAAAATGCGCTGGCAGAGGCAAACAGGTGTGGGGTTCTGTGTTAACAAAAGGTAAAGGTTTAGTGAAGCGTGAAGAACCTTTGGCTTTTGTTAACCCAGGTTCATACACAGGTTTGAATCGCCAGAAGCTACCTTTGCATAGGAAATTTCGGATGGGAACACATGACGGGCGGCGGAGAATGCAATAAAAAAAGTACGGAACAGCATCAAACTCACCATCGGAGATACCGCTTTCTCACACACCCAGAAAGAAAAAAGGCTGCCTACTCTCACGAGCAAGCAGCCAAGGAATCATAAAATAAATAAAGAATAAACTACATTAAAACTATATAAATCATTATCGAAAAAAGCCTATCTAGGGTAATAGTTGCTCATGCCTCCCGTGTAGAGGACGGTCTGAGGGAACTTGTCCACACCAATGCAGACGGTATCGAAGGCATCGGAGAAGTCTGTGCGGTTCTCCAGCCTGTCCTCGTCTGTCTCAACGAGTTTCTCGCCTCGCTTATCCTTGCCGTTGTTGTAACAGCCGGCACTCTCGATGGAGATGATCAGATCCTCGTTATTGTCCTGGTTGATGAGGACCATGTGTCGTGCATGCCCTTTGAACATGCGGTCGATGAGCAACTGCTTCTCAAGATGGTTCATCGGCTTGCCGATGTAAACCTCCGTAACGAGCCATCCATTGCGTCGGAGCACCTTGGTGATAATCTGGTAGAACTTATCGTTGTGGGTTGCATAGGAGTTTCCCACAAAGGTGGCATCGTAGTAAAAGATGACTCGCTTGTTCTTGAGATACTTATAGTAGTCGCAGAAGTCCTGAGCGAGCTCAGGCAACTTCCGGTCATACTTGACATAGAATGAGTTGACGATGCGCAACTTGGTATCAGAACCCACCTGCCCGACTACGAGACAGTTGATGTTGTTGTTGGCATCGCAGCCGATGACCAGCGGTAAACCGTCCTCCAGGTCGCCATCCATGCGGCAGTCCGGCTTGTCGTGCTTAGGGTCGAACTTATACTGCAGGTCATTGAGGAACCTGGTGTTCGGTGCCGTATAGAAGTTGCGATCCTCATCAAGTCCGGAGTAGAATCCATCCTGCGCGATGCCGACATGCTGGCACATGATGCTCGTGAGGAACGTCATCTTAGGCAGGTCTCGCTTCATCTGTTTGATGAAGTCCTCGCCCAAGACTGCGAGGTTCTGAATGCTCGAGCACCGAGAATAGACAAGCGCATAGGAGCGAAGGGAGTGCAGAACCTTCTCATATTTCTGCACCTGCGACATATAATAATCATATCGCTCTGGGTGAGCAGCCAGTTTGTTGCGGATGCTGTGCAGATGCACAAGGACAGACTCCATGGTTGCCACCAGCTCCTTGTCTTCCTTCTTCTCCCAGCTCATGAACCAGGAGCCCTTCTTGGTTGCCGATGTATCTGAAGTAATCGTCAGACCATGATGGAGGCAGCAGTCTCCGAACAGTTGCTTGTTACCTCGATTGGCTGGGAGCGTCTCATTGTTGAGTTGCTCCCAGTCGATAAACTTGGCCTCGTCGATGAAGACATGGTCAAGAGAGAGGGAGTTAGAAGTTCCGCTGCGGTCCTGAGAGATGATGTTGAGGTAGCTGCCATTATAGAAGGCTACGGTATTTTCCCAGTTCATGGGCTGGGAATGCGGTTCCTGCCAGTGCAGCGCCTTCCACGGTTTTTTGCCAACGATGTAGTGGACATCGCGCTTGTAGCCCCACTCCTCGAGGTGGACCAGAGCAGAGGGAAGGATGTTGGTCTGGCATCGTTTGACCGATGGCGCCACCATGCCCAGGCATGAACCTGGCATGTGCTGCACGGCATAGAGGATGCGGCCAGCCTCGACCACACCCTTTCCGGTACCACGGCCCCACTCGCAGACCAGCGTCTTAGGCATGAGCTGCAGGACGCGCGACTGCACGTCGTTGAAAAATAACTCCTTAGGTCTTGCTGTCATCATCTGGCGGAAGTTCTTCGAAGTCAGCATCCTCGATGTCCGTCATCGAGTAGCGCTTCTCCATTTTTTTGATTTTTGCACGAAGATTTGGAATCTTCTGCAAACCGATGACTGTCGGATCATCTGTCATGCGGAACTCAACAGGAACAATCTTGTCGAATGCCAGCTCTGGCTCATCAGGCGTGTCTGTGCGGTTGTTCTTGATGCGGTTTTTCTGCATCACGGCAAGCGCCCGGAAGTCGCCGGCAGCCTTGGCAGCCTTGCGGTCCTCGTCTATCTCCTGGTTGACCTTCCATCGCCAGAACTCCTTAGAGGCGGCATTGAGATTGCCGAGCATGACCTGGCAGAGATGAATATCATCGTATGCCTGTGTCTCGCTTACGCCGAACATCGCCTTATCCTGGTCCACCATCTCCCGGACGGTAAAGCGTGGATAGCGCAGCCAGAAGGCGTAGCAGCCACGCAGCCGCTCCACTCTCGCCTTGACGATGGCAGAGATGTGAAGTTCCTGAAGCTCATCCTCGTTGAGAGGCATGTACTTCATGTAGTCATCAATGTTGACTGGTAGACTCATATCAAACTGAGGTTAGCCATAATCTGCGAGAGTTGCGACATGATGGACTGGTAGGCTCCAGGAGAGCCAACCTTGGCGAGCGCTATATTGTTGATGCGTAAATCATTAGCGGTCTCCGCTAAACCTTTAAGGTAGCGGTGTCGATAGGGTGAGCGCGGTTCCTGCAGCTCCAACTGCATGGCCATGGCTTCGTCGGGAGGCAGTTCCATCATGATGGGCACTTCTTCGACCGGTGTCATGGTCTTTGCCAGGTCATAGACCGTCTGCAGGTAAAGTTCACTCTCTTCCAGATAGGGATATTGTTGTCGTATCATCCAGCAAATTATTTAACATGTTATTGAGATTGAGATAAACATCTCTGTCAGTCGTGATGAACGTGCACTCAGCACGGTCACCATAGGTCTGGTTCTGAGATGTTATCACAGAGACTAACCACTCGTTGTTAGCAACGAGCATGACCTTGGAGTGGTTAAGCGTCAGTCTAACTTCATCAAAAGCCTCTGTCATCAAGCGACTTAGCTTTAAAGTTTTACTTGAAGCTTTAATGTCAGCCACTAACGTTGAGGAGTTAACCAACCCTCGCTTACGAAGGTTGATGACTCCACAGAGGAAGGCATCGGAGGTGGAGAAGGTGGTGACAGCAATGTGCGCTGCACCAGTCTGCTCCAAAATCCACCCCAATAGTCCAAGAGTGTGAAGACCTTGACCCAGGAAGACCTGCGAGCTACTCTGCTGGAGTGGCTTCAGGACTTGCTGTATCTGCTTCGCCCTCATCTGTCACCTCCTCTTCTGTACTCTCCGGCTTCTCAGCCTGCTCCTCGCTTTCGGCTGCAGCCTGCTGCTCGATGTTGATGCCTGCCTGCTGAAGCTTTGCGATGGTATCAGCGGTGATTTCAGCCTTGGCTGTCAGCAAGAGCTGCACACGCTCATTGACCTTTGCTCTCAGGGCGTCAGCCTTGTCGGTGTTGCCAGCCTCCGTCAAGCCAATAAGCTGGTCAATGTTCTTGGTGATGTAGGAGCGAGCATTGCCAATCTGCTTGGAGGTGATGGCTGCTTCTGGCTGCTCCTCCGCTGGCTGTTTCTCGGCATCACCCGGCTTGGCATGGTCGTAGACGTCCATGGCCTGCTTGTATGCATAGTACTCCTCCTTGAGCGTAAGGAGCATGCGCTTGAAGTCTTCGTCGGCAGCATGCAAGCCCTCGTATCTGTCACATGACATGTCGTAAGCCTTGCAAGCCTCGAAGTGCTCCTTGATTTTCTTCCACAGGGCGCAGTTACTGTCCCAGATAGCCTTGATATTGTCCGGCAACTGGTCATGATCTGCACGCTTACCCTTGGCTACGATGGCTGAAGGCACGATGGAATCGAGGTTTTCTGACTCCACGACCGGAAGATGAGGAGCTAGCTGCTTAGCTATCTTGTCTGCTTCAGAGGTCTTGTCGACCGCTGTCTGAAGAACAGGCGTGACTGCCTTGTCATAGTTGCGGACATCATCGATGGTCATGCCCTCGATGCGATAGTTGAGATGCTTCTGCAACTCATATTTGAGCAACTCGAGTTTGCCCTGAGGGTCAAAGTTGATAAGTTGGTAGAGGTGGCGGTTGTTATTCATCTGAAGGAGGAGAAGAGCACCTTCGCGGATGTTGGCATCGGTATGTTCACAGTCAAACCACTTCTTCAACTTATCTGTAAATTTCGGATCATTCATAATCATAAGAAAATTAAAATGGCGAGGCGAGCTCATTTAAGCATCGCCCCGCCACTGATAGTAGTTATGTAGGAAAATCGAATCCCATTGTTAATGGCCGTCTGTACTAGCAGCGACCTCCACTGGCTTGCAATCCTTACCAGAGATGGTACCTTCAGCAGTTGTGAGGGTACCGAAGTAGAATGGAGGCATGGTCTCACAGCTGACAGAGAGCTCCAGTGTGGTATTGGTCTCATCAGCGATGCCTGCACCTGAAGACTGAGATGGTGTCACGTCGACCTCGAAGGTCTCGTCACCAAACTGGCGAAGCTTGCCGTTGCGCTCAGGTACCATGAAGATGCAGTCATCGTTGAGGAGGATGGATGCCAGGGCAGACGCTTCCTCCTCAGTTCCTGGGAGGATGAGAGTAGCCTTGAGGTTCATGGTTTTGCAACCATGCTCACCCTGCGCCTCTGGCGAGAAGGAACTCTTGTCTGTGACGAAGGCTACCTTAAACCAGACTTTGTCAGCCTGAATGGTGTGGCTATCCTTGATGACGAGATAATCCTTGAGTGAGGTGGCAGCCTCCTTCTGTGGTTCAGCTAACTTTGTGATGTAACGTCGTGGGATGAAGAAACCGAAGGCTCTGACACCCGGCAGTCGCTTCTCACCAGGACACTTCAACACATCCTCATAAAGGTCTGTGGTTGAAGCACATGTTTTCTTTGTTGCCATATATATATAATATAATGTATAACCATGGACAGCTATCCCCTACTCTGAAGGGATAGTGTCGTAACCGAAGAGGATGCGCTCCTTGGAAATCGTCTCGAACTGAGTACCGAAGTACATGGTTGCCACGAAGTCAACCAGGAAGTGAGAGTCAAGAGAACTCTCTACACCAAAGTTCGCCTTGTCGCCCTCGGTGGCCAAACCGATGAGCATGTTGCTGCCAGGAGTGATGATCTTGTAGCCTTTAGGCACGTTATCAAGACCTACGAGGGTGCAGTTGCTGGCACCATCCATCTTGTTGTGGTTGAACTCATTGTTCCAGTTGACTGTTCCGTATTTATCTCGATAACAACGGCGGTAGAGCGTGAGTTCATGGCTGTTCATGAACATGTATGTATTGATGCCCTGCAGTTTAGCATCGGCAGCATCATAGAATGCTTCGACAGCATCGACAGCGTTGACACCAGTCATCGCGGTTGTACTGAAGAGGTTGCCCTTTTCGACAGAAATCGCCTTGGCCTTGATGTCTGCATCGGAGATAGTCTTGAAGCCATCAGCGAGGTCTGCGGTACCAGAGCCAGCTGGGTTACGCTTCATGGTGAAGAGGTTCTTGAAGAGTGCTTCACCTATCTTGCCTGCCAGGAACATGCCAATCAGTTTGGTGATAGGCTGGTTTTTGAGCGCTTCACCCTGGAAAACATTGGAGCCCCAGATAGACTCACGAACAGCATTTGGTTCAAAAGGCTTGACGCATGAACCAAGGAATGTCTCCAAGGTACGTCCGGTGATGGTAACGCCATTCTCATCTTTACGAGTAAGAGAGTATGGCCCGAGCTCCATATCGCCTGCGAGCTCTCCGACAGTCTCCTTGCCACGGACGCCAATGCGTCGGCTCATGAATTTTGCAGCCTCGTCCAGAGCGCGCACAGGCATCTGAATGATGTCCTTGCGGTACTTCGCGAAACTGGTCTTCAGAGAATCAGGAGTAATCTGAATTGTATTGTCTAAAGCTGCCATTTTTAGTTGATCTGCTTCAAAGCATTGAATATTACGCCAGGGTCTACATTGTCAACCTCTGGTGTGACGTCATCATGGGTGTCAGAACCCGGAGCGTCCTTGAGATCCTTGATCTCCTTATCCTTGTCCTGGATATCCTTGTCCTTCTGTTCAACCTTCGCCTTCAGGTCTTTGACCTCCTGACTGACTTTGTCGAGCTCAGCGGACTTGTCATTCAAGTCCTTCTGTTTCTGGGCAAGAGCATCCTCGATTTTCTGCATCTCTGCATCGGTGAGAGTAATCTTCTCATCGGAAACCTCGAAATCATCCTTGCGGTCAAGGATGGTCTGAAGGTTGAGGAATTTCTTCTTCATGTTAGAAATTGTATTGTTATTCTTGAACATATCCCTGAGTGAGGCGGCAACCTTCTCGAGAAATGTTTTAGAGGGCTCATCTGCGGTTGCTCCAGGCAGTGGCGGCAAACCAAGGTTGGAGCAGAAAGCATTTGTGAAGCGCTTGGAGAGATTGGTCTGACGCTTCTTGTCTTCGTCATCAAGGTCTCTGATCTCATCTACGAGTCCCAACTCTAAAGCTTGCTCCGGACTCAACCAATTCTCCTTGCCCATTTGCTTCAGCATCTCTTCGCTGGTCTTGCCTGAGCGTTTGGCATAGACGGAAGCGATGACCTTGTCGATGGTGTCGAGGTCGTCGCGCTGCTTCTGCCAGAGCTTGATGATTTCGTCAAGCTTCTCCTTATTGGCAGACTCCCAGACCGTGACTCCTGTGGAGGCATTGTGAATGAGCATCGTGCTGCCAACTGACATGTCAACATGTTTGGCACCCATGCACAAGACTGTAGCGACAGAAGCGGTCATGCCCATAATGTGGACGTTGACATGTCCATGGTCCTTGATAAGTTGATAGATGGTCAAGCCTTCATCAACATAACCACCCGGCGAGGAGACGGCGATATCCACCTCCTCGTCCGGATGAGCGTCAAGGTAGGCCTTGACATCCTTGGAACGTGTACCATAGGTGCCCGACCACCAGTCGTAGCCGGCTCCGATGGTACCGCATATCATCATTCCGTATTTCATGCGCTTATCTTTTTTGATGCAAAGATAATATGGCAATTGCCAACGGAAAAATACGTAAATCAGGCTAACAAAGGCGCTTTTCTGCGGCTACCCCACTGAACTGTGTACTCGATCATGGCAGAAGTACCAAGGGAATCAGGGTGGACATCTGACATATTAATAATAGGATATGGCCGCTCCCTGTTACCGATGAGATACCGCTTGCCCTCTATGGTGGTGACCAGATAGGCATAGTTGCCGCTCATATCCAGGTCTTCGCGACATGTACGGAAGGTGAGTTTATGGGTGTAGAAACGCTCACCATCCTCTAATTTGTCGGTTATTTCCAGTTTGGCAGGCTTCTGACACTTAACGACCGGCCAATTGTAGCTTTCTGGTATGTCAAATGTATGGTTGCCTAGAAGAGTGTCGAATGGCAACTCGCTGACAGAAATGCGCTGCACGGAGCAGATATAACTAAGTCTTTTCATAAGCTGTTAAATATTTCGCGTCTGTTCGCATCTGTTCGCACCTGTTCGGTGTTGAACAAAAACAGTGCTAGAGTAGATGAGATTTTTTCAAGAAAAATCGTCTTTTTTGCATCTTTTAAGATTAAAGAGATTGATGCCTTTCTCCTGATATGCTTTACGCATGCGATACCATTTCATGCGGATGGTCTCTGCATACTCAATATCAATACCCTGCTGTTCACACCAGGATCTGAATGCAGACATCTTCTTGCACGACATGTCATTTAAGTCTCCGAGGTCACTCCACATGTTGATGCGGAAGAGGTCGTTGATGCTCTCGGTGAGTGCCTGCTTGGCATGACCGTTAAGGAAGTTGTAAGTCTCTGGGCTTTTAGACTTGGAGTAAGGAATGCAGATGGCTACATCTCGCTCTCCAGGTTGCTCAGGCAGGTTATTGATTGGGCGCTTAGATAGGAACCGGCGCAGAACAGCATTCTCGTTGCTGGAGGACGGGAATTCCACGGGATCGCCGAAAGAATGGGTGAGCCATTGCTTTAGATATGGCTCTACCTGTACATAAACTACGAATTTACTCATATTACGATTAGTATAAAACACCGCAAAGTTAGGAAAAATAATTGAGATATTCCTATGTTTATAGGAAAAAGTTATCTCTTTGCTACCAAAAAAATCCTTGTTTTTAGGGAAATAGTTGCAATTAAAAATCAAGGAACCCATTTTTGGGCAATTCATTTGTGGCAATTGTGGCAAAAATGTTAAGTGTCTGATTATTAATATTATAAGTCTTTTCTTATTGACACAAATATATAATAGAATTGCCACATTGCCACAACCTTTGCCACACTTCTCTTCTCGTTGCCACAAATTGCCACATAATTGCCACAAAAACACACCTTTTTAACTCTCTGATAATCAGTGTTGCACTAATTGCCACAAATGCCACATTGTTTTTGAGTCGCGTGTGAGTTGTCGGAAAAATCTCGGAACACCAACAAAAAAGCCCCCAGAGGAATCTCTTCCCCTGGAGGCTAACCGATATGATCTAAACAAAAAACTTATTTCAACTAAAGTGGCGAAGGTTCCATGCCTAGAGCCTTCTGCTCTGCATCTGTCATGACATAGGTATCCTTGGTCTGTTCCTGCTCACCATCTACCTCTGTGTCAAGATCTATGCCATATCTGTTTGCCACCATGGTATAGTCAAAACAGAGAGGCCTGTCCTTATAATATATCTTCTGCCGGCCAGTGATAGTACCATTGGCATCTGTCTTTTCTACTGTCTCCGGCAAACCGCTCGGAGTGAACTTGATAAATCGCTCAGGGTTTTTTGTTGACCCGTAGAAGTCTGCACCTATTTGCAGATAGTGAAGGAGTGACTCCTTCGGCAGAAGGTTCTCGTCCATTTGCCTGCCTAACTTGCGATAGACTGCCATGGTGATGTCCTTGCGAATCATGAGGATGCTCTTCGGCATCGCCCAGTTGTCAATCTTGACTTTATTGGTGGTCAATGCGCCAACTGTCTTAATCTTGAAGTCCTGGTCCTTCTTCAGCTCACCCATCTGTACTGCAGCATTGATGATATTCCAGAAGCCAGCCACCTCATCAGTGGTGTTGCACATGCTGTTCTGATTTTTGATGCCTCTAACTGCTACCTGAAGTAGATCCTCATATGTAAACGGGAAGTCGATGTAGTCTCTTATGGCCAGGTATGCGGCCACTGGAACCTTCCAGTTAGTCATGATACGGTCAAGGATGCTGTCATTCTCCAGCCTGCTCTCGAGGTCTTCAGATGCTTTCTTCCAGGAGTTGCCGAATGCAGCCCGGAATTGCTCTCGATGCTTCAGCAGTTGGAGAGTGATGTGAGTTGCACCTATCTGACGGAATCTCTCTAGCTCCTCGAAGTTCTGTTTTTCCTCTCGAGTATGCTCCCCCCTATCAAAGGTGAGATAGATGAGTCGGCTGAAGAGGGCGATATCTGCAGTAGGCATCTCCTGGCCAGTGAGGATGATGCCAGAGTCAACCTTGGCCTGCACGAGCTTCTTATCCTTGTCCATGTTCATTTTGGTGCGACCTATACCATTCCAAAGGTCCTTGAGCCACTCAACCTTGTTCTGTGTGATGGAGTTCTTGTACTCATCGATGTGTACCAGAGCGTCGCTAACTCCTCCGACATAGTCGGAGAGTGCGGGCATGGATGCGTTGGTGATAGACAACGGCTCGTACTTCGTCTCGTACTTGTAGAAGAAGTTCATGAGCGTTGCAGCGAACTCTGTTTTACCGCAGCCCTTAGGGCCGAAGGCATTGAGAATTGGGAAGGAACGACTCTTGCCGATGACAATGTCACGGAAGAGGGTCGCTATATAGAAGCATAGGCCCACCTTGGCGTTGTCACCGAAGACCTGCACCACCTTGGCGAAGAAATCACTCTGTGATGTAGGGTTATCCACTATCTTCTCATGCCGGAATTTTTTCTCGCTCACGTACAACTCTCGGCTATCTTTATTGAGCTTGCTCATGGCAGGCAGGTAGAACTTGCCTGCGGTCAAGCGCAGAATGCCCATGTCGTCGATGGGAAGCCAGCTGCCATCCTCGATGGCACCATTGCAGAAGGCATAGAAGCCTTCGCTCTGCCAGCCCAGCTGCTTGATAGGGTCTGCAGTCTCAGTTACCTTGCCCAGGTATCCGAGCAGCTTGATGAGCTGCTCATCCTTGGCCATCCAAATGTAATCGCCTATACCGAATAGGCGCTTGCGCAGGGTCGAACTGGAAGTGATCTCATCCATGTTCAGTTCAATGAGGCGTGAAGGTTCCTCTCCGTTATTCTTGATTTCAAAGAGGCGAACCGGGTTGAAATCATCACGAATATGGAAGAGAGGTTTTAACTTGAAGTTGGACCATTGAATTTCGTCTCCTTCCTTGTTGGTACCCCAATAGCTATTGTCATGTTCTGTGAATCCGAACTCACGAAGCATCTTGATGTCACCCTTGCGCTCCTTCTCCTGTTTGGCGCTCAGTTCCGACTCCTTAGCTCGCTTCAGCGTATCCTTCCATTCTCGGCTATGCTTATACATAGTGCATAATCCTGTCAGATAGCTTGTGCGCAGGTCTTCGTCACGGATCATCATCAGCAGGGAGCAGATATCAGCGATAGCCTTCAAGCGGTCCTCTGTTGTCATCTGCTCGATATCATCAGCTGTTGGCCAATATCTTCTGCGGCAGAACCAGTAGATGAACTCCTCTTCCTTCATCTGCTGAAAATGCGCCTTGTCAACAATCCAGGAGTCCGGATCTTCTTTCTTAGGTGCCGGATAGTCAATAGGAATTTCACGGACGTTGACAGTGAATCCGGCTGCCAATGCCTCTCGACCATTGGCGAAGACATTGGCGGTACCTGCAGGCCACTCGTTGCCTGGCTTCAGCGTGTCAGCATCCGGAATAAATGTGACCGTATGGCTGATGTGATAGAGTTGCTTCAGCTGGTTCTCTGTCCACGCTCCGCCCAGTGAGGCTACTGTATTGAGGATTTCAAGCGATTGCAGCTTGACAACATCAGGTGCGCCCTCTACCAGGTAGAATTTATTTTTCAGTCTCGCCTCCTTTTGCGCGAAATTGATGCCGAAAACAGACTTGTCCTTAGCATACACCAGGCTATTCTTAAGATTGAGATACTTGCATATATCCTTATCATCGGACATAGTTCTAGCCGTGAAGCCAATGACATTGCTCATCTTGTCATAGATCGGTATTGTGTATCGGTCACGGAGCATGGCATATTTGCCACGCTCACCTATACCGATGAGACCGACCTGCTCCAGGAGGTCGAAGTCAAGACCCTTACGCATAGCCCATTCGATAAAACCATCTCGTGGAGCGTAACCTATTCCGAACCTCTCAATAGCGTCAGTTCCCCATCTTTTGCGGACGGTCTCACGTGCCTTGTTTGCTGCAGGGTTGACCTCATGTACGCACTGCACATAGAACTCTTGCGCATAGCTGAGTATTATCTGCAGAGACTCTTTTTCTTTCTGCTTCTCCTCATCCTCCTTGCTCGGCTTGTAATCGTCTTCTATGTCTTCATTGAGATATTTTTTTGCAAGTTCCTTGCAGGCGATAGGAAAAGGGAGATCATTCTTCAGCTTCCGGTAGAGGCTTATCACATTTCCACCGCTATGGCATCCACCATAGCACTTCCATGTGTTGGTACCTGTATCAACGAAAAATGAAGGAGTGTTCTCTTTGTGGAATGGGCAACATGCCCAGAGCTTCCCTCCCCGCTCCTTGCTGAAGGTTATACCTTCATCGATTGCGACGTCTCGAATTGAGACATCGCTTATAATTCTGTCAATGTTCTCTTGTTTGATCATATCTTTATATTTAGTGCTGCAAAATTAACTTAGAACTTCTGAAAAAGAAAGTACTAAGATAACCTGCGCATGATTTTATCTATGTCTACATTGACATAGTAGCGAATCTGACGCTGATAGGCGTAGTCTCGCTCCATTATCAACTGTTGGAGGATGCCCTTATATTTGCCCCCCCCCGTTTGTCGAATGCCGCTCTAATTTCGCGGTCACTCCAAAACTTAATTCTATTCCTCATAACTTCGTCCTTCTTCATATCCTCACACTTCGATATCAAACCATGGTAATCTGACTGATTTGGATATTGGATCCAATTTTGATACCTGCAGACATTGCCCATTGTCTAACCACCAA
>ERZ1031845.510-NODE-510-length-14496-cov-5.241119_pt1 | contig 14496 bp, 13 predicted proteins | sample MGYA00518169_ERZ1031845 | MGnify/ENA primary metagenome ERZ1031845 (study PRJEB33719, sample SAMN04261265) | wastewater metagenome | biome: rural village; feature: human; material: feces | host: Homo sapiens | place: El Salvador | collected 2014-01-14 ...
GGAACCGTTCCTTCGCGCAAACTTTACTTAAATTATTTATAATGCGTTTGCCCTGTGATAACAAAAATAAAGCTTGAAATTAAACCTGCTGTTTTTTATTTTTAGCACGTTCGTTAAGAAGGAATAAACTTTGATTCATGCGAAGTATGCATGCAATGCCCAATTCTACAAAGACTATAAAAAGAAAATATGATATAATCACGGCTAAGGTAACCAAAGATGACATCTGAGAACAGAACACTTACGCCGGTCTGGATAGCGTATGTTGACGGCAGGCGACTTGGCACAGGGTACGAGCCTCCTGTTCGGAAGTTCACCTTTGGACTTTTGCAACGACGGCACATTCACAATAGGAAGCGAGGTCTCAATACACCTTGGCTACAAGGACGACGTCCATGAGGTTTTTGCCGGAGAGGTTACAGGATTTGCGCCGCGGCTTGATGAATACAGCGCTCCCCTGATGGAGGTAAAAATGCATTCAAAGCTCCACAGGCTAGACAAGGGAACAAGATGCGCATCGTTTGAGCACAAGACACCGGCAGGCATAACCAGGGATATAGTGCAAGGATACAATCTGAATGCCGACGTGGAGGAGTTCGGCCCTGAATACAATTATATCGAGCAGAAAAATTTCACGGACTATGGCTACATAATGTACATGGCGGGCAAATACGGAAAGACAGTCTACTGCCACGGAAACACTGTCCATGTAAAGACAGAGATAGCACCGACAGACGATGATGTTGTCCTTGAATGGGGAAAAACAATAATCAGCGCAAGGACAAAAACTGACCTTGCCGCACAGCTTTCCGCGGTAACAGCGACAGGATGGAACATGAGGAAATGCTCTGGCTTTACGGCGACAGCAACAATGAAGGATGTGCCTCTGAAAATCGGCGGAGAATATTGCTGGGAGGATAATGCGAAAGGCTATGACCCCCACAAGGTCGGGCAGCTCAGCTCCAGCAGTTTCACAGACGAGAAGGACGCCATGGAGGTGGCAAGGAGCGTTCTTCTGGGCAGGTCATTGCAGTTCCAGAGCTGCGAGGCAAAGACGGAAGGAAACTGCCGCATAAGGCCGGGCAACAGGCTCACGGTGAAATACCTTGGAAGGCACAGCGACGGCGAGTATCTTGTCTACTCAGTGGAGCACGACTTCAGTGTCCAGGACGGATACTTCACAACGTGCCATCTTAAAAGGAACTTCTGCGGAGTGAGCAACAACAGAAGCATAAGCGCAATCGACAGGGAGCGGATAGACAGACAGGGCGCAAATGCACAGGAAGAGACCGTAGCGGCAACCTCCGCGAGTGGAAACCAGACAGAAAGTCAGAACGACACAGAAGAAAGCAACGCAGAAGAAAGCAACGCAGAAGAAAAGAGCCCGAAAATTACAAGCCCGCACTGGGAAGATGAAAACGGCAAGGCAATAACCAAAGCCCTGGTCGGCGATGAAGTTTACCTTTGCGCCGATGTAACGGACATAGCCGACGGAGCGACAGCAAAAATAAATATTGTTGAGAAGGACGGCGACGGCAACGATGATTTTGTCGCAGAGCTGGGCACGTCTGTACAGGAAGGTCGGTGATACAATTACTTTCGCTTATGATTTTGGAGACGGCTGGACTTTCCCTATCCGCCTTGAAGAAATCATTGATGATAAAGTTTATGAAGAAGTCTCTCCTCTGATTCTTAATGGCGAAGGACTTGGAATAATTGAAGATGTTGGTGGTGTTGGAGCAATGTCGGACTGCGTTAAGGTGTTTGAAAAGAAATCAGGTGAAGATTACGAAAGTTATTCTGGACATTACTTACTTTAATAAAAGCGCTGTAAACAAATCTCTTAAGAATGAGATAAAAGCCATTGATAAAGCATACAAGACTATGGAGTAGACGATTATCAGCAAATGAAAATTACTTATGTAATCCAAAAATCCCGACGCCGCTCAATTTCTGTCAGTGTAATGACAGACAACCGTGTTCTTGTAAAAGCTCCTTATGGAACAACAGAACGCACGGTGCAGGAATTTCTTCTTTCTAAAAAGGACTGGATTACAAAGCATCTGGAAAAACAGAATAGGGAAGAGGAAAAAGCAGAGTCGCTCGGACTTCTTTCTGCAGATGAAATTAAACAGATAAAAAAGCAGGCCCGAAAGATAATTCCACAGAGGGTAGAATATTGGGCATACAAGATTGGGGTGACTTATGGCCGTATTGCAATCAGACTTCAGTCTTCCAGATGGGGAAGTTGTGCTCAGAACGGGAATTTGAATTTCAACTGTCTGCTGGTGCTGATGCCGCCAGAAATTATGGATAGTGTGGTGGTACATGAGCTCTGTCACAGAAAACACATGAATCACTCAAAAGAGTTTTACGCAGAAATTGACCGGGTGTTCCCTGATTATAAACGCTGTAATAAATGGCTAAAAGACAACGGCGGAGTTTATTTAAAAAGAGTGTCGCTCGTTGGCACTACAGTGAGATAATATGGAGGGCAGTGAGGCGAATATGAAAAAAACACTTATTTTGATTTCAATATTTATGATAATGCTTGTCAGCTGCTCTGGAAAGAAATCAGCTGTTAATACTACTGCAAATAAGACTATAGACCTGCCTAATCCAGTTCAGGAATCAACTGCAGAAGACATTGCAAAAGAATTGAATGTGAAATTTGCAGTTCCAGACGGTGCTAAGAATATCCGCTATTCAATAGTATCCGGAAATCTTGCACAGATGGATTTTATCTGGAACGAGGCTGAATGTACTGCAAGAATCCAGAGAGCTGCCGAATTAGAAGATATATCAGGTTTTTACTATAACTGGTCAAATAAAGTTCCATGTACTGTTGGGGAGAATGCAGGAATTGCAAAATGGCAGATAACCGAAGTCGGAGAAGTTGTTGGAATCTGCTTGTGGCAGAATAAGGCTTCAAATCTGACTTATAGTGTGAGCATGAAAAAAAATGCTGACAGTGAAAAACTTATTGTACTGGCAAATGCTGTGTATATTGCAGGAGGTGCACCGATGACTTATAAAATGGTTTCGATGGCAGAAGGCCTTGAGATTGCAAAGAATAATCCTGATGCAATTATAGTCGATGTCCGCCACGATGACGAATACAAAGCCGGCCACATTCCAGGAGCTGTACTGCTCACTATGGAGACAATTACCGAAGAAACAGCCGCAAAAGTTCTTCCTGATAAAAACCAGATGATTTTGATTTACTGTCGAAGCGGGAGAAGAAGCAAAATCGCAGCCCAGAACCTGCTCGATTTGGGATACAAAAATATCATTGAGTTTGGCGGGATTTTGGATTATAAAGGAAAAGTGGAGAAATAGGGGGAAAATTTTTCATCCTATAAATAACATAAAAAATGGAGGAATACAGTGAACTTTTGGCACATGCAATTACATCCAAATGATAAATCCTGGACTCAAAAAGATATATTGGATTTAGTTGAAGGGCAGGGTGTAATAGGAATTGGAGAAAGCTGGGATGGCGATCATGGAAGACCTTGGACATTTCAAAATAAATTTCGTAAAGGAGATATAGTTCTCGTTCGCCATAATGGACCATTATGTCTTGTTCAAGTAGTTGGTGACTGTTTTGAGAATCCAGATCAAACAGAAGTTGATGCATGGTTCTATTATTGTAGAGATGTAAAAATATTAGATAAAGACGGAAATACCGTAAAAGAGAAATACAAAAAAGAAACAAATAAAAACTGGAGCGACGGTATTTTTGCTCCTGTAACAATGGATAATGCAAATAATTGGGATTTCATTAAATTCTGGTATTCAGAATATCTAAAAAAGGAGCGGGAAAGAGAAATGAAAAATATAATCAATTTAATAGAACAGAAAAATAATATTGTTTTACAAGGTGCACCAGGAACTGGTAAAACATATTCTACAACCTCTATTGCGGTTGGATTAGTTGACCAAAGCTTTAACAATCTCGATGACCGTTCTAAAGTTACCTCAAGATACAATCAATTATTAATCAAAGTTAATCCTGAACAAAATCAAGGGGATAACTCAAAAGGAACAATAGCTTCTGGTCAAATAGGTTTTATAACTTTCCATCAATCCATGGAATACGAAGATTTTATTGAAGGTATAAAACCAGTTTCCAATGGTACTAATGTAACTTATACAATAGAAAACGGTATTTTCAAAATGATGGCTAGAAAAGCAGCTAACGACAAAGCACATAAATATGTTTTAATCATCGATGAAATAAACCGAGGTAATATTTCCAAAATACTTGGAGAACTTATTACATTACTTGAACCGGATAAACGAGATGATAAAGAGAATCGTATAACAGTTACTTTACCATATTCTAAAGAGTCTTTTTCAGTTCCTTCTAACTTATATATCATAGGTACCATGAATACAACTGACAGAAGTGTAGGAAGTGTTGACTATGCTATTAGACGACGCTTTGCTTTTGTTACACTAAAATCAGACCCGAATATTGTTGAAACAAAGAGCTCAAAAAAAGCACTAGACTTATTCAATGCAGTTCAAACATTCATTAATAACAATAGAGAATCAGAATTAGATATTGCAGATTTACAAATTGGACACAGTTATTTCCTTGTCAATAAGAACGATAAGGGAGAAGAACTTGAACAACGTTGGAAATATGAAATTCTTCCTCTTCTGAGAGAATACTATAAAGATGGTATCATACTAAAAGATATTCCTGAAGATTGCAGAACAATTGAGACTTTTGAAAATTTTGTAAATGAATAGCATAATTAAGTTCAAAGAACATTCCGAAAGTAATTCTGTAATTGATGATGAAGTCTTTGAAAGAATAAACATTCAAGCACAGGATGAAAATGAAAATAAATACGTAACCCCCTCTTCTCTTGGGATAAGAAAGTCCCATAACGGACTTCGCGCTGATTATTATATTGGAGTTGATTGGCTTATTGAAAACGAAGTAGCTGCCGTAGTAGAACCTAAAATCAATAGTGTAGATTTTATGTCTTTATTTTCGGCTGCACTTTCTATTTCATCTGATAAGGAAGTCGAATACTTTTCTCACTATTATGGTATTGATTTTAGTAAATCAGAAATTGAAACTGATTCATCTATCGTTGATAGTTTAACCCCATTGATAATAGCTCATTACATCTCTCTATTAAAAATTTTGATAAAACGAGGACTAAAAGGGGGATATATCCATCAAGAAGAAAACTTACACTCAAAAATAAAAGGAAAGATTCTTTTTCAAAAAAATCTTAGACATAACCAATTAACAAAAAGAGAAGACAGAATATATTGTGGTTTTGAAGATTATACTATTAATATTCCTGAAAATCGATTATTAAAGAAAGCCTTGATTTTTGCAGATAAAGCATTAAACAATTGTATAAGCCTTAACCAAGATAGTCAGAGAACTTTTTATAACGATATTAAGAAAACAATTAATTCAATAAAACCTCATTTCGAACAAGTATCAAGTGAGATACAAATAAATGAAGTTCAGAAAGTTACTTCAAACAAGGTTTTTAAAACTTATAAAGAAGCAATAATTGTAGCAAAAGCATTACTACGTAAATACGATTATACTTTTAGCAAAATTAATGAAAAAACTACAAAGACATATCCTTTCTGGATAGATATGCCAAGACTTTATGAAATGTACGTCTACAGTAAATTAAAAGAAAAATTTGGAGAGGAATTAGGTTTCCAAGTTGAAGGATTCGGCAGAGGTGAATACAAGACAGCAGCAGACTTTATTCTAAGAAACAAAGGCTTGATTCTTGATGCAAAATATAAACCTCGATACGAACACAGCAAATCAGGAATAATTACCGATATCCGAGAATTGAGCGGATATGCAAGAGATATGAAAATCTTACAGAACTTCGACAATTGTAATCAAAATAATGAAGTTCCTTGTGTGATTATATATCCAGGACAATCAGCAATTGAAGATTTCTTAGAAAATGAACTTCCATAATCTGATATAGAGAATAAAACCGATGCAGAATATATGAACTTTATATCTGATAAAAACAAGTTTAAGGCATTCAGGAATTTTTATTTCTATAAGTTGTCCCTTCCTGCTTTAAAATCTGAATAAAATCCAATCGGATCCCCACAGAACTCCTTCCGCCTGCAACCTTTGCAGTGGGCTCCCATCCAGACGCTGTCGAATTGTTCGGCAGCGTTTTTTACGAAGTCTTTGTTGCTGCTTAGAACGCTGGCTTCGAAGTTACGGGTGTTTTCACCTTTCATACCGAGTCCGGCTCCGGTGAGGTTAGCAGAACCGACATATGCAGTTTTCAAATCAAAAACAATGATTTTGAAATGAACGCGAGGACAGAGGACTCGTTCCATTCCATCAATTAAGGCTGGGTATTTGTCAAAATCCTGGCGGAAAGCAGGCCCCGGTTCTTTTGCGTGAATCAGACGGATTTCAACTCCGCGTTTTGCAAGGTCGGAAAGTACTTCAAGCAGGGGCTTGGTTCCTCGCCCGTCTTTTACATATAGGTCTTTTATATCGGCAGTACCAATCCAGAGAGTTTTTTTGCAGTCCTTGATTTTTTCGATTATTTTATCGTAATAGAAACATTTTGCGAATATAACACGAATAAAATTGCTCTAAACAAATGTTTAAGCCGTATGTTATAATTCAGAAAAAATCAGACAGATACGGAGCAAGAATGAAACTTTTAATCGTAATTGATATGCAGAATGATTTTATAGACGGCGCGCTTGGAACTAAGGAGGCCGTCAAGATTGTGCCGAATGTAGCGGCTAAAATCAGGGAATACCGCGAATCTGGAGGAACTGTTGTTTTTACCCGCGATACGCATCAGGAAAATTATCTGCAGACTCAGGAAGGCAAAAATCTTCCGGTTGTTCACTGCGTGGAAGGTACGGCCGGATGGCAGATTTCTGAAAAACTGGAAGTCGGCGGTTCAAGGGTTTTTAATAAACCGGCTTTTGGTTCAATGGAACTTGCTGAATATGTCTTTGGACTTGAAAATCTGGAAAAAATAGAGCTTGCCGGACTTTGCACGGATATCTGTGTGATTTCAAACGCTCTTCTTCTTAAGACAAAACTCCCCGAAGTTCCGGTTTGCGTAGATTCTTCCTGTTGCGCCGGAGTTACTCCGGAAAGCCACCAAAACGCTTTGAACGCAATGAAAATGTGCCAGATCGGGATTTTATAGTTTGTCCTGCGATGTTTCTGAAAAAAATCGGTTGATAATCCGTTGAAAAAATACGGTAGATTTCTAACCGAATTGTTATGCAAACATCATATTTTACAACGCAATTTAGAAACGCAAGAAGTTTATGTTCAAATAATCAGTGAAATATAGTATACTAGACTTTAGAAAGTTATGTTTTACACAAAAATCAACAACCGCCGTTATCTTGGAAACAAATATAGAATTCTCACTTTTATAAAGCAGATAATCTCGGAAAACTGCGGTGATTTTGAAAGTTTCGCTGATATTTTCGCAGGAACAGGAGCGGTCTCTTCTGCTTACACTGATAAAATCCTGTATACAAACGATATTCTCTACAGCAACTATCTTTGCCATCTGACTTGGTTTTCTGATGAAGTTTTTGACATCTCAAAAGTTGCTAACTATATAAATCTTTATAACTCTGAGATTCCGTTTGAAGAAAACTATATGACGCAGAATTTTTCAGACACTTATTTTTCTGATAAAGTCTGCTCAAAAATCGGATTTATCCGCGAGAATATTGAAAATGAATCTCGTTCCGGTAAAATCAACATCCGAGAAAGGGCAATGCTCATAACATCTCTTCTTTATGGAATTGACAAGATTGCGAACACCTGTGGACATTACGATGCGTACCGGAAAAATGCCGAGCTGCCGGAATCTTTTACAATGTGCGTTCCTGAGCCAAATGCAAACCTGAAACACAATCACTGCTTCAACGAGGACACAAACGAGCTTGTAAAGAAAATTTCCGCAGATGTTGTCTACATTGACCCGCCGTATAATTCAAGACAGTATTGCGATGCTTACCATTTGATAGAAAACATTGCGCGCTGGGAAAAGCCGGAAGTTTTTGGAGTCGCAAAGAAAATGGACAGGACAGCCTTAAAAAGCAGATACTGCACAAGAGAAGCTCCTGCGGCTTTTGAGGATTTAATAAAAAATATCACGGCAAAATATATTGTGGTTTCGTATAACAATATGGCAAAAAAAGGAAATGACCGTTCAAACGCCCGCATTTCAGATTCTCAAATATTGGAAACGCTTGAAAACAAGGGCGATGTGAAGACTTTTTCCCAGCCGCTAAAAGCATTCACAACAGGAAAATCAGAACATTCTGACAATGAAGAGAGATTTGCGGCATAAAAAAAGGAAAAAATATGGCGAACAAACATACGCAGGTTGATGACATAATCGAAACGATGAGAAAAAACAATGGATATGCGACACTTGCGTATCTGAATCAGAATGTAGACACTTCAAGCTGGATTACGAAAACGCCTTTTGAAAGCATAAGATGTTATCTTCAAAGGCGAAAAGAATTTTTCAGAATTCAGCCCGGTCTTTGGGCTTTGACGGAATCAAAGGAATCAGTCCTGAAAAAATTTAAGATAAAAGAAGACGGTAAGGAAGAAAATGAAGTTTTCACCCACGCATATTATCAGGGCTTGATTGTTGATATTGGAAATATGAAAAATCTGAAGACTTATGTTCCTGCGCAAGACAAGAATAAAATGTTTCTTGATAAGAAACTTGGAGAAATCTCTTCAATTACAGATATTCCTGAATTCACATATCCAAAAATAACAAACAGGGCAAGAACAATTGATACAATATGGTTCAACGAACGTGAAATGCCGAATGCTTTTTATGAAGTTGAACATTCTACAAACATCATTAACTCGCTCAATAAATTTTATGAACTTCAGGACTTCCGTGCAAAATTCTTTATTGTGGCAGACAAAAAACGAAAATATGAGTTTGAAGACAAAATCAGCCAGTCCATTTACAACTCAATAAAACCGCTTGTCAATTTCGTTGATTATGAAACTTTGGCAAACCAACATTCAAAAATGGCGGAATTATTCAAAAGTCCAGTAATTTTATAAATATGGTGGTGAATTATCAAGAGAAATAAGTTTTCTATGAAAAACAAGAAATGGGAGAAGTGAAATGATTGTAAAAAGAGATCAAGTCTTTTATCTACTGGCTGAAAATTATTGTAGTGATAATGTGCTAGCCTCGCTCCAAACCTATCTTTCAATATTAAACGAAATACAAACTGAAAAACACTGGAACTGGGATTGTGTTCCAAAAAGTGCTGCACAGTTTGAATTTTACAAGCAGGCTGTTGAATCATCTCCTGATGTTTTCAAGAAACATGGCAATTACGATTCATTTATAACTGAGCTGAATAAAAAAGAAAATTGGAAATTTAAAAATGCTCTTGAAACGAACCATTTTTCAGAAATCAAGAAAGAATCTGGAAAATATAAAAATCTTTTAGAATTTATTGATTTAGGAATTGAAGACAGAGCAAGGCATTACACAAGCAATCTTGTAAAAATAGGCTTTGCCGACGAAAAGCGGAATATTTCAGAATCAGGAAAGACATTGCTTTATCCAGCAATGATTGAAAAAGATGAGCTTGAAAAAATTCTTCCGCTTGATTCCGCAAATATCGTATATCTAAGACAGCTTTTAAAGCTGAAAATTTTTGATTCGGCAAAGGAAAACTTCTACGCTCCGTTTATACTTGCAATTTATATTTTGTTAAAAAAAGAAAGATTTTCTGAGAACGAATTTTTGGAAATAATTCAAGGATTTAGTCCATACTCAAAAATCGATGACATTGAAAATTATATTGATTCATATAAAGAGGGCGATGTTGTAGATAGCTTTGAGTCAGAAATTCCGGCAGAACTAAAAAACGATTATAAACTAGAAAAAAGCGTATTTTCAAAATATTTTAAGAATCAGAAAAGTTCAACCACGACAGATATTTATTTTACTTTTTATAGTCTTCTGTTTGATTTTTCAAAGACAGTTTCGGAACAGTCGTTTGAAAAACTTCTTGCTTATTATAAAAGTGAAAAAGATATTCTAAAAAAAGCATTTGGAAAAGGAAAAGAGATTTTCAAGATTAAAGACAAGAATATTTCCGCAAATGATTTCAAAAATCAAAATCCGCAGATTTTCAGCGGAGATTTAAACAAAAATCTTTATGCTATTTTTTACAAATCAAAGCAGCTTGATGCAATTAGGGAATATTCCGACACGACAAAACGGATTTTCAAGGCAACAGGTCTTGTAAGTTTTGAAAATGGATATGCAGAGCTTGCGTTCAAAGATATATGCAACTGTATTTTTGACATTGATGACTTAAAAAGAAATTTCATTGGAAAAATAGAGAATCAAACGGTTTGTGAGTCTTACGATAAATACGAAATTGGAATGGAAAGCTATTTTTGTTCAGTAAAAACTGTTTCAGAAATATTGAATTACGATGGGCAGAAGATTTCTCAAAAAATAAATCAGATAAAAACAATTTATAACGAAACAGATATAGAGAATATTCTTGATATTGTTGCAGAAAAACGCAATGAAGAATTCAAGAAGTTCATTTTTGAAAAATATCCGGTGCAGAAAGTAAAAGATATTTTGGCGCTTTTTGCAGACAGAACAAATGATAATAAAATCAAGGAAGCTGTAAATCCTGATGCGAACGTTCCGACAATTTTTGAATATATTGTTGGAATTGCATGGTTCTATTTTTCAGGCTGTAGAATTAATCTTTTGAAAAGTTTTAATCTTACTCTTTCCGCAAATTTCGAGCCCTTAATGCATGCTGGCGGAGGTCATGGCGACATTGTGATTTATGAAAAAGACAAAGTTGTGATGCTTGAAGTTACGCTTATGAATGCGAACAGTCAAAAGCGCGGTGAATGGGAGCCTGTTTTGCGGCATTCGGCGAATCTTAAGATAGAGGAAGAAAGCAACGGGCTGAAACGGGACGTTACAACTTTTTTTATTGCAGATGAATTTGACTACAACACAATAAATATATGGAAAGCAGTTTCTTCTGTGTCACTTCAATCTTCAAATGATAAATCTAAATTTACATCAAATGTAATTATTATGCCTGTAAGTACTGGCGAACTTTCCGTTTTAATCGGCAAGGCTGATAAATACGATGAAATAATTGGCTCTGTACGTACTCTATTTGAAAACAGCAGAATAGATTTTGATATAAACTGGCGAAAAAAATTTATCAGTCAGATTATATAATACCCTTTATTCCGAGCTTACGATAATAGAAAAACTTGTGTGGAATTTTCAGGACTCGAGCCGCTTTGAGTCCCCGAAATGAAAATTGCGCTTACGGACGTGAACGCCTGGATATTTGCCGACGATGATTCTGCTTTGCTGTGTCCTTGATGCGTTAGGGATTGGAAGGGTGAGCGCATTTTGAAAAAAATGTGCGAAAACAAACGCTTGCGTTTGGTCGGAGGCGGAAGCCGTAGCCCTGAAAAGCCCGGCGGTCGCGGCGGTTGGGAGCACCGTCCGAAGGCGCGAAGCAACCAGAGCGACCGTAACGCCCAAAAACTCTGTGGAAAAATCCTTTCCCCAATCGCTTACACAAAATAAAAAAATTTGGTAATATGGGCGGCAATAAATAAAAATAAAGTAATCTATCTAATGAGCAGCTAAAAGCGTAAGTCCAGTTCGGACACGTTTTTGGGCTGCTTTTTTTTTTGCGGATTGCGTTTTTCTTGAGGTATTTTATGAAAAGTTATGACTTGGGGAGTGAAAAAATCGGGCGGCTTGTGCGGCATTTTGCTGTTCCTTGTGTTATCAGCATGCTGGTCGCGGCGCTGTATAATATTGTTGACCAGATTTTTATAGGGTGGAGCAGCGCGGGTGCGGCGGGAAATGCGGCTACGAACATTGTCTATCCGTTTACGGTTCTGGCTCTGGGGCTCGCGCTTCTTGTGGGCGACGGAGAGGCGGCAATGTTCAGTCTTGCTTTGGGCGAAAAAAACAATGAAAAGGCGGACAGGTGCGTCGGAAGCGGATTTTCTTTTCTGGTTGTTCTTTCTGTTTTGTTGTTCGCGTTGGGATTTTTATTCAAGAAACAGATTCTTGGAATTTTCGGCGCGAATCCAAATGAAAAGGTTTGCTACGATTTTGCGGACCAGTATTTTACGGTGATTTGCATGGGACTTCCTTTTTACATGATTGGACAGGGAATGAACGGCGCAATCCGCGCGGACGGTTCTCCAAAGTTTGCGATGGCTTGCACTCTGGCAGGCGCGTTTTCTAATCTTGTTTTGGATCCGGTTTTTATTTTTGTGTTTGATATGGGCGTAAAAGGCGCCGCGGTTGCGACTGTAATAGGGCAGATTTTGACTTTTGCAATGAGCATTGCGTATATTTTCCGCTCAAAGAATTTTCACATCAATTTAAAAAGCATGAAACCTGATTTTTTCCTTCTGGGACGGATTTGTTTTATCGGAGCGGCCTCTCTTATCGTTCAGCTTTCAATCGTGATTGTAATTGCTGTGAACAACAATCTGCTTTCAAGATATGGATACGAAACTTTCGCAAGCACAGGAGTTGCGTTCGGTTCTGTAGTTCCTCTTGCCGTAGTCGGGATTGTGATGAAGGTTTTTGGAATCGTAATTTCGGTTGTGATTGGAATAAGTCTGGGCGGTCAGCCGATAATCGGATTCAATATGGGAGCAGGAAACTCCGGGCGCGTGAAGGAAACTGTCCTGGTGGTTCTGCGTCTTGTGCTTGCAATAGGAACCGCGGTTTTTCTGATTTTTGAATTTTTGCCGGATATGGTTATTTCGATTTTTGGAAAGGGCAACTCGCCTGAATACATGGAATATGCCCGGCTCTGCGTAAGAATCTTTTTAAGCGGAATTATAATGACCTGCTTTATAAAATCCACGTCGATAATTTTGCAGTCAATCGGAAAAAGCGGAAAGTCAACTTTGCTGGCTCTTCTGCGCGACGTTATTATTTTTGTTCCGTCCTCAATAATCCTTGCGGCCGTAAGTCAAAATATTGTGACAATGCTCTGGAGCGCGCTTATAAGCGATGCGGTTTCGTTCGTGGTTGCGGTGATTTTTCTGCGTGCGGAGATGAGGAAGATGGAGTGCAATGCGTGATGATTAATGCATAATGTTCAAAAATGTAATTTCCCCGCTCGCATCATTGTTGTTAAACGTGCGGTGGGGGTTCTTCCGGTTTCGTGTTTGTTTTATTCGTAAGCAAAATTACAGCACGTCATCCAAGTTGTCAAAAGCACTGACTGCATTTGCAAAACCGTATTCAATCCAAATGTATGCCTTGTCGGTGATGTATGTCGCTTGCGTTCTTATGCCGATAGAAATTGTTGTCAATCCGCCGAATTTCTCAAAATTATTTTCGTCAGCAGTCCAATGAAACTCAAAAGTTCTTGAACCTTCTGCAACTGCTGTCATCCAATATTTTTCATCTTGGAAAAGGCTGTCTTTTGAAATTTTGTCAATTTTAGCAAACGTTCCATATTTGCGTTCAAGCGGAGAAAGCAGTTTTGCAAATTCCTGTTTGACTTCCATTCCGTAGCTGTTTGCCTGAATCTCGCGACTTATTCCTTTTATATAATATAAACCTTCTGTTTCGCTAATCCAGACGACGTATCCTTCAAAAAGAGGATGCGATTTTACAGGCTGGATGTAATACCTGTCATCAGAAATATATTCTGTCTCATTTCCTCCGCAGGCTTTTGTAACGTCTTCAAGCGTCATTCCCATATCCAAACCGAACGGTCCTGCAAAAACAGAAAGCGAATAAACAAACAGCAAAGTAAAAATTGAAATCAGTTTTTTCATAGTTAAAATCTCCTTGAACAATCATATCATAAATATCAGCAAAGCTCATCAAAAACAGTGCCACCAGTCCATTCATTTTCTCGACCTTGAAGAACAAGAAAAAACTTGTCTGCCCCATCTTTTTCAAAGCAGGTCATATAAACTCTGTGAACAAAAAGATTGTTCTCAAAAGTAATCGTACAGAGACTCCACGGCTTTATCGCATTTATTTCGCGACTTTCTCCTTTTACAATTATCATATCTTCATGCAATGCAGTTTCTAATACAGAAGAAGAATACTGCTTGGTTTTGCTGAATATTTTTCCCTGCTTTAGATTTTCAAAATAATCCTGCAACGGAGTTTCAGTTAGTTCAGTTGGGCAGCAAGGAAATTCCGCAGGAATACGCCATCTTGTTTTGTCCTGCGCTGCATTTGGCGAGAGCGACATTATAATATCAGGTTTTGTTCCGTCAGGCTTTTCAAATCCTTCTGGATATTCATATTTGAAAATATTTTTTCTTGTCCGATATACCCATTCTCCAAGAATTCCGTCAGCAGAAACTTTTTTAGGCGAATCCTGATTTGCCCATTTTGTAAGATTTTCAAGACAAGAATCAGATTCTTTTTGATTTAC
>ERZ1031845.515-NODE-515-length-14363-cov-39.801300_pt1 | contig 14363 bp, 9 predicted proteins | sample MGYA00518169_ERZ1031845 | MGnify/ENA primary metagenome ERZ1031845 (study PRJEB33719, sample SAMN04261265) | wastewater metagenome | biome: rural village; feature: human; material: feces | host: Homo sapiens | place: El Salvador | collected 2014-01-14 ...
CCGACCCTCTGCTTGTAAGGCAGATGCTCTAAACCAGCTGAGCTAAACGCCCTTAAAAAAGTCCCTGCAACCACAAAAGTGAATCACAGGGAACACCCCCGTGGGCGCTGACGGATTCGAACCGCCGACCCTCTGCTTGTAAGGCAGATGCTCTAAACCAGCTGAGCTAAGCGCCCTTACTTTTCGTAAGCGGTTGCAAAGGTACGACTATTTTTTGGTTCCACCAAATTTTTCAGCAACTTTTTTCGTTTTTTCTTCAAAAAAGTGCATTTTCTGGTGTTTTTCCTCAATTTTCAGGGTAAAAACGGTCAGTTTTTGCATTTCAATTGCCAAAAACAGCCAACCAAGAGAAAGTACTTACGATGGGACTGCCAAACCTCTTTCAACCCCAAAAGGTACTTATTGAGAAAGAAAAGTTCTTTTTTAAGAAATTCAAAGAAACAAAAAAGGCATTCTTCACAAGGAAGAATGCCCTATTCTATTTTTATACCTTATATTATATATACTGTATAATTACTCACCAACCTGAACAGTTGCACGACGGTTGTAAGAAGCAGGAGTCAAATCCTTAACACCACCGTTAGCCTTAACTACGATGTTCTCCTTAGCAACACCCAACTTAACGAGCTCATCAGCTACCTTCTCAGCACGAGCCTTAGAAATCTTCTGGTTAACAGCTGCAGAACCAGTAGCGCTGTCAGCATAACCGTTAACTACCAACTTAGCGTTGTTGTCCTTAGCATACTGAGCGAGAGCCTGTACGTTTACGAGATCCTTCTTAGAAGCAACCTTAGACTTGCCGATGTTGAAGAATACAGAAACTGGAGTAGCAACATACTCCTTAACTGCCTTATCCTCTACAGACTTCTGGTTGTTCAAGAGATTCTTCAAACGGTCGTTCTCTGCATTAGCATCGTTCAACTTAGCATTGATAGCGTCGAGTTCTGACTGATGAAGAGCGTTGATAGCGTCAACATCTGGAACCTTGTTCCAAGTAGCCTTACCCAAGTTGTATGTAACACCGACCTCAACATTCAAAGAACGGTCGTGTCTTGCAATCACCTTGTCGATAGAGCGAGATGTGCTAGGCTTAGCACCTGCCAATACACCTGTGTAACCATCATAGTCGTTAGCACCTACTGTATAGTTTACATCGAGGTTGACAGCCCACTTGTTATTGATCTTGAACTCGTTCAAGATACCAACACCAGCTACAGGAGCATAGCAGTTAGCGCTCATGTTACGGTTAATACCAACACCTGCGTAAGGGATGCAATCCCAAAGACGAGCCTCGTTGTAACCACACAACATATTGCTAACATTGAACAAAACCTGCTCATTCAAAGTCCAATACTTATTTGCATTTGTTGACTTATTCTCAGAAACTACTGTACGGCCCCAAGCGCCATTGAACTTGGTACGGAGACCGAGACCTGGTGTGAACCACTTACCTACAGCAACAGAGAAACCGAGATTGTTTCTGAAACCCTTGAGTGGGCTCTTAGAGAAACCATTGCCCTCTTCCTGGTTGCCCCAGAATGCAGAACCAGCAACGTTTGCCTGAACAAACCAATTGCTCCAGAAAGAATTTGTTGCAACGCTATACTTCTCAGTAGTTGCTGCATCCTGAGCCATACTGCCCATTGTTACGCTAGCCAATGCTAGCACTGCTAATAACTTTTTCATAACTTTATAATTTAAAAATCAATTTATATATATATATACCTTCTGAATGACGGAGCAAAGATAATACTATTTTTTGAAATAACCTTCATTTTCTAAAAAAAATAGCATTTTTCGTTAACTTTTTTAAGAAAAACGGGATTTTTCCTCGCTTTTAACCTAAAAGATGCTCAATTTCCTGCTGACGGAGGATACAAAGTACCGACTTTCCGTCGGGCGTATAATTGACATTCTGGCAGGCAAAAAGATCATTCACCAGCCCCTCCATCTCTTCATTACTCAATATCTGCCCCTGAGGTATTGCAGCCTGGCGAGCCAGACTCAAAGCCAAAGTCTGATTGATTTCATCAATGGCTGATACGCCCTTTTCTACTGCAGAAGAAACCATGTCCTGTACCAGTTTAAGAGGATTCAATCCTTCAAGTCCGCCAGGAACTGAATTTACGGCATAGCTTCCGCCTCCAAGATCTTCCAGTTCAAAGCCCATCGATTCCATTTCAGGCAGGATCTTTTCAAAGATTACCTTCTCTGACATCGGGAACTGCACAACCTCAGGAAAGAGGACTTTCTGTGAATGAAAGGTCCGGTCAGCCAACTGGCGCAAATACTGTTCGAACAAGACACGCACATGGGCGCGATGCTGGTCGATAATCATCAATCCCGATTTTACCGCAGTCATGATATACTTACCTTTATACTGATAATGGGCTGGCGATTTCTCTGCAATGATACTGTCTGGCGTATTATCCTGACTAGAATCATCGGAAAACACCATGGTCTGCTCCATCCCCTGCACATCATCCTGATCTTTGAGTCCTTCATAAAGCTGTTCCCATTTTTCATCCACCTGAGGTTTCGACTTAGGAACAGAGAAACTTGCTCCCATAGGAACTGCTCCCGTGGAAGAGGAAGACTTGAACGGATTATAACCAGGATTCAAACTGATCTTCGGTGCCGCAGCAGCCGTACTCATCTCTGGATTATAAACAGGGATGTCCGGTTTATCCTCGGTATCGAAATCAATGGTAGGTACATCATTGAACATACCGATGGACTCCTTGACCGAAGCCGAGAGGATTTGCCAGATAGCCTGCTCATTCTCGAATTTGATTTCAGTCTTCGTAGGATGGATATTCACATCAATATCCTTCGGATCTACATCAAAATACAGAAAGTAAGGCACCTGTTCACCCTGAGGAACCAGACGGTCATAAGCTGCCATCACAGCCTTATTGAAATAAGGATGTTTCATGTATCTCCCGTTGACAAAGAAGAACTGATGCACACCTTTCTTTCTGGCAGATTCCGGTTTGCCCACAAATCCAGACACCTTACACATAGTGGTTTCTACATTTACCGGCAGGAGTTCCTGATTGAAACGCTTGCCGAAGACATCGAGAATGCGCTGACGCAAATTAGCGGCACGCAAATTGAATACTTCGGTACCATTGCTATGTAAAGTAAAGGTGATTTGAGGATTTACCAATGCAATCCGCTCGAAAGCCGTCAGAATATTGTTCAACTCTGTAGAATTGGACTTCAGGAACTTTCTTCGCGCGGGTACATTATAAAAGATATTGCTGACAGAGAAGATGCTTCCCACAGCACAGGAGCATGGCTCCTGTTTCTCATATCGGGAACCAGAAATCTGTATCAGGGTTCCTATCTCGTCGGTAGCCTGTCGTGACTTCAGTTCTACCTGAGCCACAGCAGCTATTGACGCCAAAGCTTCGCCACGGAAGCCCATGGTGCGAAGAGCAAACAAATCATCAGCCTTACGGATTTTGGAAGTAGAATGACGTTCGAAAGCCAAACGAGCATCTGTTTCAGACATACCTTTTCCATCATCTATCACCTGGATGTTGGTACGGCCAGCATCGGTAACTGTGACATGGATATTCCTGGCACCCGCATCGACTGCATTTTCGACCAGCTCCTTGATAACTGAAGCCGGACGCTGTATAACCTCACCTGCTGCTATCTGATTGGCAACAGAATCGGGTAAAAGTTGAATAATATCACTCATCTCTAAATATTAATCATATAAGAAAATGATGCTTCATTATAATCAGTCAGTCAGTTTCTGAAGTGGAGCTTCATGACGCTTAATGTTCTTGAGTTCGGAGCCCTTGGATTTACCACGCCATACAAAGATATCATTCTTATCTTTAGGACGCAAGTCCTCGAACCAGGCAAAATTGTTGAGTTTATATTTTGCCGGAGGAATCTGCGTCATAGGATACATGGTAGACGTAAACTTATTGGTCCAGATTTTCTCCATCTTCCTGCCCGGTCCCATATACATGCGCATGGTATCGGTCTCCAGATAATTCAAGCCAATGAGCGAACTGTCCTTATCATCCGTCATATAATAGATGGTCTGCACATTACCGATAGACTCTCCTTGTTTAATCTCACCTTTTTCAAAGTAAGATTTCATCTCAGAAGAACTGATCTGATTGAAATGAACACTATCCGGCATCTGCTCTACAGACAGCGCCTGTCCGATGACATGGGCAAAACGAACGGTAGAGTCGTTCATGAAGACCAGAATCTTCTCGCCCAGCAACTGACGGTTTCCATTCCAGACGATAGGATCCTTATACATGGTCATGCAGGAATCCTGAGAATTGAAAACCAGGGAATCGCAGATGGCCTGCATATCCAGGCGATAGGCACGGACCTTAGGATAAGCATGCACCTTACGGTATACCGAATCGGTATTGATATGGAAGGTATTGATACGCATGGTATCAGAATGAACCCAAAGGGTATCTTTCTGCGAATAGTCGATCGCTACAGGATTGCGGGTGGCAAAGCCATTACCGGTTTTCTCGTTGTAACGCAGATAATTGCAAGTAAGGGAATTTTTATTTTTCTTGTCTACATAAACCACATTGCCATATCCGGTACTCTCCCCATCCTTTACATAATAGAGCGTATCACCCGTAAGCGTCTTGTCTTTATCTACAACCGTAGAGCGCCCGTAAAGCTGCGCTCTATCGGTCTTGGTATCATAATATCCATTTTCGGTCTTGACAACACTTGCACCGGAAACAATCTTAGAAGGTCCTACCATGTGAGCCTTTGACTTACGGACATCGTAATACAAAGTATCGGTGGTAACAACATCCTTGCCGCTGCGCAACTTGACATTATAGACAAACTTAGCCTCACGCGTTTCGGTATGATACTCACCCCAATCGGCAACCAGCTTATCCTTACCATCAATCAGCGTTCCGCCGTCAAAGAAGTTTGCCATATTATACAAGCGGTCGAAATCCAAGCTATCAGTACGCAAAGTCTGCCGACGATGATGCAAGACCACATTCTTGCGTGCTCTCATCATCTGCATCTGCCCATCATACTCTGCTCTATCACAAGTGAGTGACAAGGTGTCTCCCTGCCGGTAATGAACATGTCCGAAAGCTTTCACGGAATTAGAAGCCTGATAGAAATACGCGCTGTCACAGGTAAGATGACTGCCCTGATGCAAGAAAGAGACCTTACCTTTCAATATTTGGGCATCAGGATTATTACCGAACATATCATAGTACAATTCATCTGCATGCAAAAGATATACGCGGTCACCATGAGGGCGTTTTCTGGCATGCTTCTTTGGAGCCTGCATGGCTTGCATCAGACAAAACCCAAACAGGCATAGAACCATAACCGATATGATTCTATGCCCTCTGATATGATTATTTAATCTTTTATTTATCATTTAATCCAACCTTGATATTCAAACTTACAATCCTTATAGCGATCGTTCATACGAACATAAGTCTGCTTGATTTTATTGACTACCCAATCGTGCAAGGTCTGGGCACGCTCCTTAGCCAACACTACATCCTTCATCACCTGAAAATCTTCGGTAATAGTAGCTCTATGTCCGTCAACACGGCTTACCAGTTTTACCAAAGCACAAGTGGTTTTACCCTTGGAATTCACCATCGTGAAAGGTGCAGAAACCTCACCTACCTTCATTGTATCTACCATACGGGCAACCTCGGTAGGCAGATCCTTCATCTGGAAGCGGGAAGTTCTTGACTGGTCAGGAGTAACATTGGCCATCAAACCCTTGTTGTTGCGGGTATCCTTATCATCAGACAATGCTTCAACAGCCTGCTCAAAGGTAAACTTAGCGGCACGGATATCATTACCGATAGAATCCAGACGGCCGATAGACTTATCAATAGCATCTTGAGAAACCTGAGGCTTGAGCAGGATATGGCGACACTTAATCTTATCACCACGCTTATCAATCAACTGGATGATATGATAACCAAACTCAGACTCAACAATCTTTGAGATTTTCTTAGGATCGGTAAGATTGAATGCTACATTTGCAAACGCAGGATCCAACATACCTCTACCGATATAATCCATCTCGCCACCCATACGGGCTGAACCCGGATCCTCAGAATAAAGACGAGCCAAAGTAGCAAAAGAAGTCTCACCCTTATTCACACGGTCAGTAAACTCACGCAACTGATTTTTCACACGGTTAATCTCCTCAAGAGGAATACGTGGCTGCATGGTAAGAATCTCAACCTCTACCTCTGTAGGAACAAAAGGGATACTGTCGGCAGGTAAATCCTTAAAGTATTTACGTACCTGAGCTGGAGACACCTTGATATCCTTCACCAGTTCCTGCTTCATCTTCTGAATCAGCTGTTGGTTTTTGAAATCATCATGCATCTGCTGGCGCATCTGGGTGATACTTTGCTTGCGATACTCCTCCAGTTTTTCACGAGAACCAATCATGGAAACCCAACTGTTGATCTGTTCGTCGATACCATTCATGACTTCTGACTCAGATACTTCGATACTATCGATAGCTGCCTGATGGAGAAACAGTTTCTGAACGGCAATCTGCTCAGGAATAGAACAGTCTGGGTCACCAGTATATTTAATACCTTCAGCCTCAGCCTGCAAACGGGTTACCTCGACGTCTGACTTCAGGATAGCCTCATCGCCAACAACCCAAATTACCTCATCAACCACACTACCCTCATTGATTTTCTGAGAATCGGCAGCAGCTTGTTGCTTGATATTTGCAGAATCAGCCTCATGAGCCAAAGCACTACGGCTTGCTCTTGTTGCACTAGCACTTATTCCTACTATCATCAGCAGGGCTATAAATGCCATTGTCATTTTATATCCAGTATTCATGTATTGTTTCTATAATATATTAATGTATATTGAGAGTGGTCAACATGCTATGGAAAACCACCACTTTATATTTCTTCTTCAATTGTGCGACCCATTGTTTCTCTAACGAGTCTTGATAGTCAGCAAGTACCACATCCGGGTATTCGCCATTCCGGGGCAGATTAACCTTCATCTTCTTCAGGCGCTTCATTTCCCATTTATATTTTTTCTTATTCTTGGCATAGAAGGCAGCCAGACCTTTTTTATCAGCAGCAGCCTTATCCCAAATATTACGCTGGCAGATTTCATTCAGCAAAAGGTTTTCTACTTCCTCCTGCTGCTGGTAGGTTCCCTGCCAATTTTCTACCTTAGCATCAGCAACATATTTTTTCTGATTACCATCATCATGTTTATCCAGCAACTTGACGATATGATAACCAAACTCAGACATAAACGGTCTACTAATCTCACCCTTTCGCAGAGAGAAAGCTACTTTTTCAAAAGCCTGCACAGTCTGACCTTTTGTAAACCATGCCAAAGTCCCCCCATTGACCGCAGACCCTTTATCATCAGAACACTTTTTTGCCAGGTCTGCAAAATCTGCACCTTTACAAAGAGCCTGATAAATAGAATCGATTTTTCTTTCCACCACCTCCTGTTCCTGGTAAGATGCTTTCTGTCCCAATCTCAAGAGGATATGTGCAACATGAACACTGCCTTTATCGGGCATCAACTCGCATGACTCGACATCATCATATCGTTTCAACACACGCCTGATATTAGGCAAAGTATCGAGATGAGCATCCTTAGCAGCTTGCACTTTCAGCTTATAATCAACAAAGCCATCGGTAAACACCTTGACACTTTTAGAATCAACCGTATTTCCCAAATGATTTTTCTGATAAAAGTACTCAAATTCCGACTTCTTGACAGATTGACCATCAATAATCATAACAATTGGGTCGGTATGAGCAAAAGCAATGCTCCCCGAAAGGAGCATTGCCGCTATAAGTGCATAAAACTTCATATTTCCTAATTATATTATTCAGGACGGCTATAGTTAGGAGCCTCACTAGTGATAGTGATATCATGTGGATGACTCTCCAACACACCTGCATTTGTGATACGAGCGAACTTGGCATTGTGCAAGTTCTCGATGGTAGCAGCACCACAATATCCCATACCAGAACGCAAACCACCAATCAGCTGGTAGATGACCTCCTGGACAGTTCCCTTGTAAGGCACACGACCAGCGATACCCTCTGGAACCAATTTCTTGGCATCCTTGGTATCACCCTGGAAGTAACGGTCCTTAGAACCATTCTTCTGTTCCATAGCCTCCAAAGAACCCATACCACGATAGCTCTTAAACTTACGGCCATTGAAGATAATGGTATCACCAGGACTCTCCTCGGTACCAGCAACCAAAGAACCGATCATGACGCAGCTACCACCGGCAGCCAAAGCCTTCACAACATCACCTGAGTAACGAAGACCGCCATCAGCTATCAAAGGTACACCAGTACCCTTAAGAGCAGAATATACATCATAAACAGCACTCAACTGTGGAACGCCAACACCGGCAACCACACGAGTAGTACAGATAGAACCAGGACCGATACCTACCTTAACACCATCAGCACCATTCTCTACCAAATACTTGGCAGCCTCACCAGTAGCCACATTACCTACCACAACATCTACCTGTGGGAAGGCAGCCTTAACTTGCTTGAGCTTCTCAACTACACCCTTAGAGTGACCATGAGCAGTATCGATAACGATAGCATCAGCACCAGCCTCAACCAAAGCCTTGGCACGATCCAATGTATCTACAGTAACACCCACACCGGCAGCCACACGAAGACGTCCCTTGGCATCCTTGCAAGCCATAGGTTTGTCCTTAGCCTTTGTGATGTCCTTGTAAGTAATCAAACCTACCAGGTGATTCTCGTTGTCAACTACAGGGAGTTTCTCAATCTTATTCTCCTGCAGGATGGCAGCAGCAGCAACCAAGTCGGTCTGGATGTGAGTGGTAACCAAATTCTCGCTAGTCATTACCTCATCAATCTTCTTGTCCATGTGGCGCTCAAAACGAAGATCACGGTTGGTAACAATACCTACAAGATGATTTTCATCATCTACCACAGGAATACCACCGATATGATAATCATGCATCATATCAAGAGCATCCTTCACTGTACTGCCACGACGGATGGTGACAGGGTCATAAATCATACCATTCTCAGCACGCTTCACAATAGCAACCTGACGAGCTTGCTCCTCAATGGTCATGTTCTTGTGAATTACACCGATACCACCTTCACGAGCGATAGCTATCGCCATTGAAGCCTCGGTAACGGTGTCCATCGCTGCTGTAACGAATGGAACGTTCAACTCGATGTTACGAGAGAACTTGGTTTTCAACTCTACCTGTTTAGGCAGTACCTCTGAATAAGCAGGGATAAGAAGGACGTCGTCGTAAGTGAGACCGTCCATTACAATTTTATCTGCAACAAATGATGACATATTGTAACCTTTAAAAATTTATTGCGTGCAAATTTAGCAATAATTTCTCAGATAGAGTTCGCTTTTCACGAAAATCTTACCTTATTAATGCTATTTAACGTGATTAGTTGGCTTGTTCGGACAAAAACTTGATTCTGACGAGTCGAATTTCGTCTTCATTGTAGTCTTCACCCAATTCATCTTGAGCCGCATTCAAATCATCAGTATCGCTCTCCATGAAGTAATCGTAGATGTCATCTACATGGTCATCATCCACAACTTCCTCTATGAAATAATCGATATTCAGCTTGGTACCGCTGTAAACGATTGCCTCTATTTCGTCAAGCAATTCTGAGAAATCCAAACCTTTTGCTTCTGCCAAATCATCAAGATCTATCTGGCGGTCTATGCTCTGAATGATGCTTACCTTCAAGACTGATTTCTTGGCAACTGTCCTGACACGTAATTCCTCAGGACGCTCTATCAGATTCTCTTCACAATACTGATTGATCAATTTACAGAACTCCTTACCATACCTCTTTGCCTTACCGGCTCCAACTCCCTGTATGTTCTGCAATTCCTGCATATCTACAGGATACATCGTTGCCATCTGTTCCAGAGAAATATCCTGGAAAATAACATAAGGCGGCAATTTATGCTTCTTTGCTACTGTCTTACGCAAGTCTTTCAACATGGAGAAAAGTGTCTGATCCAAAGCACCTGTATTATGCTCGCTCAGAGGCGCTCCATCAAAATCATCAGAGAATTCCTTATCGGCAACGATCATGAATGATTCAGGATTCTTAATGAAACGCTTACCCGCAGCTGTCAACTTCAAAAGGCCATAGTTCTCTACATCTTTCTTGAGATAACCGGCTATCAACGCCTGACGGATAACAGGATTCCAAACTTTAGCATCCATATCTTCTCCTGCTCCAAACTCCTCCAGTTCATCATGCTTGTGAGAAACGATATCATCAGTAGCACGTCCCTTTACAAAATCGATGATATATTCCTGACGGAAATTCTCCTTCACCGCAGCAACAGACTCCAAAACAACGAGCAGCGCATCCTTAGCCTCGAATTTTTCTGTAGGATGCAAGCAGTTGTCGCAGTTATGGCAGTTTTCTTCATGATATTCCTCACCAAAATAATGAAGCAACATTTTTCTGCGACAGACAGACGATTCTGCATAGGCAGCCGTTTCCTGCAACAACTGTCTGCCGATATCCTGTTCTGCTACAGGTTTGTTCTCCATAAACTTCTCCAGTTTTCTGAGGTCTTTACGGGCATAGAAGGCGATACAGATGCCCTCACCGCCATCACGGCCAGCTCTACCCGTTTCCTGATAATAACCTTCCAAGCTCTTGGGTATATCATAATGAATAACAAAACGGACATCAGGTTTATCGATACCCATTCCGAAGGCGATAGTAGCAACAATGACATCAATACGCTCCATCAGAAAATCATCCTGGGTTTGAGAACGGGTAGCCGAATCAAGACCGGCATGATAAGGAGCTGCTTTGATTTCATTGGCTTTCAACACCTCTGCCAATTCCTCTACTTTCTTACGGGAGAGACAATAGATAATACCACTCTTTCCTTTGTGTTGACGAATAAACATGATGATCTGACGATCGATATCCTTGTTCTTCGGGCGCACCTCATAATACAAGTTAGGGCGGTTAAAAGAACTCTTGAATTCTTTGGCATCCATGATGCCTAAGTTTTTCTTGATATCAGTACGTACCTTATCTGTTGCAGTAGCTGTAAGCGCTATCACAGGTGCAACACCTATTTCGTTAATAATAGGGCGAATACGACGATACTCTGGTCTGAAATCGTGTCCCCACTCAGAGATACAGTGAGCCTCATCAATGGCATAGAACGAAATCTTTACTGTTTTAAGGAACTCAACATTATCTTCTTTCGTCAAAGATTCAGGTGCAACATACAGGAGTTTGGTCGTACCATTGAGAATATCATTCTTCACCTTCTCAATAGCCGACTTATTCAATGATGAATTGAGATAATGAGCCACGCCATCACTTTCACTCAAACCATTAATAACATCTACCTGGTTCTTCATCAAAGCAATCAGAGGAGAAATCACAATAGCTGTTCCCTCCATAATGAGCGAAGGCAACTGGTAACACAAACTCTTACCGCCACCTGTAGGCATCAATACAAAAGTATCATTGCCACTCATCAAATTTCTGATGATTGCCTCTTGATCACCCTTAAACGAATCGAAGCCGAAATAATGCTTCAACTGTCCTGTAAGATTAACCTGTTCTGTCATATCCACCTATTATTATATTATATATGTCTATATATACGATTAAATAGCAATCAATTGGGCAAAATGCCCAACTGATTTATGCAGTTTCCAACTGTCCGAGATGAGATTTATTCAACTGTTTCTTGGTATAGTCCAGCGTAACAGCAAATGATTTAACCTTCTCTGATGGAATCTCAAACATAGCATCCATCATCACAGCTTCAACAATTGAACGAAGTCCGCGAGCACCCAATTTATACTCTACCGCCTTATCTACGATATAATCGAGTGCTTCCTCATCAAACTTCAACTTGATGCCATCCATCTCAAACAATTTCTGATACTGCTTGACAATTGAATTCTTAGGTTCAACCAAGATTTTGCGCAAAGCCTCCCTATCCAACGGATTGAGATAAGTAAGCACAGGCAAACGGCCGATAATTTCAGGTATCAAGCCAAAAGACTTCAAATCCTGTGGAAGGATATACTGCATCAAATCCTTCTTATCTATCTTAGCTACATTCTGAACCGAATTATAGCCTACTACGTGCGTATTCATACGCTGAGCTATTTTACGCTCAATGCCATCAAAAGCGCCACCACAGATAAACAGGATATTCTTGGTATCTACATGGATATAATCCTGATCAGGATGCTTGCGTCCACCCTTAGGCGGAACATTAACCATGGTACCTTCCAAGAGTTTCAACAATCCCTGCTGTACACCTTCGCCACTCACATCACGCGTGATAGAAGGATTATCGCTCTTGCGGGCTATCTTATCAATCTCATCAATGAACACAATGCCCCTTTCTGCTGCAGCCACATCATAATCAGCAACCTGCAACAGACGCGACAAGATGCTTTCAACGTCTTCACCCACATAACCTGCTTCAGTAAATACAGTGGCATCAACAATGGTGAAAGGAACATCCAACATCTTAGCTATTGTACGCGCCAACAAGGTTTTACCTGTACCGGTACTACCAACCATGATGATATTACTCTTTTCGATTTCTACACCATCTTCATCCTTTGGCTGCTGCAAACGCTTGTAGTGGTTATATACAGCGACAGCCAAATTGCGCTTAGCCTGATCCTGACCGATGATATATTCATCCAGGTATTTTTTGATCTCTACAGGCTTTGGCACCTCTTTGAGAACAAACTTACCCTCCCCAGCTTTAGGAGCCAATACCCCTGTAGACTGTATAATTTCATAAGCCTGCTTAGCACAATCTTCGCAAATGAAGCCATTGATACCCGTGATGAGTAATCTGACTTCATTTTCTGATCTTCCACAGAAGCTACATACTTTCTTTGGCATATTATAATTATTATCTCTTCTTGCGCACCTTATTATATATACGCATATTTACTTAAAACAATTCGTTATTTACGAACCAACACATTATCTATCATTCCATATTCCTTGGCTTCTTCAGCTGTCATCCAATAGTTACGGTCGCTATCAGCATAAACCTTATCATAAGGAGTATGAGAATGGTCAGAAATGATAGTATACAATTCCTTCTTCATCTTCAAGATTTCGCGAGCCTCAATCTCAATATCAGAAGCCTGACCCTGAACGCCTCCTAATGGCTGGTGAATCATGACACGGCTATGAGGCAAAGCAGAACGCTTACCCTCCTGACCAGAAACGAGCAGCACGGCAGCCATAGAAGCAGCCATACCTGTACAGATAGTAGCTACATCGCTAGAGATAAACTGCATGGTATCATAAATACCCAAACCGGCAGTAACGCTACCACCAGGACTATTCAAATAGATAGAAATATCTTTGCCACTATCTACAGAATCCAGATACAGCAATTGCGCCTGCAATGTATTTGCGGTGTAGTCATCAATCTGTGTACCCAGGAAGATGATACGGTCCATCATTAAGCGAGAGAATACATCCATCTGAGTAACGTTCAGCTGACGCTCCTCCAAGATGTAAGGGTTCATATACTGAGCCTGTGCCTTAATAACATCATCAAGCACCATACCATTCATACCAAGATGCTTGGTTGCATATTTTCTAAAATCGTTCATATCTATATAGTATTTTACGTCTTAAACCATACGAAAAAAGAGGTTATCGACCCTTATTTCTCGTTCGGTGGAACAAAGATAATAAAAAAAGTCGATAACCTCGTATTTATTTGAAGTTTTTTTTCAAAAAAATGTTATTCCTGCATCATCTTGTTGAAATCTTCTACAGAAATCTCCTTTTCGTTGAGTTTTACAGCTGTTTTCAGAGCTGCAGCCAACTTACGATCGATAGAGCGATCTACAAGTGCATCTGTAGCGTCACCCTTCTTGAGGATTTCCTTAGCATAGTTCTCAATGTACTCCTCAGGAATGTTGTTCATACCATACTGAGCGAACTGAGCACGAGCTGCCTCCTTAGCTGTCTCCATCAGGTCATTGTCATCAACCTTGATATTCTGAGCCTTGATAAGCTGCTCCTTGATAAGATGCCATGTCAACTCCTTGATGCTCTCAGCATAGTTCTTCTCTACGAACTCCTCGCCCTTATCCTTGTTGTTAGCCAACATGATACGTTTCAAGAGTGCATCTGGGAACTGCAATTCACCTACCTTCTTCTCGCAGTGCTCGCGAACGTCGAGAATGAACTTATAATCTGAGTCGTTAACGAGCTGTGCCTTCAAGCCCTCTGCAATCTTAGCACGGAAAGCAGCCTCGTCCTTCACGTCAGTATCCTCACCGAGAA
>ERZ1031845.524-NODE-524-length-14271-cov-5.099465_pt1 | contig 14271 bp, 15 predicted proteins | sample MGYA00518169_ERZ1031845 | MGnify/ENA primary metagenome ERZ1031845 (study PRJEB33719, sample SAMN04261265) | wastewater metagenome | biome: rural village; feature: human; material: feces | host: Homo sapiens | place: El Salvador | collected 2014-01-14 ...
GTACATAAAAAGAAACAGCCTCCACATGCATCCATGCAAAAACTGTTTCCTTTTCATTTTCTGTATAACCACTCTTAGTGTTCCAGGTTTGCAAACTTGGTGTACTCCGGCAGCCAAGCGAGATTGACGGTTCCAATTGGACCGTTACGCTGCTTAGCGATAATGATCTCGGAAATTCCCTTGAGTTCGGTATCCTTGTTGTAGTAATCGTCACGATAGATGAACATGACGACGTCGGCATCCTGCTCGATGGCTCCTGACTCTCGAAGGTCTGAAAGCATAGGCCTGTGGTCGGGACGCTGCTCTACGGCTCGTGAGAGCTGTGAGAGTGCAACTACAGGGACTGAAAGCTCTCTGGCGAGTGCCTTAAGTGAACGTGATATGTCTGAGATTTCCTGCTGACGCGATTCTGAGCCTCGTCCTGAGCCTGTCATGAGCTGCAGGTAATCGATGATGATGAGCTTTAAGTCGTGTTCGAGCTTGTATTTACGGCACTTGCTTCGAAGCTCTGAGATGCTGATACCCGGAGTGTCGTCTATGATGAGCTCGGAGTCTCCGATGATTCCGGCGCCCTCGACCAGCTTTTCCCAGTCGGCATCAGACAGATTTCCTGTACGCAGTGCCTGCGCATCTACCTTTGATTCGAGTGAGAACAGACGGTTTACGAGCTGCTCCTTCGACATCTCGAGTGAGAATATGGCTGTACACAGATGTGCGTGAAATGCCACATGCTGTGCTATGTTGAGCACGAAGGCTGTCTTTCCCATTGACGGACGGGCTGCCACGAGCACGAGATCTGACGGCTGAAGTCCCGCTGTCCTGTAGTCAAGGTCTATGAAGCCTGTCGGGATTCCTGTTACTGTGCCCTCCTGCTGTGCTGCTTTTTCGATTTTCTCGAGGGCATTCATGACTACCGTACGGATTGGCACGTAGTCACCTGTCTGCCTTGTGGAAAGCAGCTCAAATACATCGTGCTCTGTCTTGTCGAGTACGCTCTCGAGCGATTCCTTGCCGGCGTAGCACTCGTTCTCTATGTCCTCTGTTACATGGATGAGCTTTCGCTTTATGGCATTTTCTTTTACGATATTGGCATAGTACTTGATGTTGGCAGAGGTCGGCACACTGGTGACGAGAGTTCTCACAAAGTCAAGGCTTTGTATTTCCTGCGGCACATCCTTTTCCTTTAAACGGTTCTGGAGTGTGACGAGATCCACCGGCTGACCCTCTGTAAAGAGCTCAACCATGGTCTCAAATATGATGCCGTACTGCTGATGATAAAAATCCTCCTTAAGGAGCATCTCGCTGGCGGTCACTATGGCATCCTTGCTCATGATCATGGAGCCGACCACGGACTGCTCTGCCTCAAGGCTGTTTGGCATTATTCGTTTGATTAATGCTTCTTCCAAGGGGATTCCTCCTATCCTTCAACTACTGATACTGTGAGGTTTGCTGTTACCTTTGGATGAAGCTTGACAGGCACCTCATAGTTGCCGAGTGCTTTGATTGACTCGTTAAGCTGCATCTTTTTCTTGTCGAGCTCTAAGCCGTGCTGCTCCTTTGCTGCAGCCGAGATCTCCTTGGTGGAGATGGAGCCGAAGGTTCTGCCGCCCTCTCCTGAGCGCAGCTTTACTACTACCTTTGTGTTCTCTACTACCTTTGCGAGTGCAAGTGCACTCTCGTAGTTTTCCTGTGCTACCTTGTCAGCGTGCTGGTTCTGAAGCTTTAAGTCATTTAAGTTCCTTGGAGTAGCCTCTACTCCGAGCTTTTTAGGTATGATATTGTTTCTGGCGTAGCCGTCACTTACGTTTACTATCTCGCCTTTTTTGCCTAATGGTTTTACATCCTGTAATAAGATTACTTTCATTCTTCTATGTCTCCTTCTTTTAGCATTTCGTCCAGTGTATCCTGTATCATGCGCTTTGCCTGCACGATAGTAACGCCTGTCAGCTGCGCGCCTGCCACATTTAAGTGTCCGCCACCGCCCAGCTTCTCCATGATTATCTGGACATTTATCTCGTCGATTGAACGAGAGCTGATATAAATCTTGTCATTGTACTCCGTGAGCACAAATGATGCCTTGATTCCTATTATGTTGAGCAGCTCATTTGCCGCCTGTGCACCGACGATTGTCGGGCTCTCCACATTCTCGCTAGGGCATACCGATATGGCAAACGAGCCCCTGTATACCTCTGCATGGCGCACTGCCTCGGCTCTTGCCTTGTAGCATGCCATGTCATTTCTAAGCATTTTTCTGACGCGTGTTACCTCTGCGCCTGAGCGCTTCAAAAAGGCTGCCGCCTCAAATGTACGCACGCCTGTCTTCGTCATAAAGTTGTTGGTGTCGATGAGGATTCCTGCGTAGATGCAGTCGGCCTCTGTCGCATTGATCTTGACTCCGTCGTTATAGTACTGCAGCACCTCTGCGACCATCTCACACGCACTTGATGCATACGGCACGATATATGAGAGTATAGGATTCTCTATTATCTCGCTGCTTTGTCTGTGATGGTCAAATACGACTATCTTTCCTGTCTTTCTGAGGAGTTCAGGACACTCTGTGTAGCTTGGCCTGTTGGTGTCCACCACCATGACAAGCGTATCCTTGCTCACCATCTCGAGGCCCTCCTCACTATTTATAAACATGTCTGTTGGATAGCCCTTTGCCTCTGAAAATGTCTCCATGAGAGGTCTGACTGAGCTTGTCGGGTCATTTATTACTATCTGTGCCTTTTTGTCGAGATTCTTGGCTGCACAGTATATGCCTATGCCCGCTCCGAGCGAATCTACATCTGTGATGCTGTGACCCATGATAAGCACATTCTCACAGGTCTCAATGATTTCCTGAAGCGCCTGTGCCTTGACTCTCGCCTTTACCCTTGTCTTGCTCTCCACCTGCTTTGACTTGCCGCCAAAATACAGGATATCATCATGATCCTTTATAACTACCTGATCACCGCCTCGTCCGAGGGCCAGGTCTATGGCATTTCGCGCATATACGTAGTTTTCATTATACTTATCGCTCTTTATACCGATTCCGATACTGAGTGTGACCGCCATCTCGTTGCCGACCTTTATAGCCTTGACCTCATCGAGCACCTTGAACTTGTCCTCCTTCATGCTGTCAAGATACTTGTACTTGAACACCACGAAGTATTTGTCGTTTTCTATCTTTCTGACGAGTCCGTCATACTTGGCAAAGTACTGGTTTACACGCCTGTCGATAAGTGCAACGAGCAGTGACCTCTTTACGTCCTCTATGCTGTCAAGTGCCTCATCATAGTTATCGATATACACAAGCGCTGAGACCTGCTTCTGCTCTGTGATTTCCTTCTTACAGTGATAAAGCTCCGACTCATCAAATACGTACAGCGCCGTCAAAAACTGGTCTGCTTCATTTGTGTCGATTATCTCATTTTCCTCTGCGATTGAGTTGAAATATATTCGCTTGACGGACAGACGGACTATGCTGTCCTCCTCCTCATTTACTATCTTGAAGTCTGTCGGCGCATCACTCTTGGTGAGAAGCTCTCTGGTCACTGTCGGAAAAAGTGTCGTGATGGATTTGTGATAGTTTTTATCCACACCCATTAGCTCTGCGAATTTGTCATTTACCCAGAGTATCTTGCCGGAGTACTCAAGCAGGGCATACGGCACCTCAAACTCATTAAGCAGCCTCTTCTGCACCGATGAATACTGTGTTGCAAAGCTTATCAGCTCATTTGCAACGACTGACTTGCTTCTGACATACAAAAACAGCACGAGCGCAAAGTAAAACACTGTAAAGCCTACCATGCCATAGCCAAGCCTTCTGTCATAGCGCAGTGCTATTCCGTCAGCACATATCCACACAAACGTCAGATATAGCGGCCAGCACATGTAGCTTTTCAGCCTGCCCTTGAATTTTATTTTTTTCTTCATTTTACTCTCCTTATCCCCGGTGCGTTGCGCTGATGCTGCCGGTGCAACGGTTGCGGTTTCGAGAATGTACTACAAATTATAAGTTACCGGCCACACCTTTGTGCAGCCCGCATCGATTGATATACCTACTAGAGAGTATACCACTTTGTGAGGATTATTCCTAGTACTATATTTATCAGTTATACTCAAATCGTTGCTGTTCACACTGTTAGGTGTGAACCGTAACTTATACTCAGTTATGATTATGAGGAATATATGGCATTTCTGTGTAGCAGAGAGAATCTTAATACAATTCTGTGCAATCTAAAAAGCACCGCATATATCTGATATGATACATGCGATGCTTTTTGTGTGCTCTCATCTTCCGGTATTCATTTTAATTAAATATAATTACTTCTCAGTCTTATCCGCAGCTATCTCTGCAATCGACTTTGTAAGACCTGCAATCCCCTGAATCTCTGATGGGATAATTATCTTTGTAGCCTTACCGTCTGCAGCCTTGGCAAATGCCTCTAAGCTCTTTATCTGGAGCACTGCATTATCCGGATTTGCCTCCTTCAACATGCGAAGTCCGTCTGCATTGGCCTGCTGTATCTTGAGGATAGCCTCTGCCTGACCTGCTGCCTCCTGGATTGTTGCCTCCTTCTTTGCCTCTGCGCGAAGGATGGCTGCCTGCTTTTCAGCCTCGGCGTCGAGGATGACTGACTCTTTATTTCCCTCTGCAACAAGGATTGTTGATTTTTTCTCACCCTCTGCACGAAGAATGGCCTCTCGTCTCTCACGCTCTGCCTTCATCTGCTTCTCCATGGCATCCTGGATGGCCTTTGGAGGTATGATGTTCTTGAGCTCGACACGGTTTACCTTGATCCCCCATGGATCTGTTGCCACATCGAGTGTTGCGCGCATCTTGGTGTTGATTGTCTCACGGCTGGTGAGTGTCTCATCAAGCTCTAAGTCTCCGATGATGTTACGAAGTGTTGTGGCTGTGAGGTTCTCAATTGCCATGATTGGATTCTCTACTCCGTATGCGTAGAGCTTTGGATCTGTAATCTGGAAATATACTACAGTGTCTATCTGCATTGTTACATTATCCTTTGTGATTACAGGCTGTGGTGGGAAATCTACCACCTGCTCCTTTAAGATGACTCTCTTTGCTATTCTGTCGATAAATGGCACCTTGAGGTGAAGTCCTACGCTCCATGTGGTGAGATATCCTCCCAAACGCTCAATTACCATTGCATGTGCCTGTGGCACGATTTTGATGCAGTTTACCAGTACTATAAGTACGATTACGAGTAACACTGCAAGTGCTATTAATCCTTCCATTTCCGGTTAAGCCTCCTTTACCCTTTTTACAATTAGTTTTACTCCGCTTATCTTTACTACCTCGATAAGCTCGCCTTTTCTTATGACCTGGGTCTCGTCCTGCGGTCTGACTGTCCACTCCTGACCGTTTACAACGGCTTTTCCCGTCTGCTTCATGCTGTCAGCATCCTCTGTGAGCACAGCTCTTTCTCCAACCAGACTGTCCACGTTTGTCTTCACTGTTCTGGAATTGATGTACTTCCCGGCCCATGGCTTTGTGAGAGCTAAAAGCACGACTGAAACGAGTATAAATGCAATTCCCTGAACCACGACATTGCCACCAAGCAGTGCGATTATAAACGCTACAAATGAGCCTGCCGCAAACCATATGGATGTGAGCCCGACTGTCATAAGCTCAACTAAAACAAAAACTACGGTGGCTGCCAACCAGAAAACAATGTATGTATCCATTTGAACCCTCCCTTTTTATTAGTATTTGTTTTATATTCATTTTATACTATGTAATTTGATTATGCAACAAATATTAATTTTTTAAATTAAAACATTTTTAACCTAAAAAATCCCGACCACCATCCGGTAGTCGGGATTTATCATACATTTATCTTATTCGCAAACGTATGGCATAAGAGCAAGATGACGTGCTCTCTTGATTGCTACTGTAAGAGCTCTCTGGTGCTTTGCACAGTTTCCTGTGATACGGCGTGGAAGGATTTTTCCTCTCTCAGAGATATATCTCTTTAATTTGTTTGTATCTTTGTAATCAATGACATTGTCTTTTCCACAGAATACGCAAACTTTTTTTCTTCTACGCATTGGTCTTCTCTTCATTGATGAACCATCAGCTGATTTATTGTAAGCCATTTTTGTTACCTCCTTGAATATTTGTCCTCGTGGACACTACTAATTGAATGGAAGCTCCTCGTCGATTCCGTCCGGAATGTTCATGAAGCCATCCCCAGCAGCCTGGCTAGGTGCAGGTCTGTCTGCCGGTGCAAATCCGCCTGCATTTCCTGATGCGGCTGATTTAGACTCTGCAAACTCTGCATTCTCAACCACGACGTCAGTGGTGTATACCTTCTGTCCGTCCTTGTTTGTATAGCTGCCGGTCTGGATTCGGCCCTCAACAACAAATTTTGTTCCTTTACGGCCAAATCTCTCAAAAAATTCTGCTATCTTTCCAAAAGCTACGCAGTTGATGAAATCCGTTGACTGCTCCTCTGCATTCTTGCTGTAGCGTCTGTCTACCGCAAGTGAAAATCTTGCTATTGCAAGTGAGTTGTCCCCCTGGGCATAGCGGATTTCTGCGTCTCTGGTTAATCTACCCATAAGTATTACTTTGTTCATAATACAATCTCCTATTTTCTTATACTATGCCTCGTCTTTTCTAACGCATAAGAAACGAAGAACATTGTCCATGATACGAACGTCCTGCTCGATTTCTGCTGGGACTGTTCCCTCAGCATCGAACTGGATGAAGTAATAAAAGGCCTCAGTCATGTGCTGAATCTCGTAAGCTAATCTCTTCTTACCAGCCTCCTCAACTTCTGTAACAGTACCGCCGGCACGTGTGATGTACTCTTTTGCCTTCTCGACTACTGCTGTTCTCGCATCATCCTCGATCTTTGCACTAACGACGAGTGCTAATTCATATTTGTTCATGCGAATGTTACCTCCTTTTGGTCTCTGGCTCATAAATCTGATTATGAGCAAGGAACTTTATATCACGAGTCTAGATAATAACATGAATCGTGGTACTTTTCAAGGGTTTTTTGCAATTTTTCTTTAATTTTTATCAGGTCGGGACATGCACCTCTGTTTTTACTATTCTACTTTGTTTCTATCTAACTAAGCCTGCTTCTTCGTGAGGCCGCGGTCATTTTTCTCGACCAGCTTTCTCGGCACCATAACCTGGTGTCCGCAGCCCATGCATTTCAGACGGAAGTCTGCTCCGACACGCATGATTTCCCACTCGCTGCTGCCGCACGGATGTGGTTTTTTCAGTTTTACGATATCTCCTACTGCGTATTTATCCATTCTATATTCCTTCTCTACCTATATCTGCCATATTATATACTATGATATGAGGGTCAAAAGGTATTTTGACCGTAATCTGACTACACCTCTATCTGCTCAAATACAGAGCCCAGTCCCTGCTGTATCAGAAGGTCTGCTCTTGCGTCCATAGGTGTAGTGGACTTGTTGATAAGCACGAGCTTGTTTCCATTGTAATAGTCTATGAGGCCTGCCGCCGGATATACCGCAAGGGATGTACCGCCTACTATGAGCACATCGGCATGACTGATGTAGTAGATTGCATCCTCAAGCGTTTTCTGATTTAAGCCCTCCTCGTACAATACGACATCCGGCTTTACCTGGCCGCCGCACTTTGGGCATTTTGGCACGCCTGTTGAGTGTAGGATTTCCTCTGCACTTACAAACTGCAAGCACCTCTCACAGTAGTTTCTCAGCACACTGCCGTGCAGCTCCATCACATTTTTGCTGCCGGCCTTCTGGTGCAGTCCATCTATGTTCTGCGTCACAACACCCTTAAGCTTTCCTGCTTTTTCAAGCTCTGCCAGCTTGTAATGCGTGATGTTCGGCTCTGCATCAAGGCAGAGCATCTTGTCACGGTAGAATCGGTAAAACTCCTGCGGATGCTTCCTGTAAAATGTATGGCTCAGGATGGTCTCTGGCGGGTAGTCATACTTCTGATTGTAAAGTCCGTCCACGCTTCTGAAATCAGGTATGCCACTCTCGGTTGATACACCTGCTCCGCCGAAAAATACAATATTGTCCGAAGCCTTTATCCACTGCAAAAATGTTTCTACACTGCTGTCATTGTTACCCATATGTATCCATCCTTTCTTCTTTTCTTCTTTAAATTGCTGCCTATTATTTTTTGAGCCACACTTTTATAGCTTTCGCACCAGCTTATCCACATCTGCATTCAGTCCAAGCACCATCACTGCATCGTCTGCCTTGAAAACGTAGTCCGGCAGCGGAAGCACGCGATTCTCTCCGGCTTCCTTTACTGTAACAATATTTACATTGTATTTCTGGCGCACATTATTTTCCCTGATGCTCTTTCCTACCCAGCCTTCAGGTGGATTTATCTCATAGATTGAGTAATCATCGTTTAATGCCACATAATCAAGCACATGGTTGGCGCTGTATTTCTTTGCCACTCTCTCTGCCATGTCGCGGTCAGGGTAGATAACCTCATCCGCACCGTTTCGAAGCAGGAACTTGGCATGCACATCTCTGTTTGCCTTGCTGATGACGTATTTTCCGCCCATCTCCTTCACAAGACTTGTTATCTCAAGTGAGCTCTGGAAATTGGTGCCGATGCATACAAAAATCAAATCGAAATTGTTAATTCCGAGTGCTTTCACTACCTGTGGGTCGGTACAGTCACCTATCTGCACCTTGGTCACGTCATAGATTAAATCCCTGACCTTGGCCTCGTCCTTGTCCATCACCATAATGTCATTTCCGTTTTTTATCAAATCCGCACACAGATGGTGTCCGAATTTACCCATTCCAATAATTAAAATTGATTTCATTGCGTTTCTCCTTATCCTATGATAACTTTTTCCTCCGGAAGCTCTATATTGGCTTTATCCGGTCTATGCACAAACGAAAGCACAAAGGTCATGCTTCCGATTCTTCCACAATACATCATAATTATGATAATTATGCGTCCTACTGTATTTAAATCTCTTGTGATGCCTGTTGTCATGCCGACCGTACTGATTGCAGAGTATACCTCAAACAGTACATCGTCCATCTTCATATTGGATGTGGCAAGTATAGCTATCACCGCGGTAAGTCCAAGCACCAGATTGATGATAAGCACCATTCCGGCCTTTTTGATTACCTCACTGCTTATTTTCCTGCCAAACACATTGCAGCCGTTGCTTCCTCTCAGATACGAAACAATATAGATTATCATGACTGCCATGGTTGTGGTTTTGATTCCGCCGGCTGTCGAGCCCGGGCTTCCTCCTATGAACATGAGCACTATAGTCAAAAGCTTGCTCTCCGGTGTCAGTGCAGCTGTGTCTACTGTATTGAAGCCTGCCGTTCTCGCCGTAACCGAGCCGAATAACGATGCAAATATGGCACCCGGTGTATCCATGCCTGCTATGGTATTACTTTTTTCAAAAATATACATAAACAGTCCGCCGCCGAATACGAGTATCAGTGTGGTTGATATTACTATCTTGGCGTGGAGCGAGTATCTGCTAAGCTTAAGCTTTTTTATTCTGACCTCATTCCATATGGTAAAACCGATACCACCTATGATGATAAGCAGCATAATTGTGATATTGACTAACGGATCTGCGGCATATTTTGTAAACGATGAGTACTCCTCGTTGATGCCCATCAGGTCAAAGCCCGCATTGCAAAATGCAGATATCGAGTGGAACACCGAGAAATATATGCCTCTTATTATGCCAAAATCCGGTATGAAGCGGATTGCTAAAAGCACCGCTCCTATGCCTTCGATAAGGAAGGTTCCCCTTATTATCACGCTGAAAAGCCTAACTATTCCACCAATCTCGAGTGCATTAACGCTCTCCTGCATCAGATCCCTCTGTCTGAGTCCGATTTTTTTGTGCAGAAGCATGGAAAATGCCACACCGATTGAGATGAAGCCCATGCCTCCTATCTGAATCAGCACCAGAATCACGAGCTGTCCTATGATACTCCAGTGTCTGAAGGTGTCAAACACAACAAGACCTGTCACACAGGTTGCGCTTGTTGCCGTAAAAAGTGAGTCCAGAAAATTAGTCCATTGTCCGTCTCTTGAAGAAAACGGAAGGCTCAGCATTATTGCCCCTGATAATATTGTCAGAAAAAAGCCAACTGCGATGTATCTGAACTCTGTCAGGTTCTTATGTCGTTTTTTTATGTCATGTTTTATATCGTTCATATCCAATCCTAACTATTTGCTGCAGAATGTATTATTGTCAGCTTACAGAAGCTGTTTGTATATATCCCTCTTGCTGACACCTCTGTCCTTTGCCACGAGCTTCATGGCTTCCTTCCTGTCGATGCCCTGTGACTCATAGTGTGCCATATGCGCTTCAAGCGGCATGGCTTCCCAGCTTTCCTGCTGCTCCTTTGCTATTTCAGCCACGTTTCTGCCACAGATTACAAGCACATATTCACCTCTTGGCTCCTGTGTCCTTGAACGCTCCAAAAGCTCCGAAAATGTAGTCTGCACCTTTTCCTCGTGCTTTTTCGTAAGCTCCCTGCACACGGTAAGCTCTCTGTCTCCGAGCGCATTATAAAGCTCTGTGACCGTCTTTACGAGATGATGAGGCGCCTCGTAGATGATGATTGTCCGGGTCTCGTTTTTAAGCTCCTCAATGACGCGCGCGCGTTCCTTTTTATCCCTCGGCAAAAATGCCTCAAACGCAAACCTCCTGGTCGGCCTGCCCGACATGGTGAGCGCTGTAATGCACGCTGCCGCCCCGGGAAGCGAGGTAACAGGCACGCCCTCCTCGTAGCAGATGCGCACAATATCCTCACCCGGATCAGAAATGCCGGGTGTTCCGGCATCGGTGATGAGGGCTATATTTTTGCCCTCCTTAAGCTTTGCCACAAGCTGGTAGGCTTTATCTATCTTGTTAAACTCATGATAGCTCGTCATGGGTGTCTTTATCTCAAAATGATTGAGCAGCTTTATGGAGTTTCTCGTATCCTCCGCTGCGATGAGGTCTACCTCCTTAAGTGTGCGCAGCACACGGAATGTAATGTCCTCCAGATTTCCTATCGGAGTTGCGCACAGATACAGTGTTCCTATCATATGATTCTCCTGTTATTTTCCGTTATTCCGAGGCTTATCGCCGTATATCTCATATATCTCATCCGTGTATACATTAGGCTCCTTGTATACAACTAACGGTTTTTCGATGGTGATACGGCTTTTGCCGCCCTTTAACCCCTCTATGAGCACCATGTTCGGCTCCCTGTCCGCGTAGGGATGTACAAGACGCATGCGCTTTGGCTCGATATGATATTTCATCATCGTGCTAAAGATCTCTGCCAGCCTGAATGGTCTGTGAACCATGTAAAAACGCCCGTTGAATTTGAGCATTTTTGCGCTCTCCCTGACTATATCGTCAAGTGTACACCTGACCTCGTGGCGTGCTATCGTCATGGCATCGTCTGCATTTTTGATACCGTGCTGACCTATCATATACGGCGGATTTACCGTCACCACCTCCACGGACTCGCGCCCGAAAAGCTCTGAGGCATTGCACACATCGCCCTCTTCTATGGTCACTTTGTCCTCAAGATGGTTATATTTCACACTTCTTCTCGCCAGGTCTGCACACTGAGGCTGAAGCTCAAGCCCGCTGTAATGCTCTCCGTTATTCTTTGCCTCAAGAAGTATCGGAATCACACCGTTTCCGGTGCACAAATCCACAGCTCTCTCGCCGCGCTTTACCTTTGCATAGTCAGATAAAAGCACGGCGTCTATGCCGAAGCAGAACAGCTTTGGATCCTGTATGAGCCTATAGCCCTTGCGGCACAAATCGTCCAGTCGCTCATTACTGTGTATCAATGCTTCCATTGTCTTTGTCCCTGTTGTAATCTTTATTATACTCTTTATTATAGTTTTTGTTCTTGTAATCCTTGTTGCGGTTATATTTCTGCTTGTTTAGTCTGTTTTTGCCGCCCTTGTACGGCTTCTTGTAACCGTCCTTATTTTCTCTGCCGGCATTTGCAGCATTTACTTCATTTGTCTCATTTGCAGAAGCTTCCGCTGCCTCTATGTCCGCCCTGTACGGACGTTTTTCTCTGTTGTCACGCTTATCACGGCGCTCGCGATATTCATTTTTGTTGTCACGGTGTCCACGGTTTCTCTGCGGTTTCTCCTGTGACTTGTCCTCCATCGTCTCGTCGCCGCTATCCTCGAGATCCTTGAGCTCGCGAAGCTCCTCCTCGGTGAGCTTTACATCCTTTTTCTGGCGCGGCTTTAAGCGCAGATCATCTACAGTGTACTCACGAAGCTCCTTCTCCTCGCCGTTGTCAATGACAACACGCACGAGCTGCCTGAGCACGCTGACTGACTTGACCTCTCCGATGATTCCCTCAGGTGTCTTGACCTTTTCTCCTACCGACGGCATTCTGCTGTTCAGATACTCATATGTATCCTGCTCATACTTGAGACAGCACATAAGCCTTCCGCACACACCGGATATCTTGGTTGGATTGAGCGAGAGATTCTGCTCCTTTGCCATCTTGATGGAAACCGGCACAAAATCCGCCATATAAGAATGACAGCAGAGCGGTCTGCCACATATTCCAATGCCGCCCATCATCTTGGTCTCATCCCTGACACCGATCTGACGAAGCTCTATTCTGGTACGGAATACCGCTGCCAGATCCTTTACGAGCTCCCTGAAGTCAATTCTGCCGTCCGCTGTAAAGTAAAACAGCAGCTTGTTTCCGTCAAAGGTATACTCTGCATCCACCAGCTTCATCTCAAGTCCGTGCTTGATGATTTTCTCCTTGCAGATGGCAAATGCCTCTTTTTCCTTTTCCTTATTTCTCTCAACCGTTTTCTCATCCTCGTCGGTTGCCACTCTGATGACAGGCTTAAGCGGTGAAACCACCTGATCATCATCCACCTCCTTCGGTGGAATGAGGACAGTTCCCATCTCTATGCCTCTTGCTGTCTCCACGATAACATGCATTGCCATGTCGAGGTCGAAATCAGCCGGGTCAAAGTAATATATTTTGCCTGCTGTCCTGAATCTGATACCAACTATTTTTGTCATGTGATTAGTTCTCCTTTATGGTCATAAGCAGCAGCTCAATTACCAGGTCAAAATTAACGTTTGCGTTAATTCTTATCTTCGCCTTCTCAAGCGCCTCAAGTATTGCCTCGATTCCCTGATAGGAATGCTTTGCTGCCTGTTTCTTTATATCATAGACCTCATCCTTGAATATGAGTCCGTTAACATCGTTTGTCGCCTTCATATACAGCACATCTCTGTACCATACCATAATCAGGTCAAAATAATCCTGCACCTTAAGCTTATACTCAGCTATCTGCTTTACCGCTGCGCCCAGCTCGTACAAATCTATGTCATCGAGGCGCTTTATAAGCGACAGTGCTGACTCCTTTAGCTCGTTGAACTCGTCTGATGAGGCGAGCTTAACAGCCTTTCCGACTATGCCCTGTGCAAATGCGGCACTGATATCTGCCTGATAATCCGGAATATGCTTTTCGTTCATCAGGTATGCCTTTATCACCTCGTCCTTTACCGACTTCATATTGAGTGTGATGCAGCGCGACCTGATGGTCTGCAGAAAGCTGTCTGCATTGGTGGTGAGAAGCATGATGACCGCATATGCCGGTGGCTCCTCAATGGTTTTTAAAAGCGCGTTCTGCGCCTGCTGGTTCATTTTTTCAGCCTCATCCACTATGTAAATCTTGTATTTACTGCTGTACGGCTTTATCACTATATCGTTGTTGAGCTGTGTCCTGATGTCATCAACCGATATGTTGTTGGGCTTTTCATGACTGACATATATGATATCAGGATGATTGTGGTCATCTGCCTGATGGCACGATTTGCACTCTCCACAACCGTCTGTGCCCTCCTTCTCACACTGCAGTGCCCTGGCAAATGCCTCGGCTATCATCATTTTGCCGGACAGCTGTGGTCCGTTTATTATATATGCATGTGAGACCTTTCCCATTGATATGGCATTTTGCAGATGCTCTATTATCTGCTCATTTCCTACTATATCCTTAAATCCTGCCATAGCTGCTGCCTCCTTATTCGTTTCCGGTTACATTTATGTGCAGGCCGTAACCATTTTTCTGCTCTGCAATTAAGAGCTCTGTCGTATGTATTCTGAAATCTCGGCAAGCACAGTGTCCATATCATCATTTACGAAACGGTGTGTAATACCCGCTTCACGCAGCTTGTCCTCAGAGAAATCTGATGCGTCTGCCAGAAAACGGCGGCACATCTCCTCATATTTAGGCACCTGCTGCCC
>ERZ1031845.526-NODE-526-length-14254-cov-5.210649_pt1 | contig 14254 bp, 8 predicted proteins | sample MGYA00518169_ERZ1031845 | MGnify/ENA primary metagenome ERZ1031845 (study PRJEB33719, sample SAMN04261265) | wastewater metagenome | biome: rural village; feature: human; material: feces | host: Homo sapiens | place: El Salvador | collected 2014-01-14 ...
ATTAAAAGAAAGGAAACGTGTGATAATTAACTTCCTAATTATCATACAAGAATTATATGAAAAAAACAAATAACAGCGTGCTTTCGCAATATCGGGGTGCGTTAATGGGAATATCCATCATATTGATTATAGTTTTTCATTTTACGGATGACTGTCATTATTACTCCTATCATTTTAGTGGCTGGATTTCCTTCTTTTGGAGATATATTTCATCATCGAGTGTTGATGCATTTTTATTCTTTTCTGGTCTGGGATTATACTATTCCATGAAAAAAAGATCAGATGTTAGAAGCTTTTACATAAGAAGATTAAAAAGAATCCTGATTCCTTATTGCATCGTAGCCGTACCCTCTTATATTTTATTAGATGTCTGTGTGGATAAAACAGGATGGGGAGAAGCCATAAAAGACTTTACATTTATCACATTTTTCAGTGATGGAGACAGGCTTTACTGGTATATTGGACTTATGCTGTTATGCTATCTGATTTATCCCTATATCTTTCAGATTGTGGATAGCGCACGGGACGCAATAGATGGAGAGATCCGGCTGATTTCCATGGTAAGTGCTGTTACCGTATTAGCACTTGTAATTGCATTATATGAGAAAGATATGTTTGGAAATGTGAATATTGCTTTGCTTCGTCTGCCTGTTTTTATAGCGGGCTGTTTTTATGGCAGATCCAGTTATGAAAAAAGGGAAAGTTATTGGAAATGGTTGATTCTTTTTGCGTTATCCGGCTATTTGCTCACCATGCTTCCAAGTGGATCTCCTATTTTTGCAAGGTATGTGACCGGAATTTTTAATATCTCATGTTGTGCGGGAATTGCCTGGATCTTTTCCCAGTTATCTATGCGCCCGGTTATAAGAATACTGGAATGGTTTGGTGCTCATTCGCTGGAATTGTATCTGGTACATGTTACCATACGAAAATTTATGAAGGGAGCAGCATTTCATACATGCCATCTGCGTTACGAACTGGTGCTGGTATGCAGTTCCATTGTGATTGCATGGATACTTCAGATCCTTGTCCGGTATATAACAGATCATTTGCTTAAGGAAAAGAGGTAAGACATATGACCCTACAGCAGTTACATCAGGTAATTACGATTGCAGAAAGCCGTTCCATGAACGAAGCATCCCGAAAATTGTTTGTCTCACAGCCCAATCTGTCTGCGGTTGTGCGCGAACTGGAAGAAGAAGCAGGAATCACCATTTTTATCCGGACCAACCGGGGAATCGTGCTTACACCAGAGGGAGAGGAATTTATCGGATATGCCAAGCAGGTCGTGGAGCAGTATCATTTACTGGAATCCCGTTATATTTCGTCTGCATCCAAAAAGAAATTTTCCGTGTCTATGCAGCATTATACCTTTGCGGTCAAGGCATTTGTGGAAGTGGTCAAGGCTGTCGGAATGGAAGAATATGAATTTGCCGTGCATGAGACACAGACGAATCAGGTAATCGAAAATGTGCGCAACATGAAAAGTGAGCTGGGGATTCTTTTCCTGAGCAAATTTAATGAAGCAGTACTCCAGAAACTTTTCAAGGAAAATGATGTGGTTTTTGAAGAACTGTTTACCTGTGACACCTATGTATATCTGTGGAAAGGACATCCGCTGGCACAAAGGGATGTAATTTCCATGAAAGAACTGCAGGAATATCCATGTCTTGTGTTCGAACAGGGGAAAAATAATTCCTTTTATTTTGCCGAAGAGATGAAAAGTACCTATGAATATAAGAAGATGATCCATGCGGATGACCGGGCGACCATGCTGAATCTGATGGTTGGGCTGAATGGTTATACGCTCTGTTCCGGGATTATCTGTGAAGAATTAAACGGAAATGATTATGCGGCAGTGCCGCTGGCAGAGAGCGAAAAGATGCGGATTGGCTATATCCGGCACAAGGGGATAAAGGTCAGTCCGATCGGAGAATTATATGTGGATATTCTGAAAAAAAGTGGGAAACCACTTTGATAAAAATAGTTTTCATCAAAAAATGCTTGTTTTGGTGATTGGAAAGGCAATTTTTTGGAGAAATTGCATAAGATAGCAGGTATAAATATAAATACACGAAAAAAAACGGTAAGAATCTGATGGAAACGGTTGCGCGATTACCGTCATTATGCAGGAAAAACCGGAGAAATGCGAAGTTTGCATAACTTTGACAGATGAGAAAAAAAGTGGCATAATCTTTTCTAAACTTGGGGATGATAATAAAAGTATGTTGTTTAAAGGTAGAAAGAGGTGTTGGATTATGTATGAAACTGTTAAAGTAATTCGGTTATCAGATATGGATGAAGTTAAGGATTTTGTACGTGCAGCAGGTGGTTGTGATTTTGATATTGATGTAAAATGCGACAGAACATTCATTGATGCAAAGTCATTGCTTGGTATGATTGGACTTGGCGTAAAAAAGAATCTTCAGGTTTGCTACGGTGGAAAGAATGAAAATTTCGAAAACGTAGTTGCTAAATTTGCAGTGGCATAATACAATTATTATATCGTGACTATGGAACTTTAAGTCCCACTCCGTATTCCGGAGCGGGGCTTTTTATTGTAAAATAATGGAACAAATAAAAACCCGCTTCATACAACAGGAAAATACCCGCGGGAGAAAGGAGGTGTACATGCAGGAATTACATATATCTGTGAGAAATCTGGTAGAGTTTATTTTCCGGGCAGGAGATATCGATAATCGTGCCGGAAAGCTGGCGAGTGCAGAGGCCATGATGGAAGGCAGCCGTATCCACCGGAAAATTCAAAAAAGCATGGACACCTCCTATCAGGCGGAAGTACCGCTGAAAATTGAATGGAAAGCCAACGATTACGTACTGGTCGTGGAAGGACGTGCAGACGGAATCGCCTATGGAAAATTTCAGCCGGATCTGCCGGCTGCGACGGAGTCTGTGCTGCAACCGGAGATGGAGTTTGCGGCGGAAATCCCTCCGGAAGAAGAAATCAGCTTCATCGATGAGATCAAGGGTGTATATAGAAACGTTGCGGCAATGGAACAGCCGGTCTACGTGCATAAAGCCCAGGCAATGTGCTATGCGTATATCTATGCGAAACAGAACCGTCTGGAGCGGATCGGCGTGCAGATGACCTACTGCAATCTGGATACGGAAGAAATTCGGTATTTCCGGGAAATTTATACATTTGAGACACTGACCGTGTGGTTTACGCATCTGATCGAAGATTATCGGAAATGGGCAGACTGGCAGATCGCATGGAAAAAACAGCGGCAGGAGAGTATTCATACACTTGAGTTTCCATTTTCCTACCGGCAGGGACAAAAGAAGCTGGTTGCCGATGTTTACCGCACCATTCTGCGGGGGAAGAACCTGTTTATCGAGGCACCGACCGGAGTGGGCAAAACAATTTCCACAATCTTTCCGGCGGTAAAAGCAGTGGGAGAAGGGCTGGCAGACCGGATCTTTTATCTCACGGCAAAGACCATCACAGCAACTGTGGCAAAAGAAACGTTCGCACTGCTGGAAGAACAGGGATACCGTGCCAAAGTCATCCAGATCACAGCCAAAGAAAAACTCTGCCTGTGTGAGGAGATGGACTGTAACCCGGTAAACTGTCCATATGCAAAGGGACATTTTGACCGGGTGAACGATGCGGTGTTTGATCTCTTGCAGAAATCCAACCTGTTTACCAGAGAGGAGGTTTTAGCGCAGGCGAAAGAATATCAGGTGTGCCCGTTTGAGATGAGTCTGGATGTGGCAACCTGGGCAGACAATATTGTCTGTGATTACAATTACGTATTCGATCCGAATGTATATCTGAAACGCTTTTTTCAGGAGGGGATAAAGGGAGACTATCTGTTCCTGGTGGATGAGGCACATAACCTCGTGGATCGCAGCAGGGAGATGTACAGTGCCGATCTGTACAAAGAAGACGTGCTTGCAGTGAAGCGGATCATGAAAGCGCACAGCCGTATGATCTGCAGTATCCTGGACAAATGCAACAAAGCCATGCTGGAAATGAAACGTGAGTGTGAGCACTACCAGATTCTGGACAGTGTGGGAACGTTGACCTTCCACCTTATGCGGCTGGCCTCCCAGATGGATGAATTTTTGGAAAAACCGCGGGAATTTCCGGAGAAGAAAACGGTGCTGGATTTTTACTTTGCGCTGCGCAATTTCCTGAATATCTATGATCTGGTGGATGACCATTACGTGATCTACAGCCAGATGACGGAGGAAGGTCAGTTCCGGATCCGGCTCTTTTGCGTAGATCCGTCGGTCAATCTGCAGAAATGCATCGATAAAAGCAATTCCACGATCTTTTTCTCCGCAACGCTCCTGCCGATCGGATACTACAAGCGGCTACTTTCCACGGACGAGGATAACTATGCCATTTATGCGCAGAGTACGTTTGCCCAGACACAGAGACTTCTCGCATTTGGCCGGGATGTGAGCACAAAATATACGCGGAGGAACAGAAAAGAATACGAAAAAATCGCGGACTATATCGGTGCAGTCACAGAAGCACAGCAGGGAAATTACATGGTGTTTTTCCCGTCTTACCGGCTGATGCAGGATGTATATGAGGTCTTTGCCGGGAAGGCGGCCGATTCGTGCGAGATTCTGATGCAGCATAGTAATATGAAAGAACACGAAAGAGAAGCGTTTTTGGAAGAATTTGAAAAAGAGCGCCAGGGGACACTCGTTGCGTTCTGTGTGATGGGTGGAATTTTCGGGGAAGGCATTGATCTGAAAAACGACCGGCTGATCGGTGCCATCATCGTGGGAACCGGACTTCCGCAGGTCAGCGATGAACGTGAAATTTTAAAGAATTATTATGATGAGCGGGGATTGTCCGGATTTGACTATGCGTTCCGCTATCCGGGAATGAACAAAGTCCTGCAGGCAGCAGGGCGCGTGATCCGGACCAGCGAGGACCGCGGCGTGATCCTTCTGCTGGATGAACGTTTCCTGCAGCGCGAATACGGAGCGCTTTTTCCGAGAGAATGGGAAAAGAGAAGCGTCTGTGGTCTGCCGCAGCTGCGGGAAGAAGTGAGCCGGTTCTGGTCAGACGTCCGGGAGGAGCTTTAAAAACTCTTCGGTGGAGGCAGAAACCGGAAGGGTAGGGTTTAACGAAGCCACCAGCTGCCGCTGCGGGATCGTTTCCTGCGTGCGGACGAGAAAGAGATCCTCCGGCTTGTGTTTCAGACAAAAATCCGGGATAAAAGCAATTCCAAGACCGATGCGGGCCATGTCAATGAGCAGATCGTTGCTGCTGAGCTCTACCTGAGGCAGCAGTTCCAGCTGATGCTGCAGGAAAATGTGGTGCAGAAACTCACTCGTTGTGCTCTTGCGGTCTAACATCATGAGAGGATAGGTGCCAAGCTCCGAGAAAGGAACGATGCGGTCCGCCAGATCAAAATATGCCGGATTGGCGACGAACACATCCGAGAAAGAGCCAACCGTTTTCTGAATATAGGAAGGATTCAGATGCGGGTTTGGAAAATTTGTGATAATCAGATCTACCCGGCGCTGCTCTAACAGGTCTACACAGCCCATCGAGCTGGCATTGGTGATTTTAATCGGAACATCCGGGAATTTCCGATGGAATTTCTGCAGATACGGCAGAAGAAAATAGCGGCAGATCGTGTCGCTGGCACCGATATGCAGCTGTCCTAAACCAAGAGAGCCGGATTCTAAAAGCTGGCTTTCGCCGCGTGAGATCAGATTCATGGCAGGTTCCACATGTTTCAGAAGCAGAGCACCGGCAGGAGTCAGCTGCACTTTTTTTGTGCTGCGGATAAAAAGCGGCTGTCCCAGCTTGCGCTCTAATGTTTTGATAGACTGGCTTACCGCTGACTGGGAGATAAAAAGCTTCTTACTTGCATCCGAAAATGAGAGAGAGCTTGCAACATAATAGAAAACCTTGTATAATTCATAATTGATATCCATCGATCATATCCTCAGTAGTATAGTATAGTATAGGATATATTATATACCTTTCACAAAGGAGAGAAAAGGAGATTATCATGAAAAAGGGAATTTTGAAAACCTTATGCGGATTGATGGCGGCACTCATGCTGCTTGTGTTCGCAGGAACACCCGTTACAACTCAGGCAGCAAAACTGCCATATTACATTAAAATCAATCGTCAGCAGAACTGTGTGACCGTATATGCACTTGATTCCAAAGGTAAATATACCAAACCGGTCAAAGCATTTGCCTGCTCTGTCGGTGTCAACAATGCCACCCCGACAGGAACATTTTCGATTCCGGCAAAATACCGCTGGCATACACTTATGGGCGGTGTGTACGGACAGTATTGCAGCCGTATTCACGGTGGTGTGCTGTTCCACTCTGTGTTTTACAGTTCACAGGACCCGAGCAGGCTGGCATACAATTCTTATAACCGTCTGGGACAGACGGCATCCCACGGATGTGTCCGTCTGAATGTGGAAGATGCCAAGTGGATCTATGACAACTGCCCGGTAGGAACCAAAGTAACCATCTATGACAGCAAAGATCCGGGACCATTGGGCAAGCCTACCCCGATCCGTATTGATGTAAACAGTCCGTACCGCGGATGGGATCCGACCGATCCGGATCCGAGAAATCCATGGCTGAAACTTCGCCCGACGATTAAGGGAATCAAGAATAAAACCATCGAGAGAACAAACAGCAAAGTAGATCTGAAAAAGGGTGTGAAAGCTACCGATTACAGAGGTAAGACACTTAAATTTACCGTTTCCGGAAAAGTCAATGCGGCAAAGACCGGAAAATATAAGATTACATACACCGCAAAAGATGCCAAAGGAAACAAGACCCAAAAGAGCATCGTAATTACCGTAAAAGATACGAAAGCACCATCCATCAGCCTGAAGCGAAAGACACTGACCTACAATAAAGCCGTTTCCAAAGAAAAACTGGTTTCTGCAATTAAGGCAGATGTAGTGGCAAAAGATCTGGGCAAAAAACTTGCGTCAAAATATGTTTTCGTGGATGCCAGAGAAGCACATAAGGCAGTTACCGCTATGGAAAGAGGAACCTATGGAACTTATAGCGTGACCGTATATGTCAAAGATACGGCAGGAAATAAATCAAGAAAGCTGAAAGTAAAGATTAATTTTGTAAATCCAAACCCGGGTACCGATCAGCCGGATCAGCCGGAACCGGACACTCCGGGCGTTGTAACGGACAGTGCAATTACCGTACAGTAATTTCATAAGAACAGGTAATAGATATCGTAAGCGATATTAATTTTACTTAATTGTCAACCCATGATACAATAACATAAAGATCAATAGAATGCCCCCAAATGCAGGGGGCATTCCGTTTCGCAAAAGAAGGAGGTAAATCCAATGGGCAATGTACGTCGTGTGTACGTAGAAAAGAAACCGGATTTTGCCGTAAAGGCAAAAGAATTAAAACATGAGGTAAAGCATTATCTCGGAATCGCTGCAGATCAGGTGCGTGTTCTGATCCGTTATGATGTGGAAAATGTATCGGATGCCACTTACCAGAAGGCATTGCAGACGGTATTTTCCGAGCCGCCAGTGGATGATATTTATGAGGAGAACTTTGACGCAGAAGGCGGAAACGTATTTTCCGTAGAATTCCTGCCGGGACAGTTCGACCAGAGAGCGGATTCCGCAGAGCAGTGCGTGAAGCTTTTAAATGAGGATGAGGAGCCGATCATCCGCAGCGCGACGACCTATGTGATCAAGGGTGACATCACAGAGGATGAGTTAGAGGCGATCAAAAAGTATTGTATCAATCCGGTAGATTCCCGTGAGACCGGTATGGACAAGCCGGATACCCTCGTACAGAATTTCGATGAGCCGGCAGACGTGGCAGTTTTCGACGGATTTATCGACATGGCAGAAGCACACTTAAAGGAACTGTACAGCTCTTTAAATCTTGCCATGACCTTTAAGGATTTCTTACATATCCAGAATTACTTCAAAAATACCGAGAAGCGGAATCCGTCCGTGACAGAGATCCGCGTGCTTGATACTTACTGGAGTGACCATTGCCGTCATACCACCTTCTCGACAGAACTGAAAAATGTGAAGTTTGATGAAGGATTTTACCAGGCACCAATCAAAAAGACTTACGAAGAATATCTGGATACCCACAAGAAACTGTATGCGGGACGCGATGACAAGTTTGTCTGCCTGATGGATCTGGCACTGCTTGCCATGAAACGTCTGAAAAAAGAAGGAAAACTTGCAGATCAGGAAGAATCTGACGAGATCAATGCATGTTCCATCGTGGTACCGGTGGAAGTAGATGGAAAGACAGAGGAGTGGCTTGTAAACTTTAAGAACGAGACACACAACCATCCGACCGAGATTGAGCCGTTCGGTGGTGCTGCTACCTGTTTAGGCGGAGCCATCCGTGATCCGCTTTCCGGAAGAACTTATGTGTATCAGGCAATGCGTGTGACCGGAGCCGCAGATCCGACCGTATCCGTAAAAGATACGATTGAGGGTAAGCTGCCACAGAAGAAGATCGTGCGCGAGGCAGCCAGAGGTTACAGCTCTTACGGAAACCAGATCGGACTGGCAACCGGATATGTCAAAGAAGTTTACCATCCGGATTATGTAGCAAAACGTATGGAGATCGGTGCTGTCATGGGTGCCGCACCGAGACGTGCCGTACAGAGACTGACCTCTGATCCGGGAGATAAGATTATCCTTCTGGGCGGACGTACCGGACGTGACGGTATCGGTGGAGCAACCGGTTCTTCCAAGGCGCACAATACAGAGTCCACATCGGTATGTGGTGCCGAGGTACAGAAAGGTAATGCACCGACTGAGCGTAAACTGCAGCGCCTGTTCCGCAGAGAAGAAGTCAGCCATATTATCAAAAAATGTAACGATTTCGGTGCCGGCGGTGTATCGGTAGCCATCGGTGAGCTTGCAGACGGACTGCGCGTGAATCTGGACAAAGTACCGAAGAAATATGCCGGTCTGGACGGAACGGAGATTGCAATCTCCGAGTCCCAGGAGCGTATGGCAGTGGTTGTCGCTCCGCAGGATGTCGAGCAGTTCCTTGCTTATGCAAAAGAAGAAAACCTTGAAGCAACCGAGGTGGCAGTTGTTACCGAGGAGCCGAGACTGATCTTAGAGTGGAGAGGAAAAGACATTGTCAATATTTCCCGTGCATTCCTCGATACCAACGGTGCGCATCAGGAAGCAGATGTCGAAGTCGAGATGCCAAAAGAGGAAGACAACTTCTTTAAAAAGATCGAACTTCCGAAAGTTGCAGATGCATTACAGAAAAACGACAACAAATCAGCATGGCTTGCCATGCTTGCGGATCTTAATGTATGTTCCCAGAAGGGACTTGTCGAGATGTTTGACGGTTCCATCGGTGCGGGAAGTGTCTACATGCCATACGGCGGCCGCTATCAGCTGACCGAGACACAGAGCATGGTTGCCAAACTTCCGGTTCTGAAAGGAAAATGCGATACCGTAACCATGATGTCCTACGGATTTGATCCGTACTTATCCTCCTGGAGTCCATACCACGGATCGGTATATGCCGTACTGGAATCCCTTTCCCGTATCGTGACCGCCGGTGGTGACTACAAGAAAGTACGATTTACTTTCCAGGAATATTTCCGCAGAATGAACGAAGATCCAAAGAGATGGAGCCAGCCGTTTGCCGCACTGCTTGGTGCATTTGATGCACAGATCGGTTTTGGACTGCCGTCCATCGGTGGAAAAGATTCCATGTCCGGAACCTTTAACGATATTGACGTGCCTCCGACACTGGTTTCTTTCGCAGTCGATGTGGCAAGAGAAAAAGACGTGATCACACCGGAACTGAAAGAAGCAGGAGATAAGCTGGTACTCTTTACGATCGAAAAGAACGCGTATGATCTGCCGGTATATGAACAGGTGATGAAACTGTATGATAAGATTCATGAGCTGATCGGCAAGGGTGCAATCCGCAGTGCCTATGCACTTGACGGAAAAGGTCTGGCAGCAGCAGTCAGCAAGATGGCATTCGGTAACAAATTAGGTGTAACCATCGCCGATGATGTGACTGCAGAAACCTTATTTGCACCGGGATTCGGTAATATCGTAGCAGAAGTAAAAGAAGAGTTTCTTCCTATTATAAAAGAAGCATCCGCAATCGTTATCGGAGAAGTGAACGACGCACAGAAATTCGTATACAAAGACATGACTCTTTCCATGGATGAGGCACTTGATGCATGGCAGGGAACGCTCGAGCGTGTATTTCCAACCCGCGCAACCGAGGATAAAGAAAAAGTACAGAGTGACGTATACGATACAAAGAACATCTATGTATGCAGAAACAAAGTCGCAAAGCCGACCGTATTCATTCCGGTATTCCCTGGAACAAACTGTGAGTACGACAGTGCGAAAGCGTTTGAGCGTGCAGGTGCCAATACAATTGTAAAAGTATTCAAGAATCTGAGTGCAGCAGACATCCGTGATTCTGTCGATGAATTTGTCAAGGCAATCAACCAGTCACAGATCATCATGTTCCCGGGTGGATTCTCCGCAGGAGATGAACCGGAAGGATCTGCAAAGTTCTTTGCAACGGCATTCCGGAATGCAAAGATGACCGAGGCAGTAGGCAAACTGCTGTCAGAACGTGACGGACTGGCACTTGGTATCTGCAACGGATTCCAGGCACTGATCAAACTGGGACTTGTTCCTTACGGACAGATTCAGGCGCAGAGTGCGGATTCCCCGACACTGACCTACAACACCATCAACCGCCACATCAGCAAGATGGTATATACCAAGGTCGTAACAAACAAATCCCCATGGCTGCAGCAGGCAAAGCTTGGTGCAACATACTGCAACCCGGCATCCCATGGAGAGGGACGTTTCGTAGCTCCGAAGGAATGGCTGGACAAGCTTTTTGCAAACGGACAGGTTGCCACCCAGTATGTCAATGAAGCCGGCGAGCCAACCATGGATGAAGAGTGGAATGTCAATGGTTCGTACATGGCGATCGAGGGTATCACCAGTCCGGATGGACGTGTACTCGGAAAGATGGCACACAGCGAGCGCCGCGGTGAGGCCGTTGCCATGAACATCTACGGAGAGCAGGATATGAAGATCTTCGAATCCGGAGTTGCTTACTTTAAATAGAATTGTTTATCTTCACGCGTAGTTTCACTCGAACTACGCGTGAAATAGTTTTAATAATAGAAAAAAGTGAAAAAACTCTTAAATGCTTAAGAAAATATTAAAGAATTTTTTCAATAAAATGTAATTTTGGTGTTGCAAAGATACAATACTTGGTGTATGATTGTCACGTAGAGTAGTTAAAAGAGTACTATAAATAGTACGACAAGTGATGAACTACTATCGAGGCTATGGAAACTGGAACTTGTTCCAGACAGACCTTACAATTACAGATACATATTAGAAATATAAGTCATCGGAACCTCAGCTTGCTGATCTTGATGCTGGACAATCAACGTTGATATCACACTCTACGCCGACGGCTGATGTACGAAAGTTTCTGGTCATTTATGATTTGTGTGTCTGTAGATGAAACTGACGATGGACTTAACAGTAAGACCGAGGAGGTCAGTGGAGGCAATTAGCGAGAACATTGGACTGGAAAAATCGTCCGCAGCGGTTTGGAAGAGAAGATGAAGGAACTTAAACGTGCAGGGTTAAACGAGTAGAAGAGATGGAAGTTAGTCAAAAAGAAAGAGAGGAAAAAACATGAAATCAAGCAAAAAAGTGTTAGCTTTTGCTCTCGCTGCAGCTATGGTTGTAACAGCAGTTCCTGCTACAAACGCACAGGCAGCTTCTACAGCAAAGCTTAGCGCAAAAAAAGCCACAGTTTATTCTGAGGGCTACAAGACAGTTACAGTTAAAACTCCAAAGTCTTGGAAGTCTGTTAAAGTAACTGCAACAAGCAACAAGAAGTCTGTTGCAAAAGTTAAGAAGACAGCAGCAAAGAAGATCAAGGTTACAGGTGTTAAGCCAGGTACCGCTAAAGTTACGGTTAAGGTAACTTACAAGACTTCTACAAAGAAAAATGCTAAGGCAAAGACAAAGAAACTTACTTACACAATGAAAGTTGCTAAGGCAAGCGTTGCTTTATCTGGAAATTCAGCAGTAGCAGTTGGAAGCACAACTAAGTTAACAACAACTAAGAAGGCTTCTTCAAGAGCTAAGATCACTTACACATCCAGTGATGAAACAATCGCAACAGTTTCTGAAGACGGAACTGTAAAGGGTGTTAAGGCTGGTAAGGCTACAATCACAGCTAAGCTTACAATTGGTAAAGATACAGCTACAGCTACTCAGGAAGTAGAAGTAAAGAACTATGTTCTTTCTACAGTAGCACAGAACAAGTTAACAGAGCTTACAGCTACTGTCGCTGGTGATACAAAGAACCTTAAGGTAACTGATTTCGCAATCAAGAGTGAAGCAACAAACGTTGTTTACCCAGTATCTAAGGTAACGGTTGATTCTAAGGACGCTTCTAAGGTTACATTAACTCTGTTCAGTGAGTTAAAGGATGCAGCTACATATGATGTGACTCTTGATGGAATCACAAAAACATTCGTAGCTTCTGACGGAAAGGTTGCTTCTATCGGTCTTGATACACCGACTGTTCCATATGCTACTGAAACAGAAGTTAAGTTAGTATCTAAAGATGCTAATGGTGTTGTATTAAAAGAAATGAAGACAACTGATGCTGATGCTAACTACAGTTTCACAATTGATCCTAAGGGAAATGGATATACAAACGGTTCCAAATTATACTTAAATAAGATTGGTGACACCGCTGAGGCAACAATTGAGTATAAGACTGGAAAGTATGATCAAAACGGTAAAGCCGAAGGAAATATTGGACCAAACAAAGTTACAATTACTGCTGTTGATCAGGCTGCTGTAAATGGTTTTGCTGTAAGAATTGATGCTACTGGTAAAAAATTTGATAAAGCAAAAGATACCAATAAGATTGCAAAGGGTGAAACAAAAGCTGCTTATATCAAAATTACCGATGCAAATGGAAAAGAAGTTTCTGATTATTATAAATATTCAGTAGAGACTTCTGATAAAACAACATTAATGGTTTCTGGCTCTCTTGCTTCTGATCCTCATTATGTTACAATTACAGCTGTAAAAAATGGTGCTGCATACCTTCTGATTAAGAAAGACAATAAGGTTGTTGGATCTGTAGCTATTGATGTTGTAGCAGAGAGAACTGTTGCAACACTTGAACTTGACAAGTATAGTGTAACAGTTTCTAAGTCCCCAGTCTTAAAGAATGCAATTCCTGTTAAGGCAACTGTTAAGGATCAGTATGGTGATGACATTGATGCAACTCTTACAGTAGAGTGCTTATCTACAGACGTAAAGGATTTAAAGGCTGCAAATGTAACTAGTGGTATTTATTATACTTATGATGGAAAGAAAACTGTAACATTTAATTACACAGCCGATGCTGGTAACTATGTTTATAAGATTTCTTATAAGAAAGATGGCAAAGAAGTAGTTGCAAAGACTGTTTCTGTTGCAGTAAAGACTGTAGATCCATCTAAGGTAAATGGTTGGAGAATTGATGTCAACAACGTAGATCTTAAAGTTGACAAAGACAATAAGGATGCTAAGAATGTTGTAATCAAGGTTATCGGAACAAACGATGGTGTTGATGCTAAAGAAGCAACAATTAAGTCTTGCGAAGTAAAAGACAAAGATGGTAAGACAGTAACAACTACACCTAGTGGTTCTGCTATTGTAGTCAAAGCAGTAACAACTGCTGCAAATACTGGTTCTGCTATTGTAGCAACAAAGGTTCTTCCTGTTGGAACGTACTCTGTAAAAGCAACTGTAACCGGTACTGATGGAAAAGATGTTATTCTTACAACTTCTTTCACTGTAAAAGATACACAGGCTGTAACATCTGTATCCGTACCAAAGAACAGTGTTTCTGCTTCAACAGTTGAAGAAGCATTACAGAAAGCTATTACTGTAACATATGGCGATAAGACATATGGAAAGGCTGGAAACGCTAAGAATGATGACATTATCATTACAAAGGTAACTGGTATCAGCAATGTTCAGGGTGCATTTGATACAACTGGAAAAGATAAGAAAAAGCCAGCTAGCCTTAGTAAGGGTGAATATTTCACGGAAACTAAAGCAACAGTAGAGGTTGAAGTTGACCCTGGTGTTTTCGTAGTTACAGAAGTTTCTGTACCAGGAGCAATTACAATCGAGTAATATAGTATTTTGATTATTACTTAAAACATTTTGAAAGAGCT
>ERZ1031845.529-NODE-529-length-14202-cov-5.165335_pt1 | contig 14202 bp, 9 predicted proteins | sample MGYA00518169_ERZ1031845 | MGnify/ENA primary metagenome ERZ1031845 (study PRJEB33719, sample SAMN04261265) | wastewater metagenome | biome: rural village; feature: human; material: feces | host: Homo sapiens | place: El Salvador | collected 2014-01-14 ...
GAATCTTATTTTATAGGATTTCTTTCAAATTATTGTGAATTTCTTGGGCTGGACAAAGATGAGATTTTGCGGCTTTATCATGCAAAAAAAATTCAGGAATCTCCAGTTCCAGTTGAACTTTTAAAAAATCAGAAGCCGGTTTTTCTTGTTCCTGTAATTGTCGCATCTGTTGTTTTAGTTTTGGCGATGCTTGGAATTTACATTTATTTCAGCGTGCTGAAAATTCCGCAGAAAAAAGAGCTCAAGGCAAGAGAGCAAGTTGAAAAAGAAAAAATCCATCAGTATCAGTTTACTGGCAAGCCCGAAACAAAGAGACTTTATAAAGGAGATCAAATTCTTGTTCCTGCAAAACAAGGCAAGGGAAATATTGTCTTGACAGTTGGCGGAACTTTGGGAAATTTTTCAATTCTTACGCCTTCTGGAAATCAGATTGTGGAGCTTAGCGAGGAACGTGATATAGACATTGACGGCGACGGATTTGCGGATTTGATTATTTATTTGAGCGATGTTTCAAATGACAATGAGGCTAACGGCGCGGAAGTCAGAATTCTTGAAAAACCCATTGAAAATTCTTTTGTCGCGATTTCAGATGGAAAATCCGGTACAGAACTTTCAGAAATTCCTGCGGCTTCGGCTGTAAAAAACAATGCGAACAGAACGGTAATCCACGAAGACACTCGCGCTTATCCGTTTACAATAAATGTTACATTCCGTGGTTCTTGTCTTTTCAGGTACAAAAGCGACCGTCAGGATTATGTTGAAGGCTATTACAAAAGCGGCGAGCTTGTTACAATTACTTCAAACAACGGAACTCGGCTTTGGATGAGCAACATTAACGCTTTGAAAATTCATGTTATCGCAGGACTTTCTTCTTATGATCTTGAAGTTGGGCGTGCAGGTGAAGTTCAGGCGGAAGACATAAAATGGGTTCGCGACAGTGACGGAAAATATCGTTTAGTGGTGCTTGAACTTGACTAGTAAAAAATTTTTTCTTGACCAGCATGGCTGTGCAAAAAATCAGGTTGACGGCGAGCTTATAATGAGCAGGCTTTTAAGACTTGGATTTGAGCAAGTTTTTGAGCCTGAAAAAGCCGACTTGATTATTGTAAATTCCTGTGGATTTATTGAGAGCGCAAAAAAAGAAAGTCTGGATTCCCTTATTGGAGCGCGCTCTGCATTTCCTAATGCGAAAATTCTTTTGGCGGGCTGTCTTGCCGAGCGTTATGCGGATGTCTTTAAAAAAGATTTGCCTGAAGCTGACGGAATTGTTGGAAACGGAAATTTAGAGTTGATTGATTCCGCTGTAAAAGATTTGTTTGAAGAAAAGCGTCCAGTTTTAAAAGCTGAACAAAAAGGAGTTTGCTGTGGCGAGCGGAATTCACTTTTGTCTTTTAAAGGAAGCGCGTTTGTAAAAATTACAGAAGGCTGTGATAACAAATGCTCATTCTGCGCAATTCCTGTTATACGTGGAAAACTTCGTTCAAGAAATTCAGATGAAATTGTTTCAGAAATAAAATCTCTTTTGGCTCGCGGAATTTTTGAAGTCAATTTGATTGGGCAGGATTTGGCGGCTTATGGTTGCGGCGAGGAAGACAAAGAGTTTTCTTCTGAAAAAAACTGGCATGAAATAATTTATAAGAATTTAAAAAATCCTGTTTATGCGGAAGAAAATTTTTATGAGAAAAATGGAGACTCTCCTTTGTGCCGTTTGATAAAAAAAATTTCTGCGCTTGAAGGAAAATTTTGGATCCGGCTTTTGTACATTCACCCTGACCATTTTAACAAAGACATTCTTGAAGTTATGAAAAACGATTCAAGATTTCTTCCTTATTTTGATATTCCGTTTCAGTCTGGCGACGAGAAGATAATCCGTGCCATGAACCGCAAGGGTAGTTTTGAAAATTATACTTCGCTTATAAAAACAATCCGTTCTTATTTTCCTGAAAGCTGTATACGCACAACTTTTCTTACAGGCTTCCCTGGGGAAACAGACGAAAATGCTTTGCACACAGAAGAATTTTTAAAATCAATAAAAAGCGATTGGTCTGGATGTTTTCCGTACAGCAGAGAAGAAGACACTGCCGCTTATAAAATGAAGTCTCAAGTTTCTTTAAAAAAAGCAAAGACTAGAGCTTTTAGGCTGGAAGAAATGCAGCATGAAATAACTTCTGAAAGTTTAAAAATGCGCTGCGGAAAAATTTACGATGTCCTTATTGAAGAAATAATTGAAAATAAAGACGGCACAGATGAAGGTCTTGCAATTGGGCGTGCATGGTTTGATGCGCCGGAAGTTGACGGAGCCTTTGTTGTGCGCTATGACCTTGATAATGAAAAAGCTGTGAAAAAAATAATTCCGGGAGCTGTTGTAAAGGCAAAGGCTCTTGCCGCATCCGATGTCGATGTTGACGGAGAATTTCTTGAATGAACGCGGAAGATTATCTTTCAGTTTTAAATAAAGAGCAGCGGGAAGCAGTTGAGCATGAGGGAAGTCCGCTTTTAATTTTGGCTGGTGCAGGCTCTGGAAAAACCCGCGTAATCACAACGAAAATTGCGTATATGATTTCGGAGCTTGGAATAAATCCGGCTTCGATTCTTGCTGTTACATTTACAAAAAAAGCCGCGGAAGAAATGAAAGAGCGTGCAATAAATCTTGAACCATGCGCGCAAAAATCCCATATAAGAACATTTCACTCATTTGGTGCTTGGTTTCTTCGGCTCTGTGCGGAAGATTCTGGAATTGGAATTCAAAATAATTTTACAGTTTACGATGATGACGATGCATGTTCATTGATTTCAAAAGCAGTTCCCTCGCTTACTAAAAAAGATGCGTCGCATTATGCAAAAAAAATTGCGCTGGCAAAAGACTATTGCCTTCTTCCTGGAGATTTGGAATTAAGCCGAATTTGCGATGAGCCGATTTTTCCAGAAGTCTATGAAAAATATCAGCAACGCCTTAGAAAAACTGGCAATGTGGATTTTGGCGATTTGATTTTGCTTCCGTATTTGATTTTAAAAGAAAACGATTTGATTAGAAAAAGTTTTCATGCGCGCTACAAAGTTATTTTGATTGATGAATATCAGGATTCGAACGTTGCGCAGTTTAAGCTTTTGCAGGAACTTTCCGGCGTCAATGAAAATTCTGGAACTTATGTCTGCGTTGTTGGCGATGATGATCAGAGCATTTATAAATTCCGTGGAGCTGAAATTCAAAACATATTGAATTTTAAAGATGAATTTCCGGGAACAAAAATTATCCGCCTTGAAACAAATTACCGTTCTACTTCTGAAATTTTAAATTGCGCAGGAAATGTTGTAAAAAATAATTCCGGCCGTCTTGGAAAGGAACTTGTGTCTGCGCGCGGAAAAGGAAAAAAGCCGGCATTGGTTTTTCTTCCATCGCAAGATGACGAAACTGAATTTTGCTACAGTCTTATTGAGCAGGCTTACGAGCATGGAATTCCTTACAGCGATTGGGCAATTCTTTACAGAACAAATGCGCAGTCGCTGGGCTTTGAAACAGAATTCCTACATAAAAAAATTCCTTATGAAGTTGTTGGCTCTTTGAAATTTTATGAGCGTGAAGAAATAAAAGATATTATTTCGTGGCTTTCATTTATCGTGAATCAGCGCGACGAAATTTCTTTTAGGCGGATTGTAAACAAACCCGTGCGAGGAATTGGAAATACGACGCAAGATAAAATAATCGAAGCTTCCGATGGTAATTCAATTTTGAATGGTGCGGAATCTTTAAAGCTTTCAAAAAAGGCAAAAGAAGGATTTGATTTTTTTAAATCGCTTGTTGAAAAATTTTCCGATGAATTGCCGAATGTTCCTGTAACTTCAGAAGCGGCGTTGCTTGCAGGTCAGGCGATAAACGAAAATAATATTGTTTTCGCAGACGAAAAAAAACTTTCAGAGTTTGTTGAAAAAGTTGTAAAAGAAAGCGGACTTGAAGAATTTCACAAGGACCAGGATGAAGAAATCGGCACGCAAAAAATTGAAAATCTTCAGGAACTTGTAAACAGCGCAGTTTTGTATCCGTGCACAAAGCAAGGACTTTTAGATTTTTTGGACCACATAAATCTTGACCGCACTTTAAAAACTGAATCCGAAGAAGAAAATCAAAAAGACAAAGTTACTTTGATTACACTTCATAACACAAAGGGACTTGAGTTCAAGCGCGTGATAATAACTGGAATGGAATCTGGAATTTTTTATGTTGGAATTACGCGGGCAAAAGATGAGCTTTATTTTACTTCATGCGGAGTCCGCCGGCTTTTTGGAAGAACAAATTTTATGATTCCAAGTCCGTTTCTTGCTGAGCTTGGAAACGAAATCCGAATACTTGGACAAAAGCCAGATTCATTTTCATCTAGCCGTACAGAAAAAAGTCCGCTTGAAAAAAAATACTGCATGGGGGCTTGTGTTTTCCATGATGATTATGGACACGGACAGATTATAAGAAGCAGCTACAGCGATGAAGGCGAGTACGTTGTTACTGTAAGTTTTGAAACTGGCGGAATTAAAAAGTTTCTTCCAAAGTATCAAAAAAACTCCTTGCTTGTTGAAGATGATTTATGAAATTTGTTTCGCGGCTTTGTCTTGTTTTTATTTTTTTATTTGCTTCATGTTCTGGAAAAATTGAGCCAAGAACGCAAACTGCAATGGACACGGTTTGCACGGTCAACGCTTTTGAAGACGGAACAAAAAAACTTTACGATGAAATTTTTGAACGCCTTGCACAGATTGAAAAAGAATTCAGCGCGACTTTGCCAGACTCTGAAATTTCACGGATAAATTCAATGGCAGGAATTTCCGCAGTAAAGACGAATGAAGAAGTTTTGAATGTTCTGGACTTTGCTTTGAAAACTGCCTGGATTTCTGACGGCGCGTTTACTCCTGCTGCAGGTCCGCTTGTTGACTTGTGGGGCATAAACACAGATCACCAAAAAATTCCTTCGCAAGCTCAAATAAACAACGCTCTTGAACTTGTTGATTTTGGGTGTGTTGGACTTTCCAGAGATTCAGTTTTTTTGCGGAAAGCCGGAATGAAAATTAATCTTGGCGGAATTGTAAAAGGCTTTGCCGCGGATGAAGTCTGCAAGATTTTAAAAATGCACGGTGTTAAAAAAGCTGTTGTGGACTTAGGCGGAAACATTTATGTTTATGGAAAAAAATCTGATGGAAGCAAATGGACTGTTGGAATAAAAAATCCAGAATCTCCATCGTCTGCTCCTCTTCTGCGCCTTTGCATAAATGAAAATTCAGTTGTTACAAGCGGAAGCTACGAGCGTTATTTTGAATCCAACGGAAAAAGATACCATCACATTTTTGATCCTGCGACCGGATTTCCTGCGGATTCTGGAATTGTTTCCGCGACTGTAATTTCCCCATCGAGCATTGCGGCGGATGCGCTTTCAACTGCGACCTTTGTTCTTGGCGTGGAAAAATCTTTTAAGCTTCTTGATAAATTCGAAAAAGAATTCGGATCGGACATTTCATTTGTTTTTGTCTGCAAATATGGTTCGGTTTTTGCTTCTGCGGATTTAAAAGGCTCTTTGGAATTTGTTCAGGACGATTCAAGAAAAATAGTTTTTGTTCCTTAAATTGTTTACATTTTATTGCGATTTTTTACACACCGCCCTAAAATTCTGCTAAAATATTTTTATGGCTAGAGAAAGATTGAGCAGCAGACTTGGATTTATTCTGCTGAGCGCAGGTTGCGCTATTGGGTGCGGAAACGTCTGGAAATTTCCGTGGATGGTCGGTCAGAACGGAGGCGGCGCGTTTGTTCTTGTTTATCTTGCTTTTCTTGTTGTGCTGGGGCTTCCGGCTTTGACAATGGAATTCGCGCTTGGAAGAGCTTCTCAGGCAAGCCCGGTAAGAATGTACCAGGAGCTTGAAAAGCCAGGCTCAAAATGGCACATTCACGGCTACGTCTGCCTGCTTGGTAACATTTTCTTGATGGCGTTCTACACGGTTGTTACAGGCTGGCTGATTTACTATTTTGTCTCGTTTGTAGCAGGAAAGTCTGGAGAGCTTAGCTTTGACAAGATGATTTCAAGCCCGAAAATAAACGTGGGCTATCTTTTTATCGCCGTTGCACTTTGCTTTTTGATTCTAACGCGCAATCTTCAGAGCGGACTTGAGCGAATCACAAAATACATGATGGTTCTTCTTTTGGTCTTGATGACAGTGCTTGCTGTGCGGAGCATTTCTCTTCCGGGCGGCGCAAAAGGACTTTCGTTCTATCTTGTTCCCGACTTTAAGAAGCTCACAGTTCCGGTTGTCGTTGGTGCTATGAACCAGGCGTTTTTTACGCTTTCTCTTGGAATCGGCGCAATGTCAATTTTTGGAAGCTACATCGGAAAAGACAGAAGCCTTATGGGAGAATCCGTAAAAGTCATTATTCTTGACACTTTCGTTGCGGTTACAGCGGGCTTGATAATCTTTCCGGCATGCGCGTCGTTTGGAATCGCAGTTGACGCAGGTCCGTCTCTTCTTTTCAACACAATGACAACTGTCTTCAACAACATGGGAGGCGGCAGAATATGGGGAAGTCTTTTCTTTCTTTTTATGGTATTTGCGGCATTCTCAACAGAACTTGCGGTATGCGAAAATATTCTTGCCTGCGTGCGCGAGATGACAGGCTGGTCACGCAAAAAAGGCTGCGTAATCTGCGGAGCCGGCATTTTCTTAATCGCGCTCACAACCGCTCTCGGCTACAGCGTGCTCCATTTTCATCCGTTCGGCGAAGGCTCGGCATGGCTTGATTTCTGGGACTTTATCGTAAGCAACAACCTTCTTCCGCTCGGCGCGCTGATTTTCGCGGTTTTCAGCTGCAGCAGTAAATTCGGCTTAGGCTGGGAAAAACTCGTGCAGGAAGCAAACGAGGGCGAAGGGCTCAAAGTCAAAAATTGGATGAAGCCAGTCTTCGCGTACTTTGTTCCGCTTTGCATAATCGCAATCTACATAATCGGGCTTGCGACGTTCAAGTGGAAATAGAAATATAATATTAACAACGATTAACTCCACTATGTGGTTTTCCAAGCATAGTGGAGTTAATTACAAAATCACCGCTTTTATTTTAACGCGACAATATCCGACACTGCGGAAACAAAGGTCTTTTTGTCTTCGTTTCCTTTTCGGCTGTTTGTGCGCAGGATAATCCTGTAGCTTTTGCCGATTTCAAGGCTTTCTGGCAGGAAGAATTCGAGCGTCTTTGAAAGGTTTCGCATTATGGACTCCGGGTTCACCTTGTGCCACAAGCTTTCATCTTCGGAATAAATCCCGTCTGTGTCACATTCGGCAAAGAAAATTCCGCCATCACTGCCAGAAATTTTCAGTCTGCCGCCGTCAAGTCTTGCGGCTTTTTTAGATGTAAGAGTTCCGTCATTAAGCCCTGTAAAAAGGTCAGTAACAGAATCAATTGAGGGGCTTGAATCCGCAATCACGATTCTGTTTATCCCCAGCTTTGAGACCGCCTCGTTCGTTTCCTTTGAGGATGTAAACTTTACAAGCAATTTTTTTATTTCTGCGGTTTCGGCGGTATTTCCGCTTGTGCCGCTTGCCGCAATATAGAAAGTTCCTAAGTCCATGAGGTTCACGCTTTCGCCGCGCTGCAATGCTTCTATTATTTCCGCTTTTATTAGGGAAAGAATGTGCTTTGCGGTTATGGCGTTCACGCCTATGTCTTTTTTCTGCGTGCGCGCTATAAGATTGTCAATCGTAACATTGCGCCGGTCAAAACGTGCGTAATATTTTCCGCCATTGTCAAAGTAATTTTTGTACAGAGTGAGATTTCCGCTTCCATCTGTGTCCGAATAGTTAATGTTTGTAGTTGTACTCATAAGTAAGTTCCTTGTCCGTTTTTGGACTGTCTGTTATAAAAAGGTGAGTTTCCTTTTCCGCACTAAACAGAATTTCCGCTTTTCGCAAGATTTTCTGTTGACCAGACACGAAAGACAGGAGTATACTTCTAAAATCAGATTTGAAGATTCTCCGTCTGGAGTGTCTTTTTAAAGCCCTTAAGAAATGCCTTACGCACCGCAAATGTTTTCGGCAAATCCTAAGGGCTTAATTTTTTGCTTCATTTTTCATACAGCCTCCTCCAGCACTTGTTCTGGACTGAATAAATCAAGAATCCTGTTTGAAAGAATTCTTCTCACAATATTCGGGTACTGCCTTATGCGCATATAACTGTCAAAGACATAGTTTGCGCAAGTCCAGCCAAGCCCGAATTCCTGCATAAGCTCATCCGGACAGCACGGTGAAAGCTTTATCACGAACGGCATTGCAGCCTGAGCATAAGTTGCAAAACGGTTGCATTCCGCTTTCATCCTGGCCGCCGACTTTCCCTGATTCTCGTACAAGTGCCCGAGCTGTATATGGGCAATCTCATACCAGATTGTAAAACGGACGGTGCAAGTCGGAAGCGAGTCATTGTAGTAAATCGCGTACCTTGACTTTGCCGTCATCGTGGAAAACCCCTCCTCATACTTTGAGGTCATAAATTTTCTGTCCTCATCTGAGGAATCTGAATATTTTACAAGCTCAATTCCAAGCAGGCGAGCAACCTCAAAGCAGTCCACCGGATATTTTTTTATTCCCAAATCCTCAAAAAGACAATTCGCCTCTTCTTCTATCTCATCATATTCACTTCCCAAAAGCTGAACCGCTCTTTCCATTCATACCTCATCTTACGAAAAAAGAATTTTCGCGAACTTTTTGCGCTCCTCATCAGTAATGGTCTTGGCATTGCGCGCGATAAGCTCGAATGCCTGTTCAATTTCCTGTTCTGATGAGAACTTATGGGCATCGTCGCTTTTTCCAGTAAGATAATCGACCGTCGTACCCAGCGCATTTGCTATGTTCAGAAGGATTGCACCCTTCGGAACCCTATCCCCTTTAAGGTAGTGGGAAACCGCCCCCTCACTCAAGTTAGTTGCATCGGCAAGAGCCTTCTGGCTCATTCCTGTTTCCGAAAGCAGTTTACCGATTCTGTCTTTAACAGCCATGCTTTCCATAATTATTTCAATTCCTAATTCAATTCTTGCCTTACGGCACATCCGCCGCAATCGCCATTTTATTTTGCGGCACTTTCTATTCGTTTTTAGCATTAACCTCCTAAAAACAATATAGATTACAAACTTGTCATTGTCAAGTATAAAATTGTCAAAATTTACATATATTTTAAGAATTGATAAAATTCAAAGAACAGCTTATTGCTTAAAAGATTCCGGCTTTTACAGGAAAGACGTTCCGCTTAGAACAGGAAGATGCTTTTTGCTCTAGCAGGAAAGAAGTTCCGGCTGGAAGAGGAAAGGAGGCAGGATTGGAAGCGGAAGAAAATTCACACCAGTTTTCCACATTACTTTATAGAAGAAACCAGTCAGCAAAATAGCAAAAATATGTTATAATTGTGTATTATGGCATATCAGAGTGAAGCACAGCTGGAAGAGCAGCTGGTTAATCAGCTTGAAAAACAGAACTATACGCATACGGTACTGGCGGACTACAATGCGCTTATAAACAATTTCAGGATGCAGTTTGGGATCTTCAACAAGGACAAACTTGCTGGAAAGCCTTTGAGCGAAAAGGAATGGGAACGCATTCTGAATTATGTAAACGGAAAAAGCGTATTTGAGAGCGCGAAAATTCTGCGGGATAAATTCCAGATTGAGCGCGATGACGGTACAAAGCCATACTTCAAGCTTCTGAGCAACGACTTTACAGAAAACATTTATCAGGTTACGCATCAAGTCACAGTTACAGGTCTTTACACAAACCGCTATGACGTTACTCTTCTTGTAAACGGTCTTCCGCTTGTGCAGATTGAGCTAAAGCGGCGCGGCGTGGACTTAAAGGAAGCCGTAAATCAGATTATGCGGTATAGAAAACATTCCTATCAGGGGCTGTTTCACTTTATTCAGATTTTTGTAGTCTCCAACGGAGTGGACTCAAAATATTTTGCGAACAGCGACAAGGATATTTTCTATTCAAATACATTCTTTTGGACAGACGACAACAATATCAGAATCACAAACTTAAAGGAATTTTCCGTTGTCTTTCTTGCACGGAATTTGCTCATAAAAATGATGACAAAATTCACCGTTCTGAATGACACGGACAAAATAATGATGGTCATGCGTCCTTATCAGGTTTATGCAGCAGAAGCCCTTATCCGGCAGGCGACAATGACAAGCCGCAACGCATATATCTGGCATACCACAGGAGCCGGAAAAACTCTTACCGCATTCAAGACAGCGCAGATTCTCGCCACAAATCCCGCAATAAAAAAAGTGGTTTTTCTTGTTGACCGCAAAGACCTTGACACCCAGACAACGGAAGAATTCAACAAATTCGAAGCTGGCTCGGTGGATGCGACTGACCGGACTGACATTCTTGTAAAGCAGATGAAGGACAAGAACCGCCAGCTGATAATCACGACAATTCAGAAAATGGCGAACGCAGTGAACAATCCCCGCTACGCTTTTGCAATGGACTTGTACAAGAAAGAAAAAGTTGTGTTCATAATAGATGAGTGCCACCGCTCTCAGTTCGGGGACATGCACAAGGATATTGTAAGGCATTTTCAGAACGCACAGTTCTTCGGCTTTACCGGAACACCAAGGTTCGAGGTAAACGGCAAAGTGAACGGAAAAATTGTGCAGACAACAAAAAGCCTTTTCGGAGAATGTTTGCACTCATATCTGATAAAGAACGCGATTTTTGACAACAATGTTCTTGGATTTCATGTGGAATACATAAAGACGATGGACGGCGACTACGACCTTGATGACAACACGATGACGAATGCAATCGACGTGAACGAGCTTTATATGGCGGACGAGCGGATGACCATGATTGCAAACCACATAATTCAGAATCACAAGGCAAAAACTCGCAACCGCCAGTACACAGCAATTTTCGCAGTCTCATCAATTCCGGCGCTTGTAAAATACTATGACATATTCAAGGGCATTGACCATGACCTGAACATAAGCGGAATTTTCTCTTACGGAGCAAACGAGGACTATGAAAACGCAGACGAGCATAGCCGCAGTTCACTTGAGCGCATAATAAAAGACTACAACGAAATTTTCAGCACGAATTTTTCAACGGAAACATTTTCCGCATATCACAAGGACATAAGCGACCGTGTAAAGGGCAAAAAGACAAAGAGCCTTGACATTCTTCTTGTAGTGAATATGTTCCTTACAGGTTTTGACAGCAAGCCTCTTTCGGTTCTTTATGTGGACAAAAAGCTTGAGTACCATGACCTGCTCCAAGCATACAGCCGCACGAACCGAGTAGAAAAAGAAACAAAGCCGTGGGGAATAATAATATGCTACAGAAATCTTAAGAAGAACACCGATGATGCGCTTGCTCTTTTCTCCCAGTCGAACGACACGGACGGAATCCTTGCAAAATCATTTGAATACTATGTCCAGAAATTCAACGAGCTTGCAATAAAACTTAAGGAAATCGCCCCTACGCCATCCTCTGTGGACATGATTATGGATGAAGAAACTCAGAAAAATTTCGTCGTAACATTCAGGGAACTTTCAAAATACCTTCTTTCATTGCAGACTTTCGTGGAATTCAAGATAGAGCGCGATTCAATTGAAATGAGCGACCAGGAATTTCTGGACTACAAGAGCAAGTATTTTCTTCTTTACAGAAAAACCCAGAACGAGCGCGAGGTTGTTTCCGTTCTTAATGACGTTGACTTCTGCATTGAGCTTATGGAAACCGACAGAATCAACGTGGCGTACATCATGAACCTTATACGGAACATAAGATTCGACTCGCAGCAGGCAAAGAACGATGACATTGAGCATATAAAATCGGAGCTTGGACGCTCGGACAATCTTCAGTTGCACAAAAAGATTGATATTCTGCGCGCATTCCTTGACGAAGTCGTTTCCGGCATGAACGGAACAGAAGACATCGACGTAAAATACAACGACTTTGAGAACAGAAAAAAACAGGAAGAAATAGAAGCGTTTGCAAAAAACGAGCACATAAGCGCAGAACTTTTAGGAGATTTTATCTCGGAGTATGCGTTTTCCGGAGTAATAAACCAGGGCGCAATAAGGGATAGCCTTACGCAGCCTATGTCACTTCTGAAAAAACGTTCGCTTGTAAGCAAAATCGCAGACTTTATAAAATCCCACGTGGAAAAATACAGCAGCTAAAATGCTCCTCTAGTAATACGACAGAGGACAGCCTTAATTTATAAAACAATGAACTGGAGAAAATAAAATGGAAAACGACATTCAGCAGCACCAGAAAGAACTGTGCCAAAAACTGTGGGCAATGGCTAACGCACTTCGCGGAAACATGGAAGCCTACGAATTCAAGAACTATATACTTGGAATGATTTTCTACTATTATCTTTCCGACCGCACAGAAAAATACATGGCAAAACTTCTGAAAGACGACAATATTTCTTATGAGGACGCCTGGAAAAACAATGAATACCGCGAAGCCGTAAAAGAAGAGTCATTGCGGGACTTAGGATTTGTAATTGAGCCTCAGTTTCTTTTTTCAAACATGATAAAAATGGTGGAAAACCGCTCGTTCGACATAGAATTCTTGCAGAAAGGAATAAACGCCCTTATGGAGTCAACCATCGGAAACGAAAGTCAGTCCGACTTTGAGGGGCTTTTTTCAGATATGCAGCTGGACTCCACAAAGCTCGGACACACCGTAAAAGACAGAAGCACGGTAATGTCAAAGATAATCGCCTCTCTGGACGAAATAAATTTTTCTGTTGAGGACACAAAAATCGACATTCTAGGAAACGCCTATGAATATCTTATAGGACAGTTTGCCGCGACTGCCGGCAAGAAAGCCGGAGAATTCTATACGCCGTCTGGTCCTGCCGAGCTCTTGTGCCGTCTTGCCTGTCTTGGACTTACGGACGTAAAAGCCGCTGCCGATCCAACCTGCGGCTCAGGCTCGCTTCTTCTGCGCCTAAAAAAATATGCGAACGTGCGTCTTTACTTCGGTCAGGAACTTACTTCCACAACATACAACCTTGCAAGAATGAACATGATTCTGCGCGGAATTCCATATACTAATTTTGAGATTTTTAACGGCGACACCCTTGAGCACGACTATTTTGAAACTGCAAGAGAAACAAAATACCGCGTTCAGGTTGCAAATCCTCCGTACTCCGCAAACTGGTCGGCTGATCCGCGCTTTATGGAAGACGACAGGTTTGCCCAATACGGAAAACTCGCCCCTAAATCAAAGGCAGACTTTGCGTTTGTTCAGCACATGGTCTACCACATGGACGAGGACGGAAGAGCTGCAGTCCTCCTGCCGCACGGCGTTCTGTTCCGCGGAGGCTCCGAGGAAACAATCCGGAAATATCTGATAGAAAAACTGAACGTGCTTGACGCCGTAATCGGACTTCCGGCAAATCTTTTCTTCGGAACAGGAATTCCTGTCTGTGTTCTTGTTCTTAAAGCCCAGCGCGAAGGAAATAAGGACAACATTCTTTTTATAGACGCGTCAAAGGATTTTGAGGCAGGCAAGAACCAGAACATTCTGCGAGACTGCGACATAGACAAAATTGTACAAGCCTACGAAAAGCGTGCAGATGTTGAAAAATACGCACATGTTGCGTCCATGAAGGAAATAGAAGAAAATGCATTCAACCTGAACATTCCGCGCTATGTGGATACATTTGAAAAAGAGCCGGAAATTGACCTTGCGGAGGTTTCTATGAATATCCGAAATCTTGAGAAAGACATAAAGCAGATAAACAGCGAGCTTAAGCCGTACTTCAAGGAACTTGGACTGGATTTTCCTTTCGAGGACTAGAAAATACTTTTATAACTTTGATTTTTGAACTTTAACAATTTTGGAGGAATTTTATGGAAAATGTATCCTTAAGGTGCGGCAAGAGCGACAACGCGCCCCGCCTCAGATTCCCGGAATTCAGCGGGGAATGGGAAGAGAAGAAAATAAAAGAATTTGCAAATTGTTATGCTGGTGCAACTCCAAGTACAAAGGAAAGAAAATATTGGGAAAACGGAACAATTCCATGGCTTAGTTCCGGTGAAGTCAATAAAAAGCATATTAGTTTTACTGATAATTTTATTACGAAAATAGGATATGACAGTTGCAGTACAAAAATGATACCAGCAAATACAGTTGTTATGGCTCTTGCCGGACAGGGAAAAACTA
>ERZ1031845.535-NODE-535-length-14155-cov-4.810993_pt1 | contig 14155 bp, 10 predicted proteins | sample MGYA00518169_ERZ1031845 | MGnify/ENA primary metagenome ERZ1031845 (study PRJEB33719, sample SAMN04261265) | wastewater metagenome | biome: rural village; feature: human; material: feces | host: Homo sapiens | place: El Salvador | collected 2014-01-14 ...
ACTTGTTTAATGTTTGTATAAGAACTTTTTACTATTGTTAAGTTTTTATAATCTTTAAGTCTTTCAGATGCTGCATCAATTGCATCTTGATCAATGTCAAACGCAATTAATTTTCCATTTGGCTGAATTCTTTTTAAGATGAGTTCGCTGTGTCCTCCTCCTCCGAGAGTGCAGTCAACGTATATAAGACCATCTTTACAGTCCAAAGCATCAACAGCTTCATTTTTCATTACGGTATAGTGTTTGAAATTTCCCATACAAATATAATATCATAAATTACTAAGTTTAGATGTAAAGATAATATTATGATTAATCTAAAAGAGTCACCATCGGGTGACTCTTTGCTATTTTCATATTTCAGCTATTTTACATTATAAATCCAGCAAGTCCTTCATTATCAAAAATCTCAACGAATTTGTCATAAGTACAACTTACTTCTTCGCCTGATTCATCGACAATTTGAATTATATTCTGAATGTCAACATCTTTGACATCATCTGATTTTGATAAAATCATATAGGAGTTTGCTTCTCTGTCACAATTTTCTTTGTGTTCCCATAATGTTGAGTCATTGAACTTAAATTCCATATTTTTTTTACCTCTTTTCTTTTTCGTAACCGCATAATTGTTAACGACATTTTGTAATCAAAACTTTAAAGATTAAAGGAAAATGTTTACATTTCGTCACAATTCACTTAAAAAAAGAACCAAGTCTAAAATTTAGATTTGGTTCTTTTGAGTTTTATTATTGTTATAATGTTTTACTTGATAGCTTTTTGAGCTCTGTATAAAGATGTTTCTTTTCCTAAAATATCAAGAATACCAACCATATCAGCACCACAAGTTCTACCTGTTATTGCTGCTCTGATTGCCCACATTGTAACTTTTGGTTTAATACCTTTTTCTTTCCATTCAGCTCTGAAATCAGCCAATTTTTCGTGAAGATTTTCGTCTGTCCAATCCCAAGTTTGAGCTTTTGGAACGAAGTCTTTCAATACGTTTTGTGATACTTCAGTATCAAGAGTTTTTGTTTGAGTTTCTTCGTCAATATGAACATCTTTTCCAAAGAAATATGGAACAGCATCTGTAATATCTGAAAGTAATGTTAATGGTTCTCTTGTGATTTCAACCATTTTTGTGTATTGAGCATCTGTTAATTCATCCAAATTGTATTGAGATAAATATGGTTTTAATCTTTCTTTCAATTCTTCCATTGGAAGCATTTTGATATAGTGGCTGTTCATCCATTTCAATTTATCATATTCAAAAATTGAGTTAGATGAAGAAATTTCATTAAGTCTGAAATCTTTTGCGATTTCATCAACTGATTTAATTTCTTCACCATCAGATGGTGACCATCCTAATAACGCAACAAAGTTAATCAATGCATCTGTTAAGTAACCTTGTTTAACGAAATCAGAAACAGCTGTTGCACCGTGACGTTTTGACAATTTGCTTCTATCTGGTGCTAAAATCATTCCCAAATGTCCAAATTTCGGAACTTCAAAACCTAAAGCTTCAAAGATTAAAATTTGTTTGTATGTATTAGAGATGTGGTCTTCTCCACGTATTACGTGAGAAATTTTCATCAAAGCATCGTCAATTACAACAGCAAAGTTGTAAGTTGGTGCTCCGTTTGATTTTTGAATTACAAAGTCGCCTAATAGGTCTGTATCCATATGTAATTCACCTTTAACAACATCGTCAAATTTTAAAATAGAAGAATCGTGAAAAGCTTTTTGAGCTTTAGCGATATTGAATCTGATTGCAGGTTTTCTTCCTTCTGCTCTCAATTTTGCTTTTTCTTCTTCTGTAAGGTTTTCGCATTTTTTAGAATAAACATAAGGTTTTTTAGCCTTAGTTGCTTCTTCTTTTTCTTGTTCAAGTTCTTCTGGAGTACAGAAACATTCATAAGCAAATCCAGAATCTAGAAGTTGTTGAACATATTTTGGATAAATATCAAATCTTTGAGATTGAGTATATGGACCATAAGGACCACCAACATCTGGACCTTCATCCCAATTTAGACCTAAAGCTTTCAAACTGTCAAAAATGTTATCAATATATTCTTGAGAAGTTCTTTCAGCATCAGTATCTTCAATTCTTAATATGAATTTTCCGCCCATTTTTTTAGCGAATAAATAGTTAAACAGTGCAGTTCTTGCAGTCCCGATGTGTAAATTACCACTTGGGGATGGTGCAATTCTTACTCTTACTTCTGACATTTTAGCCTTCTTTCTTTAAAAATTTTTAGCAAGATAAGGATAACACAAGGATAAACGGTTTTCAAGTTTGCGAGTTTAGTTGGGTTTTACCAAGGATAATCGTTAGTTGATTTCCATCCATTTCTTCTTAATTTTTCTGCACAATATAAACATTTTCCTTGTTTAGAGCAATCTTGATTAATTTTGCTATCAGGAAGGTTATAGCCTAAAGGCATAACAGAGCCATCTTGGTTCCTTACTAGCATGAAAACATCATTTCCAAATCTATTCGGTTTGTTAGGTCCGTTTACATCGATAAAAACACCATTTGAGCCAATATAGTTAAAATCATAAATTCCATTGTCATCTTGATCATTGCTTCCTCCTGTTTGGGAAATTGAATATAAAATTCCATCGAGAGTAAATATTGGAATTCTGCTATATGCGTTAAATCCAGTATATGAATTACTCCCATTGTATCTGGACCATGGACCTGCACTTTTATAGTTGCACTTTGCATATGTGTCGCAATATGCAATAACTTTCATGTATGGGGTGTAATATTTGTCCAAATATTCCCTTGGAGGTAGGCTTGTATCCCAAGCTTCATAATCTTCATTGTCAATTGTCGATAGTTTTATTGCTTGGCTTAGAATTGATTGAGCTTTTCGAACTGTTGCAATTTTTTTATCTCTATCCATTTTTGTTAGAAGATTTGGAATTGTCATTGCTGCGACAACTCCTATTATTCCAATGGTAATTAGTACTTCTGCAAGTGTGAATGCTCTAATTTTCTTCATATAAAACCTTACTATAATATATACTTTATGTCTAATAAAGTAAGTATAGTATATCGCTTAATTTTTGTCAATAATATATCATAATGAAATGGATAAGGCAGATTTTTTGAAATTGGGATATAAGATTAAATATGAGAGAAGCAAACAGGGCTTATCTCAATTGGATTTGTCTTTGAAAACAGGATTGACGACAAGAACAATTAGTCGTATTGAATGCGGAACTATTGACCCAAAATATTCTACATTGGTAAAAATTGCGGAGGCATTAGGGGTTAATTTGTCCGAATTATTGACGTTTTCTCTTTAATTAGAAAATTTTGTATGGGTTGAGGATATTTTTAGGGTCAAAGATTTTTTTGATTTGTCGCATATAACCTAATGCTCCTCCATCAACAACTTGAGAAATGTAAGCTTTTTTTTCTAAACCTATTCCGTGTTCTCCAGAAATAATTCCTCCAAGTCTTGCTGTTAGTTGGTAAATTTCGGATTTCGCAATTTTATAATGTTTGTATTCATCTTTATTGTTGTAGTCAATAGGTATTTGAGGATGAACACTGCCATCTCCAACGTGTCCAACAAGGCAAACTGTAAGATTGTGTCTTGTACAAATATCTTGGACACCTTTAACCAGTTTTGCAAGATTTGAACGTGGAACGATAATGTCGTCTGTTGTTACGTTCGGCTTGAGTTTTGTACAAGCAGCCATAGAAGAACGTCTTGCCGCCCAAATATGTTCTGCTTCTTCTTTTGTTCGAGAATATTGAATGTTTGCGGCATTGTTTGTTCTAAGAATTTCGCAAATAGTTTCTCTTTGTCTTGATATTTCAGTGTTGTAACCATCTAATTCAATAATTAATGCCGATTCTTTATCACAAAGTAATCCTGTTGGATAAAATTTTTCTACTGTTTGGATTGCATTTTTGTCCATAAAGTCAATCGTTGCAGGAAAAACTTGTTTTTCGATGATTTTATTAACGGCATAAATTGAATCTTCTACGGTATCAAAATATGCCATAATTACTTGTGTTTCTTCTGGTTTGGGAATTAATTTAATCGTTGCTTCAACAACAATTCCAAGAGTCCCTTCAGAACCAATGAAAATACTTCCTAAATTGTAGCCAGTAGCATTTTTAATGGTATTAGAACCTGTTCGTATGAGTTCTCCGTTAGCCATAACAACAAGCATATCAATTATGTAATCTTTTGTTGCTCCGTATTTAAAGCATCTTGCCCCTGCTGAATTTTGAGCAATACTGCCCCCAATTGTTGAAATTTTAAGATTTGATGGGTCTGGAGGATAAAAAAGTCCTTGTTTTTCTACGGCTTTTTGTAAATCCCCAACGACAACTCCAGGTTGAACTCTTGCGGTCATATTTTCTGGATTTATTTCTAAAATTTTATTCATTTTAGAGAAATTTAGAACAATACCTCCGTGTGTTGGAACACAAGCTCCAACCGTATTTGTTCCCGCCCCTCTACAAATTATAGGTGTCATTTGTTCGTTTGCAATTTTTACGACTTTTAACACTTGTTCAATATTTTCAACAAATACAACCGCATCGGGAAGAGCTTTATTTTGTTGATTATTTGACGCATCAAAAGAATAAACATACCGTTCTGCTTCATCTGAGAGTATATTTTCTTTCGGTAGTGCTTTATTCAATTCTTTTATCAAATTATCAGTCAACATATGCTGTTAGTTTCTCTATATTAATACTTAATTTTGCTAATTGTTTGTCTAGTTTATCGATTTTCTTGTTTACTTTTGAATCATCAATATCTTCGACCGCAGAAAGGATTTTTTCAATTGTCATTTCTAATCTATCAATTCTTTCTTCTTGTTGTTCAAATTTTTCTTCAAGATTTCCAAGTTTAGATATTTGTTTTTCAAAGTAACTTAATCTTTCTTGTTGTTCATCAAACTTTTCTTCTATTGAATTTAAAATATCTGTTTGTTCAGGAATTTCTTTTTTCAATTTCTCAATTGTATTTTTAACATCAACAATTTCTTCAGCATTTGATGAAATTTTATCAATACTTTCGCTTGCTGAATCAATCCATTCTCCCATATAGATAAGAGCTTGACGCATAACCTTATCTGATACAGAAGATTTTTCTAACATTTGTGTAACTTTATCTACTTTATCAGTCAAGTGATTTGTAATAACTTTACTAAAGCCTTCAAGTCCAGTATTGATTGCATTATACGATTCATCAGATGAAGCTAAAATCTTTTGTGTTTGTTCTCTCAAGGTGAAAATTTCAGATTTAATATCTTTTATTTCATCTTGAGTCATAGAATTTTGAAGTTCTTCAACGGTTGAAGTGATTCTATAGACATTATCTGCAATATTTGCAAGTTCACTTGATTGATTTTCAAGTTCATTATTTTGAAGTTCATTAAGAGCCAATCTAAGTTTCGCTAAATCAGATTCAATATCTTGCATAGAGTAGTTGTAATCAGTTTCATCAGTTGAACTTGTGATTTGTTTCAATTGTTTTGTAACTTCTTCCAAGTTTTGATTGATTTCGTCTGTACGTTCTTCTACAAAATCTTTAATATCTTCGGATTCTTCAATGAAAGAAACTTGGTTGAAAATGGTTACAACTGCTGCCATGATTGATTCTTTCATTTCTTTCAATGATTTTTGAACTTGTTTTGTTTCGGTGTGAGAATTTATGTTTAAGTTGTTAACTTCTAGAGTTAACTCTTTCAAACATTTCTTGAACGCTTCTGTTTTGCTATTATTCTCAAAGTTCTTGATAAAATCAGATTGAGCGAAGATTAAATGCTTAATGTCTTCAAATTCTTTCTGGGAATTTGCATTGTTATTTGTAAATATCTCATCAATTTTGTGATTAAGAGTTTCAAGCATTGATGTTAATTTTGCATCTGACGCTGATAGTTTTCTAACGTTTTCTTCAATAGGTTTTGTTTTTGTATAAATATCTGAAAGCTTGTCTTCTAATCCATAAATATAATCTCTGATTTCGTCCAAATCGTTTGAATAATCAGTTTGAGCAACAATATCAACTTTTTCACTTAAATTTGTAAGTTGATGTTTCAAATTATCAATTTCTTCTAAAGTTGTATTGTCCTCAGATTGAGAAATTATATCAATTTTTGATTCAATATTCTCTAATGAATTTTGAATATCATCAAAATTTTCAGTGTTGTCAGTTTGAGAAATAATATCGATTTTAGATTCAATATTTTCTAAAGAATTTTGAATATCATCAAAATTTTCAGTGTTGTCAGTTTGAGAAATAATATCGATTTTAGATTCAATATTTTCTAAGGAATCTTGAATATCTTCAATTTCCTCGTTGTTATTTGACGTTGCAATAATATCTACTTTTTTATCTAGAAGATTTAATGTTTCTTTAATTTCTTCTGAGGTTTCAATTGAATCTCTAACATCTTCAATAAGTTCGTAATCGTCTGAAGATGCCAAAATATCAATTTTTTGACTTATCAATTTAAGCATCTCTTGGATTTCTTTATTTGGTTCTCCAGAAATCTCTGATGTGTTTAAATTTTGAAGGGTATTTTTGATGTCCTCAATCCATTCAGAATTATCTGTTAGCGTAAGTATGTCAATTTTTCCACTAATATCTTCTAACATTGACTGAATTTCACTACCTGCAATGTATCCCTTGATTTCTTCAAGCCAGTCTTTATTAAGTTCTTTAGATAAATCATCAATTTTGTTATTAAGATTAATTAATAGATTGTCATTTCCAAGTTTTGGAATTGAAGATAGAGAAGAAATTGCTGGTTTATTCCCATCTTGAGGAATTGCTTTTTCTACGTCTGTGCGAAGTTTTGTAATATCTTGTTTTAACAAGTCAAATGCTTTGATGAAGTCAAAATTGTTTTCTCCGATAATTGTTTCAATATTTTCTTCTAGAGGTTCTTCATCATTTTCATCTCTTATAATGTCAAAATCTGTTAAATTCTCATCGTCATTTTTTTCGGGTCTAACAATAGTAATTGTGTCGATTTTGTTTTTAATAGTATTTAGAACGTCCTCTATTTCTGGATTTTCTCCAGACAAATCATTAATTAAATCCGAAAATCTGTTGAAGTCTTGTTTAATATCAGCAATAACTTGAGCGGTTTTGGTATTTTCTTCAAAAGCTTCCTCAAATTCATTTGTTGCAAATTCATCAGATTTTTCTTCTTCTTTATTTTCTGCAAGTGCTTTAATTCGTGATTTGAAACATTTTTTTAAATCCTCAATTGCATTGATGATTTCTTCGTTATTAACAGCAACAGTTAAAAGAGATTTTATTTCGTCGTGTTGGTCTTCCATCTTTTCAGCAAGAGATGCTTTGATGTCTTCTGCTGTATTTGCTAGTAAATCTTTTTGTTCTTGTTTGAAAACATTTATTTCATCAATAAATTTGTGGAATTCTGCCATATGAGCAGCATCTGGAGGAGCAATTCTATTTAGTTGGTCTTCTAATTCGGTTTTTAGAGAATCAATTTTAATTATTATAGAATCAACATCTCCTAAGATAAAATCTCTCAAATTATTTTCTGTTGTGGTTAATCTTTCAGAAATTTTGTCATATGTGTTTTCAAAATTTTCATAAGAAGTTCTTGTAATTTTAGGATTGTTGGTTAAATCCTCTTGGATTGAGTCGTGCAAATCGGTAAGTTTTTCATGCACTTCTTGTTTTGTTATTTGATCGTTATTTTGTGTTAGGACTCTAATCAATTCTTTAATTGGAGCCAGTTCTTCAATTAAAGTTGTTGTTTTAGAAGTTAATCCATTAATAACGTCAGTATTAATTAGTTCTAATTCCTGTTGCAAATCCATTAATTTGTTGTCTGTAACAGTTAATCTTTCAAACAAATCAATATCTTCAGTGCTGGCATGACGAAGTTCTTTGATAAATCCAAGAATAATTGTCGTTTTTTCTTCAATAAGCTCGGCATTATATGCAAAACCTTGTTGAATTCCATTTTCCACATTGTTAGATAATTCGTTTAAATTTTCGCCAAGTTCATTCAATTTATCTGAAATGAATGAGGAAATATCTTTGTCTGTAATATTTTCAACTTTTGTCAAAGAATTAAAGGTTTCTCCAAGTTGAATAATTTGGTCTTTAATTTCGCCCAATTCTGAAATTGAACCAGCAATTTCACTAGAAGGAAGACTGGTTGCTCCTGCAAGGTTTTCATAAGCACTAAGTCTATCAAGAATTTTTTCAAAATGATTTTCATTGAAAGCTTTATAGCTAACAATGATATTTTCCAGGTTTGTTAATTTTTCCTTTACGTCGTTTGAAATATCTTTATTTGAAGAACCTAATAAATTTTTGATTTCGTTAACATATTTATGAACGTCCTCAACAACACTATTTGTATCCTTTTCTATATTATCAAAACTAGATTTTTTATTTTGAAGAATTTCACGAATTTCTTTGATAGTTGTTTTTAAAGTTGCATCGTCTAGCTTAATTCCGTTGTTTAGATATTCAGAAATAGTAATCAGTTTTGTATCAATATTTGAAACTTTTTCTGATAAATCTTCATGTTTTTTTTCAATTGTTTGTTTCAAATTGCTAGATGCGGATTCAATATTTTTCTGAATTGTGTTTTCAATATTAGAAATATCAATATTATCAAGTTTAAATATGATATCATCTTGCAATTTTTTAACATCTCCAAAATCAGATGCTAATTTTTCTGTATGGTTTAAAATTCTTTGAATAAAATCTTTGAGTTCATCGATGAATTTTGAAAATTCTTCCGCTGTTACTACATTTGAAATTGTTTTTTGCAATTCAGAAAGTTCTATTATGATTGAATCGTTGTCCATTTCTTGAGTGTTCATCAAGTCTGTCTTTAATTCATCAATCATTTGGTAAATATCTGCAACAGTTCTATTAACTTTTTTTACATCTGCGTTTTCAGATAGTTCTTCAAGTTCTTTAATTATATTTTTAGTCAAATTTAGAAGCTCTAGCAAATCTTTCTGTTCTGATTTTGCTTCTAATTTTTCAGTTATTTCCTCTGTCTTTTCTTTGATTTTTGACTTTTCTAGCCATTCTTCAATGGAAGATGTTTTATCGTAAATGTTTTCAAATTCGTTATCAAAATTTAGGTTCTCTAGTTTTTCTTCAAGATTATCTGATTTCGTAGATAACGCTTCAAAATCTTCTTTTGTCGCAACGGCTTGAAGGTTTTCAATAAGTCCAAGTTGATTGTTGTTAAGAATTTCCATATCTTGGTGCGTTGGAAGGTTATCTAACTTATCTTGGATAACATCAGTTTTTTCTAAAATAGAGTTAAGAGCTTTGTTATGAGCGTGATGTTCTTCTAGAATTCTTTCAATGTCTTCTTTTTGAGGTAATTGAGCAACCATGTTTGACACATGTTCTTTAATGTCATATGCTTCATTTTCAAAAGATATTTGTTCGATTGATGAAAGAATTTTTGAAGTTAATATTTCACTTATATCTTCAATAATGTTTTTTACAGTGGTTAGTTCGTCTGTTAATGAGTTTACCTTTTCTTCAATGCTATTTACTTCGTTTTTTATATTTGCAGATTCTATATCTTCTTGAAGTTTTTTCGTGTCTTGAAAAATCCCAGCCAAAGCTTCTTCAAGTTGAGTTGTATTTGGAAGTTTTTCAATATTTTTCGTAACATCTGCTAGTGTTTGTTTAACTTCTTCTGTTTGAGTTAGTAAGGATTCAGTTTTAAGATTGATTTTTGAAAAGTCTTCTTTTGTTGAGGTTTCATCAAGTTTGTTGTTCATAATAACAGCAGCCGCTTGAAGGCCCTCAATATCTTTTTTGTCTGCAAGTTTTCCAATAGATGATGAAATATCTATTGTTTTTTCAATTATTGAGTCTAAAACTCCTTGAGCAATTTTTAAGTTTTCGCTTGTTGCAACGTTTGCCAAAACCTTTTCAATTTGTGCATCTTTTTCATCAATTGCTTTTAGAACGTTTACAATATCGCTTGTTGCTTTGTAAAGGATATCTAGTTGTTCCTTCATTTCTGTATTAATGGCAGTTTGGTCCATCTTAATCAGATTTGTTAAGATTCCTTTTAAGTTTGAATTAACTTCGTCAATTGTATTTTTGTAGGCATGGTTAAGGTTTTCAAAATCGTTTCTAAGTAGGGTTATAGTTCTAAGAATGTCTTCTTTATCTGATTTGTTGTTGCTCAAGTCTGATAATCTAGATTCAATTCCAGAGAGTAGGGCTTTTTGTTGTTTTGCTTCTGTGTAGAAGCCATTCATGTTCTTAGAAAAAATATCGAACAATTCTTTCATGTCTTTATTGCGGACATGCTCTTGCTGGTCTAAGAATATTGATCTCAAAGCTTGTTCTATATCCGAAAATTTAGTTATTGTTGTTGAATATTTTTCTTCTACTTTCTTTGTTAATTCTCCCAAATAAGCTTTTAATAATTCGGCAGAAGCAACGTTCTCATCGAGAGAATCAAGTCTGTTGCTAATATTTGCAAGCAAACGGTCAAAACCCTCCATGTTAGTGCTATTAACTCTCTTCATCTCCTTTAGTAAATCAACAATTAATTCTAATTCTTGAGCCATTTCTTAGTCCTTAAAATATATATCCCTACAATTTAATCTTACCAAGCATAGATAATTTAGTAAATTTTATTACGTGTATTTATTACAAATGTTAAGAATAAAACAAATAAGTTATTCAATTTTAGTATTAGTGTTAAAATGTTTTTGAGGAATAGATTTGAAAGAGGGGATACAATGAGCCGAATAGTAATTGATGAAAACAAGTGCAAATCATGTTACTTATGTATAAAAGAATGCCCGAAAAATTTGATTAAGATTAGTGAAAAAACTAACAAGTTAGGCGATAGAGTTGTTGAATTTTGTGATCCAAATCATGAATGTTTAGGTTGTGCAATGTGTGCAACAAGATGTCCAGATTTGGCTATAACAGAGGTTTATAAAGGATAATATTATATGGTTGAATGTTTAACAGGTAAAAAAGTTTTAATGAAAGGTAACTATGCAATAGCAAATGCTGCTGTATTAGCTGGATGTCAGTGCTATTTCGGTTATCCTATCACTCCGCAGAGTGAAATCGGAGAATTTATGAGTGGCAAAATGCAAGAACTTGGCAGAGCGTATGTTTCAGCCGAAAGTGAACTTGCGGCAATCAATATGACATTGGGTGCATGCTCAACAGGTGTAAAAGCAATGTCTTCTTCATCTTCTTGTGCAGTATCTCTTATGCAAGAAGCTTTGTCATATGCCACATCTGATAGATTACCTATCGTATTAGTTAGCGTAATGAGAGGTGGTCCAGGGTTGGGAAATATTTACCCTTCTCAAGGAGATTATTTCCAAGCTACAAAAGGTGGTGGAAATGGAGATTACAAACTTATCGTTCTTGCTCCATCTACTGTTCAAGAATGTGTTGATTTGACATACAAGGCATTTTATTTGGCTCACAAATACCAAAACCCAACTGTTCTTTTGGCGGATGGTTTGTTAGGGCAAATGATGGAACCTGTTGAATTCAAGCCTTATCCGTATCCAGAGATAGATAATTCTTCTTGGTGTTTAACTGGTGCAAAAGGGCGGGATGCTCGTATAATTCGTTCTTATGCACCATTAGCTGATAAACAATGTGAATTTTTAGATAATTTGTACAAGAAATATGCTGAAATTGAAGAAAAAGAAACAGAATGGGAAGAAATAGGAACAGAAGACGCTGATGTTGTATTAGTAAGTTTCGGTTCAACTTCAAGAAATGTTAGAACAGCAGCAAAAATGTTAAGACAAAAAGGTATCAAGGCTGGAACATTTAGACCTATTACATTGTTCCCATTTCCAAATAAGAGATTACAAGAATTGGCTCAAACAACTAAAAAGTTTGTAGTTGTAGAGGTTAATATGGGACAAATGGTCAATGATGTTAGATTGGCTGTGAATGGTAAAGTTCCAGTAGAATTACTTCATAAAGGGGTTGGAACTCCTCCTGCTCCTGAAGAAATTGCAGCTAAAGTGGAGGGGTTATTATAATGGAAACTCAAGTTTTTAAATTACCAAAATCTTTGAAAAAGGATGCAAAATATACATTTTGTCCAGGATGTGACCACGGTGTAGCCGTAAGATTGGTTGCAGAAGTTTTGGATGAAATGGGTTTAACTGAAAATACAATTGCAGCAACTTCTATTGGTTGTTCTGTTACAATTTATGATTTCATCAATGTTGATTCAATTGAAGCTCCTCATGGTAGAGCTTTAGCTGTTGCAACTGGTGTAAAAAGAGCAAAACCAGAAAAATGTGTATTTACATATTCTGGTGATGGTGACTTTGCATCAATTGGTTTGGCAGAAAGTATGCATGCTGCATTGAGAGGTGAAAAAATTACTGCTATCTGTATTAACAATACAACTTATGGTATGACCGGTGGTCAGCTTGGACCTACAACATTGTTAGGTCAAGTAACAACAACTTCTCCAACAGGTAGAAATGTTCCATACTATGGCTATCCAATTAAGATTGCAGAACATATCGCAATGTGTGATGGTACTGCTTACAGTGCAAGAGTTTCATTGGATTCTGTTCCAAATATTAGAAAAGCAAAACAAGCTATTCGAAAAGCTTTTGAAGCTCAAGAAAAAGGTTTAGGCTTTGGTTTTGTAGAAATTCTTTCAAGTTGTCCAACAAATTGGAGAATGACTCCAGAAAAAGCTCATGACAGAGTAAAAAATGAGATGATGGAAGTATTTAAACCTGGTGTTTATAAAGATATAACAGAAAATAATAATTAAGGATAAAAATTATGGAAAAAGATTTTATAATTGCAGGATTTGGCGGACAAGGCGTTTTGCTTGCTGGGGAAGTTTTAGCAAATGCTTTTATGCTTGATGATAAAAAAGTTACTTGGTATCCTTCTTATGGTGCAGAGATGAGAGGAGGAACGGTAAACTGTTCTATTTCAATGGCTGATGAAGAAGTAAGTGCTGTTCAAAAATCTCATGCTGATTATATTATTGTTTTAAATCAAGCTTCATTTGATAAATTTACGCCAATTGTAAGAGCTGGTGGGACTATCATCGTGAACACTTCTTTAGCGGAAAAAATTCAAAAAAGAGATGATATAAATTATGTATTCGCTCCAATAACTCAAATGGCTGAGGAAAAGTTGGGAAATATTAAAATGTCTAATATACTTGCATTAGGTTTATTAGCTAAAGCTTGTGGATTGGTTTCTTTAGAAACTCTCGAAAAAGCTTTGTATAATGTGATTCCGCCTCATAGAAAGCACTTAATTCCAAAAAATGTTGAAGCTTTAAAACTCGGTTATGAGTATGATTTATTGAACGTATAGTTCAAAATCACCTAAAAAGTTGATTTTAAATTTGTCAGAACAGTTTATTCTAATAATGTGATATATGAGAGGTTTATTCAAGGTGAAACGAAAACTTATTGCATCTATTCGTGAAAAGGAATTACAACTGGCGAAATTGAAAGTACATATTGATAAGAGTGAAGTGTGTTCAGATTTGTACAACAAAATGTTATTGGAAAAAGCAATTTTAAAAAAACAACTTGATGATTTACAAAATAATTCATTGGTGAATCGTATTAAACATTTGCTTCCTCGACAAGAGAAGTTGATTTGTGACTATTTTAGAGGTAGGTAGTCATAATTATTAAAATATCGACTAGTTAGAATAAAAATCTTGGAGAATATTTACTTCAAGGTTTTTATTTGTAAGCAGAGGAAATAACTTTTTAGGATTTATTTGTAACAATTGTTAACAAAACAGGCAAAAGTTGCTATTTTCAGGCTTTTATATTATACTAGGTACATAACAATAAGCTATAAAGGTGGTGAAAATATAAATGGCAGAAGTTAAAGTTGGCGAAAACGAAAGCATTGAAAGTGCTTTGAGACGTTTTAAGAAAAAAATTCAAAAAGCTGGCATTCTTTCAGAAGTTAAAAAACGTGAAAGATATGAAAAACCTAGCGTTAAAAGAAAACATAAATCTGAAGCTGCTCGTAAGAGAAAAGTGTAAGATTTAATAATAAATTTAAAAGTTCGGCGAGGGTGAGTATCGGGACATTCCCGGCCTGTGCAAGGTGGCGAGCCGCACCGAGATCGCGGAGAAGAACTACTCCCTGACC
>ERZ1031845.536-NODE-536-length-14131-cov-5.512006_pt1 | contig 14131 bp, 8 predicted proteins | sample MGYA00518169_ERZ1031845 | MGnify/ENA primary metagenome ERZ1031845 (study PRJEB33719, sample SAMN04261265) | wastewater metagenome | biome: rural village; feature: human; material: feces | host: Homo sapiens | place: El Salvador | collected 2014-01-14 ...
GAGAAGCTTCCAACCAAGCTGCTCATAAATATCAAACCCTATATGGCAAATAATAAACATAAACCCGTTTTAATAATTATTGCCGGTCCTAATGGTTCAGGGAAGACAACAATCACCTCTCGCATTCTTCAACACGAATGGCTAGAAGACTCGCTCTACATTAATCCCGACAATGTAGCCCAAAATATTTTTGGCGATTGGAACAATCAAGATGCAGTTTTAAAAGCAGCTCAATATTGCCAAGCACAAAGAGAAGAATGCCTTCAAAACAAGCACAGTATGATTTTCGAGACCGTTATGTCCACAGAAGAAAAAATCGATTTCATCCACAGAGCTAAGGAGCAAGGATTCTTCATCCGGCTTTTTTTCGTAGGCACCTCTTCACCTACAATTAATGCATCTCGTATTGCTGCAAGAGTATTAAAAGGTGGACACGATGTACCCATCAAAAAAATTATAAGTCGATATTTCAAATCAATAGGTAACTGTAAGCTAGCCGCTTCTTTAGCCGACCGTACATACGTATATGACAACTCAATTGACGGTGTAGAAGCTCAACTTCTTTTCAGAATGACAGAAGGTAAAATATTCAAGGAATACGTGAAGGAAATTCCAGAATGGGCTATAGGCATTGCCAACAAAGAAGAATAGACTAAAAAGGAGAAAACGAAAGAGGTACCGAAAACAGCATCCTCTTCCGTATTCCCTTTTGAAACATATATGATACCATAAGAAACATACCTGTTTTTTGGCTTTTTCACAACTCCGTTACCGCCGACAAAAGGTAACTCCATAGCACTCAGCACAAAAGATTTTCAATTTTAAGAATATTTAACCCGTAAATCTACTCTATTTGCAATAATTACAGTATATTTGCACCGTGAATTTGCAGATAGAAGAGTAATGGCATAGCATTCACACTTTGCAGTTGCCCTAACCACCTGCTAAAAAACATTTATTATTCGAACTGAACTTAAAAATAAGCATTCGAACTGAACTTAAAAGCGATTTTTCGAACTGAACTTAAAAATAAGTAAAAGTAAAGGTAATAATAAAGTAAGAAGTAAAGATAATAAAGTCTAAAATAAAATTAAAACTATTAATAGATATGAAGGTAATCAATTCCAAGCTTGCTGCCATCGGTTTGGCGGCATTCGTTTTCGCATCATGTAGCGACAGCTCTAGCGACCCTACAGATGGCACAAACCCTAAAGTGGATGTTGCAGAGACTATCACTGCAAATCTTACAAGCAGTTCTGCAGCAGAACTCGCTGCTCGCGTTTCAAACTACAAGAACACAACAGCTAATGCCAGAAAGTTCTTCTTCTCAAGAGCAACTCAGACAAGAGCATTTGCTTCTGCCGACAAAGTTGCCATCCCTGCTGTTCCTAAGGATGCTAGACAGTTGACCGGCAAAGCAGAAGACCTGACTGCCGGCAAGACATATTTGATCACCAGTAAGAAAACACTCGACATGAGCGGTTACAAAGTCGCTGGTACTACCATCTTCGTAAAGGGTAGTTCAAAGTTGATATTCGACAGTTCTATTGCAGGCTGTACCATTTACGTTGACGGCGGTGCCACATTGGAGTACAAGGGCAAAGGTGCCTTGGAGATTCCTGCTGACGCAACCATCATCAACGATGGCGGTTCTATCATTGCAGAAAATGATATTAACGTAGCTGGTAAGCTGTACGCTAAATACACAAATGAAAAGGGCGGTATCGGAGCTATCAACGATTATAACAAGAACGACAAGAAAGCCATCATCACTCCAAAACACAACATTACATTCAAGAAGGGTTCTGAGGCTTACATCGGTGGTTCTATCCGCGCCGTTGAGCTGAACATCGAGGATGGCGCTACCGTAAACGTAACCAAGCACATCATGAACGCTACAACTGTTAACGTAAATGGTGCCTTGCAGTTCGGCGGTTTCTTGAGAACAGCGACTTTGAACGTAAAGGGTGAGATGATTGCCAGCGAGAAATCAGCTATCAAGGCTTCAAAGGTATTCAACGCAGAGGCTGGTTCAAGCATCACAGCAGATTACATCAACGTTACCAACGACAAGGGTGATGCTACACTCAAACTGATGGGTGACTGCCAGATTAACATCAACAACAAGAGCGACATCTACACCAACAATATCGTAACTGATAACGCAAGTGCCGGTCAGATTACCTTGAACGATGACAACGCCATCGCTGTTATCAAGGCTAAGAAATTCACCAACAATGGTGACAACCAGATTAAGGCTTTGGCTACATCTGGCAACAACGCAACCTTCCTCCTCCAGTTCACAGAGTGCTATACTGGTGCAACTAAGGAGAATACTTTCGAGGATCTCGATATTGCAGCTTCTTACCTCGACTACGATAAGGCAACTGATGGCAAGGGTGTCAAGGAGAAAGCAGATGGTCCAGACTACAAGGCTTATGGCTTTGAGTGGGCAGGTGATCCAAACGCCATCATTGCAGCGCCAAAGCTTGACTTGGTTGCAGAGGACAAGACTCCTAACAATGGTATGTCTGCTACCTGCATCCAGCCAGGACTAAACGGCAAGTTCTATGTAGCTTACCATACAAACGGCAAGGCTTCTAATGGAGCTATCGAGGCTATCAGTTTGGCAAACAACAAATTGACTATCGATCAGAGCGTAGCATCAGACAATGCAACCAACGATTACAACCACATCCTGGTTGATGGCAACACTCTCTGGGTAGCAGGTAGCCAGAGTGGAAACGCTAACCATGCTGATGAAGTAACAGGTGTAGGTCCTTTCATGGGACAGATTTCACTGAATGGCGATGGTACATTCGCTAACCAGATTCAGATTTCTGCTATCGACAGAAAGACCAAAGGCATGGATGCCAACTGTGTAGCTAACTTCAAGAGCAACCACATCGTAGCAACCACCAAGGGCTTCACTATCTTCAATGCAAAGATGAACAAGTGGAACGAGGGTAGCACAGAGGGCAAGTATCTTGTTGCAGCAAACGGCAAGCTCTACGCATTGACAGTTGATGGCACACTGACAGCATATAACGACAATGAAATGCAGGACGTTGCAACAACATATAATGTCGGTCCAATCTCTCCTAAGGGCAACAAGGCGGTGATTGCAGTAGATGAAGCCAAAGGTGAAATTTACGTCTGCAAGGGCGAGAATGGTATCTCAAAGATTGCTGCCGATGGTACAGTTAGCCAGTTCTTCGATTGCCCAACAATGAAGGCACCAGTACATGCAGACAAGCAGGGTGACGTGAAGGGTTGCGCTAATGGAGTTTACGTTACAGCTAACAACGTATTTGTAGCTTGCGGTTCATACGGTCTGGTTGTTCTCGACAAGAACGGCAAAGAAGTTTGCCACCGTAAGGCATACAACGGCAAGTCTGCCAACTTCGTAACAGTAGATGACAACAACAACATCTTCGTTGCATACGGTCAGAGCCGTGTACAGGTATTCAAGCTTACAGATACCAAGAAGTAATACAAATAAAAGAAATAATCCTTGTTCTCTCCCACTCCTTGCGAGTGGGAGGGAACATTCACCTTATTAGAGCTAAGTTGACTAGCTGAAACAAGAAATACGTTCAACAAGAATGTTAACGATAAATGTTAAGTAAATGAATATGAAAGCTATAAATATTAAACTTGCAACGTTCTCATTTGCTGCAATGCTCCTGGCATCTTGTAGCGATAGCGGAACACCCGGCAACGATTCTGTCGACCCTATCGGTAAAGCTGCTACTATCGTTGGCTCCAACGTAACCGCAGAGTATGCAAACCAGCTGGCATCCAGAGTACGAAACTATAAAGGTGCATACGCTACCACAACTACAAAAACTAGAGCTCTGGCAACCAGAGCAGAGGCAGCAGAGCCAACAGTTCCTGCAGGAACTCCAAATCTTTCATCCATTGAAAAAGAAAAATGGAACAGTCATTCAGGAAAAACCTATGTTGTACCAGCTGGTGAAACTCTCAAAGCAGATGGTTACAACATAGAAGGAATGACTATCTATGTGAAAGGTACATTGGAATATAGTTCTGCCTCCGGATCAGGAGCCTCAATCAATGTATTGAGCGGAGGAAAACTGATTGCGAGAAATAGCAATGAAGTATTTTTAGACACTAAGGTATCCAACTGGGGCAAAGTCGAATTTCCAGCAAACCAGAAAGAATATCTCATCAAGAATACATTCTATCAGAATGCCGGGGATTTAAACGTAAAAGGACACGATTTGAACATACAAGGCGGAAAAACCTCTTTGTTGTTTGTCAAAAACTCCCTCATTGCTGATAATGTTACCATGAGCGGAGATGCCCAACTGTATGTAACAGACAATGCTACTTTGACAGGAAAGTTCGAAATGTCAAACCAGTCAGAGGCCAGTGTAAACAACGTCATGACAACCACCAGCCTGAAGATTCAAAATACAACTGTGCTCCATAGCGGTTGTGCCCTCAAGGTAGAAGGAGATGTTAACGCCACCAATGGCACAAATCTCTACGTCTTGTATCTGAAGGCAAAGTACTACAAGCAAGATTCTGGTGCAATCCTTCACCTGCAAGACCAGAGTATGGTTGACATCGAAGGCAAATACGTGAATCTGAACCAAAAACAAGGTTATGCAGACTTACCGGACAAGGACGGTGTAGCTGTGATCAAGGCAAATGCCTTCTACTACAATGCGCCAGGAAAAGAGGGTGATTGGAATCCAGGTGGAGCCAAGACGGTAGATTGCTCTGTTTTCTCCACATCAGGAGATAACGCTCATATCATTTTAGATACAAATGTTATCTATGGAAGTGAAGGGGCTACCACTCCGATTACAGATGACAATACAACTATTGTATGGAACAATAATGCCGATGTCCTCTTCAAGGATGATCCAGAAGCTAAAAACTACGTCATCAAGAAGACAGAGTGCAATCCTAACGGTTACAATGCAGACCAAGAGCCTACAAAGGAGCCTACACTCAACTTGATTTCAAGTATCGACTATAATCACGACCATGACATCTCTGCGACTTGCGTACAGGAACACAATGGCAGATTGTATATGTCTTACCATACCCGTGACAAGAAACACGGTGGCTGTATTGAGGTATTCAGTCCTGTAGAAAACAACAAGGTAACACTGGAGCAGTATCTCTGCGATGACCAGAAAGACCTCGACTTCAACCATCTGTTGGCAGTGAAGCTCAATTCAGGCAAGCGCATGGTTTACTTACCAGGAAGTTCCAACAAGAAGGGTGCAATGCTCGCATACATCCCTATCCAGGACAAAACCCATCTGCTGGCAGACCAATCAAAGTCTATCACAACAACCATCAATGGCAAGGACACCGTGATCTACGAGAAGCCATTGCAGTTTATCCAGATGAATCCTGCAACAGCAGAATTTGCGAAACAGGGTTATGATGAAAACTGCGTTGTCTATAACGACGAAACCAACCATCTGATCGTTGCAACAACCAAGGGCTATCTGGTTTACAATGCAGATACCTATAATGAGCTTGACAAGATCAACAAGCCAGGAAAGGTAAAGCACTTAGCTATCGGCAATGGTAAGATCGTTACAGTTTATCTGGACAGAGCAGCAACCAGCGAGACAGAGGCTATCCCTGCTACCGTGGAAATCTTCGACCAGAAGGATGAAGACCTCAGCAAGCCGATCAACAGCTTTGCCATCAGCACTATTGAGCCAAACAACGGTAAGAACGTGGTTCGTGTGGATGATAACAAGATTTACGTTTGCCGCGGTGCTGCCGGTATGTATGTTTACGATATGGAAGGCAATGAACTCTGGCACTACCAGATGCCTAGTCCTACCATCAGTGAGGGTGAGAATGCCGGAAAGTATAAAGGTCATGCCAATGGCTGCTACGTAGGAAAGAAGTATGTATATATCGCATACGGCGGATTCGGACTTGTAGTTCTCGACAAGGAAACTCACAAGGTGGTTGCACACCGCGACTTAGTCCACTCTGCCAACTACGTGATAGAATACAAGGGCTATATCTACGTAGCCTACGGACAGAGCAGACTGCAGGTATTCCAACTCAAGAATGCCGATCCTGAGGTTTCTTACTAAATAAGGAATCTGATATATGTTCAATTCATAAGAAATAGATAATAATTATCATTGAGCAATAAAATCAAGAGACACTAGTTGAATGCAGCTGCAACAGCTTGCAGCTGCATTCATAGTGTTTAAACTAAGAGAATGATGAAGCGAAAATTGATACTATACACTACTGCTGTTCTTCTGATAACTATCGGAGGAAGGGGTGTTATGGCTCAAAATCTGAAGCAAAAGACCCTGAAAAAAGCATTCAGCCCGAAGATGCTCGTTTATGAAAATCTGAAGAATGAAAATGTACTCAAGCACTTCAAGAATCGCTTCGCACAACTCGATACCCTACTCAACCACCCTATCTGGGTAAAATCCCCGGTCATCAACCTGGGACTCAACAGTCAGCACACGGCTGACATCAGAAACACCGACTCGCTCTACTGGGCCAAGACAGCCCACGAGCAACTGGCAATAGCAAGACACAACGGACTGGAAGTAACCGGACAGGTATATGCCAGACCCGATGCCTACTTCGATGCCGACAACGACGACGCCGAACAGGTATCCCAATACAAGGCAAAGACCCAGGCAGAACTGGGATGGAACATCATCAACAGCAAATTCTACCAGGGCAAAGAAAAGAAAGCCAAAGTAGCTTTGGCTAACGAACTCTCCAGGCTACAAAGCAAGAAGAGAATGACAGCCGACATCTATGAAAAGGCAGCTGAAGAGCTGACCGAACAATATAACTTCTACATCGGTACCATCATCGCTCACCGACTGGACAACCTCGATATCATGAACGAGGCATACCAATACATGCTGGAGAAAGACCGAATCAGCAACGACAAGATGCTGAAGGTGATGAACGAGAAACTGGCAGCAGAATACGATATCTCCATCCTCTGCTCCGACCACGACATCTCCAACAAGCCCATCTACCGCATGAAGCCAACCCGGATTCTGGTAGATACAACAGCTCTCTGGCACCACATCGACGAGGAAAGCATCGACGCAAGAATCGTGATGGTAAAAGAACAGATTGCCGACAACGACAGCAAGTTGGCTAATTACTTATCGACGACAAGAATCACGCCTTTCGCCAGATGGTCATCCTACTGGCAAAGCAACAACAAGATAAGCAACAACGGTGATATCGGAGTGCGGTTCACCATCCCGATCTACAACGAGAATCCACGCAAGCGCAAGGCTCTCGAAACAGAAAAGGAAATCATCAGAAGCAGCAGAAGCACCGATGTCAAGGAAATCAAGCAGTCGGTAGGCATCCTGCTGAAGAGAATAGAGAATTTGAACCACGCCATCGCCACAGAGGCGTTCCATATAGAACAGACCGGCAAATACATCGATATGAGAAGATTTGCCTACAAGAACCAGAAGCAGGGGTACAACTACCTGATGAGAATGGACGAATATACGGGATTCCTCGAAAGCATGGAGAGAATGTATAAGCTGATGTTAAACCGCGGACTTGCCATCATCAATATCGAGAAGGCAGTAAGCATCTACGACAACAATACTATCTTCAGGGAAATAGAACTATGAATGAGTTTCAATTTAATAGCACGCCGCAGGAACAGGCAATGTCTGACATGCTCAAGTCGCAGAGCCACCGACTGGCAAGACAGCAGATTATCTTCGCACTGATCTTCCTGCTCGTCATCGTACTGGCGGCATACTATATCGTCACAAGAATGATATGGGTCACCTACGACGGATACATCACCATTGATGAAAATCCTATCTCGGCAATTGACGACATCTACATCCTCAAGATAAACAAGGAGGTGGGAGAAGTGGTACACAAGGGTGATACCCTCTACTCCTACGTGCTGCTAGGAAACATCGTAAACCAGTATGACCCCAACATCCTACCTTCGGCTGTAAAGGAAACGCACGACATGGAGGTGCAGGCACAGCTGGCAAGGGAAGAAATCCCGGTGCTCCGTACCCGTCTGGCAGAACTGAAAAAGCAGAAGGCTTCAGAGAGTTCGGATATCTACTACGGACTCACCGACAACACCAAGCGCAATGCCCTGGATGCAGAGATTGCCGAAGTGGAAGAAGAACTCAGGAAGCAGGCAAACAAGGTGGAAATCTACGCCAAGGCAAAGAATACCACCTATAACTTCATGGCAAAAAGAGGTGCTGCCAGCAACAATGCAGACATGCCCTACTCCAGCAACAAGAGCGTCTATAGCCAGGGACTGATACACTACTGCTGCGCTCCAGCCGATGCCTACATCACGAAGATCAATGTAAGCGACAAGACGCTGAGGTTCAAGAGCGAGGAAGTCATGACCATCCAGCATACCGACTACGCAGCATGCCATCTAGCAGTAAACATCTACGTGCCCAACGACAAGGTGAAGTATATGGAGAGTCCTGACGATGCAGACGTCATCATCAACAAGGATCTGGAGCTGAAAGCCAAACTACAGATGGCGGGTCTGAGAGTAGAGGAAATTCCGAAGCATCTGCAGAGTAACTTTTCGAATGATGCCAATGCAGTGGTTGCCGTGTTCACACTGAACCCTGGACAGAGAGTTCCGGCATGGGTGATGAGCAACAAGCTGCCAGTGAGAGTGAGAATCAACAAGATCAGCGCTATGCTCGATCCAAAACCACTGCCGATGTACACCATCCCAGTGGACAAGAATCAAAATGTCGTAAGAAGTTCGAAGCTGATTTCGACCGACAAACCAAAGTAAAGAACCAGAAGAAATGATTGGACTTAAAAGAAACAAACGTGGAGACATGGTGCTCACCATCGACAGCTATGTCGATATCGACTCGACACCAGATATCCAGTCCGACTACTTCGATTGCATATATATCAATACGAAGAGTGAGCGAGCGTTCCATGCTATTCTGTTTGGAGCCAGCCCTATCCTATCGTACAAATGCAGCTACAAGCCGATATTCGTCAATATGGCGCTATCCGGCAAGGAGCAGATCATTGACTACATCATCGATGCCTATGTCAGCGATATGAGCAATGAGAAAGTATATGAGATCATTGACAAGATCAAGGCTGCCAAGGAGAAATATGGCATCAAGCAGGAGGTGGTACGCCCAACTCAGCCTAACCAGCTCTTCTCCAACATCCTGAGGTATCTGCTCTCCAGAGACCAGAGAATCCTGACTCACAGGCTCATGGAGAAATCGTCATTGGGCTACATCAATCCTATCTTCGAGCACTATCACAGCATAAGCCTGTTTCATCTTGCCGAGATGTTCTCCTTCATAGATACGCTGGAGGAATATGGCGCTCTGCGCAAGCACAAATACCTCATCAAGGAACATCTCTGCCCGAAGTGCAACCACAGTCACCTGCTATACACGGAGTGCTGCCCTAAGTGCGGAAGTTCGAATCTGAAGATCCAGAACATCATTCACCACTTTTCCTGTGCCAACGTGGCACCGGAAAGTGCATACAATGTGGGAGGCATGCTCATCTGCCCGAAGTGCCACAAGAGACTGAGACACATCGGTGTGGACTACGACCGACCAGCAGTGATCTATTCCTGCAACGACTGCGAGAACTCGTTTACCACGCCTATCACCAAGTCAACCTGCTGCTATTGCGAGAGTACCTACCCGGTCAATGCGCTGGTTCCCCGTGATGTAGAGGATTACGAGATTACAGATGAAGGAATCCGTGCGCTGACCCTGAGCGGAATGCTCTTCAGCAACATGACCAATACTTACGATAACTATATGGAGTATAGTCTGCTGCAGAACCGTCTGCGCCGCCAGCTTCTGGAAACCTACCGCGATGATCAGATATCAGTAATCGTAGGCAAGATTTGGATTCTCAACCCGAAACAGGAGACAATCAAGATCAAGGATGCCATACAGGCAAAGTTCTGCCGTCTCTTCAACAGTCACAAGGTATCGTACAACAACAACATCTTCTACGTTACCTATGCGGCATTTGACGAGAAGTCTGAGTTGGAAGCACAGCAGCACCTGAGCAAGGAGATGTCGAAGGCTATCAGAAAGGTATCCAATATGATAGAACCCGACGAAATCATCTGCTGTGTACTCAATACCAAGCACAAGGGAATGAGCGGACAATATGATGACTTCTTCGACAAGATGAACTTCATAGAGCTGACTCCAGATGACTACTGCACATATTCGGAGAATCCGATAACAGACGAAGAAACCGTGAAGCAGCAGAAAGAACGACTCGACATCGCTCCGGAAGAAGACGAAACCGACAAGGCACTGAAGAAAGTGAAACTCTACAAGGATCTGGTAGGAATACTCATCGCCATCGCCGGTATTCTCGTCCTCATCGTCATCCTGGCACTCACCATACTGAGATAAGAGAAGAAAGGAAACTGAAGATATGTTTAGTATAGCAGATACGATCAACCGCTTCTGGGACTGGATTGCCACACTCTCGTTTGCGAGCATTGCCAACACCTATTGGTTTCTCTTCTTCATCGAGGTTCCAAGATACTACCTGCTGGAGTATCTGGTGATCTTCAACCGGCTGATGACTCGAAACAAACGAAACAAGGAAAAGGAGCTTGCCCGCTTCTATCTCTATAGAGAAAACCCGCTCATCAGCATCCTGGTGCCGGGTAAGAACGAAGGCAAGAATATCTATAAGATGGTGAAGTCGCTGAATGAGCAGACTTACCGGCACTACGAAATCATCGTGGTGGATGACGGTAGCAACGACGACACCAAACTGATATGCACCGACCTCTACCGTGCGGGACTCATCACGCACTACCTGAGATTGGAAACCCGTGGCGGCAAGGCTGCTGCCACCAACTACGGAGCGAACATGGCACGGGGAAAATACATCGTAAGCCTCGACGCCGACTCTTCGCTCGACCGTGACGCACTGGAAAATGTGCTTCTGCCCTTCTACCTCGACAACGAGGTGAAAGCCGTGGGAGGTTGCATCGAGGTGAGAAACTACAAGGAGACAATCTGCTCATCGCTCCAGGCATTCGAATACCTGAAGCGAATACAGGTGGGCCGATCCGTAACCAGCGACCTGGGTATCTACCACATCATTTCGGGAGCCTTCGGCGCTTTCGAGCGCAAGACACTGAAGGAAGTGGGATTCTGGGACATCGGACCAGGACTCGACGGAGACATCACGCAGAAGATCCGCAAGGCAGGCTACAAGGTGAAATTCGCCGAAGATGCCATCTGCATGACCAATGTGCCAACCAAATGGTACAAACTGTATCATCAGCGCATCAGATGGTCGAGATCGCTCGTGAGATTCCGTCTGCGAAAGCATCTCGACATCCTGCTGCCTACCAAGAACTGGAGCATCCTCAACTGGTTGTCGAATATGGAAAGCGTGGTGTTCGACTGCGTATTCAACTTCCTGTGGCTGTGGTATATGATTCAGCTTGCCATCACCTACAACAACCATATCGTGGATGTGCTGCTGCTGGGCTACTTCATCCGTGTATGCCTGTCGCAACTGGCATTCATTCTGGTACTGCTGGTAACGGAAAGAAAGAAAACCGCCTGGTTCCTCTATCGGTTCATGCCGCTCATGTCGCCATACACAGGCTACTTCCTGCGCTTTGCCCGACTGTCGGCACACCTACAGGAACTGTTCTTCCGCACCTCTTACAAAGATGCGTGGAACCCGAAGAAGACTTCGCGCTATGCACAGCTGGAAGGAATCTAAGGTAAAAAGTAAACCCGAAAATAGTAATAATAATAATTAAAATAATATAGATATATGACAAACAAACCTTATGAGTTTAAGGTTGGAGTGATAGGACTGGGCTACGTAGGTACCCCCCTAGCATGCTTATTCTCAAAGAAATACGATACATGGGGTTATGATAACAATGCGAAAAAGGTAAACAAACTTATCCAGACGCAGATGAATCAGAACAAAATGCTATCGAAGGCCTTGGCTCAGGGACTAAAACTGACTAGCGACATAGAAATGCTCAGGAAGTGCAATGTGTATATCATTGCGGTTCCTACACCTGTCAACAAGTCGAACAAGCCAGACATCAGTTGCGTAATATGTGCCACCCGCTCCGTAGGTGCCATCCTGAAAGAGGGCGATATCGTGGTATATGAATCGACTGTATATCCCGGGCTCACCGAGGAAGTATGCGCTCCACTGCTGGAGGCAACATCCGGCTTGAAGCTCAACCAGGATTTCTATGTAGGCTTCTCTCCGGAACGCATCAATCCGGGCGATACCGTACACACCATCGAGAACATCGTGAAGGTAACCAGCGGTTCTACCCCCGAAGCTGCCGAGATCATCGATTCGCTCTACTCATCTGTGCTGACCCACGGAACCTTCAAGGCAAAGAGCATCAAGGTAGCAGAGGCTAGCAAGCTGATGGAAAACTGCCAGCGCGACGTTCAGATAGCCTTCTTCAATGAAATGCAGAAGATATACGACAAGATGGGCATCAGCATCCAGGACGTTACGGCTGCCGCAAGTACCAAATGGAACTTCGTGCCTGCTATCCCGGGACTGGTGGGCGGTCACTGCATCGCTGTGGATCCTTACTATCTCATCAACAAGGCACAGGAGGTGGATGTGGTTCCATCCCTCCTCTCTACGGCTCGCGAGGTGAATGAGCAGATGGCAATATGGATGGCAGGAAAGATCAAGAGTGCCAGCGAGGCAAGAAACTTCGTTCCGGCAGAGACCAACGTTCTCATCCTGGGCTTCTCGTTCAAGCCTGACAGTGATGACATCCGTAACACCAAAGTAGCCGACCTGTATATCAATCTTCTGGGTACAGGATACAGAACCACCCTCTACGACCCACTGGTGGACGCAGAAGAAGTAAAAGATGAATATGAAATCAAGATTACCGACAACCCTTCCGTGCTCGATCAAAAGTATGAAATCGTAGTCATCGGTACCAATCATAAAATATTTAAGAACCTAGACATGAATAAGATTCTCACCGATAAGGGTTTCGTGTGTGATATCTACGGAATCCATAAGGTAAAGGCTTAGGATTGTCGCAACGAATTGCGAGAAATGAACAGTAAATGTAAAGTATTAGTAGTAGATGATATTCACGAGAATATTGAATTAGTTGCTGATATGCTGAAAGGCTTAGACGTTGAAATTCAGAAAGCGGACGGTGGAGCTAAAGCTATCGAACTGGTGGATAGCTTCCAGCCCAACATCATCCTGCTCGACCTGATGATGCCCCAGGTAAACGGCTGGGACGTCATCAAGCACGTCAGAGCCTCTTACGACAAATCGGAGATGGCAATCATTGTGGTTTCCCTGCTCAACAACAAGGACAACATCGACGACTGCTATGAGATGGGTGTGAACGACTATATCTGCAAGCCTATCATCAAGGCACAGCTGGTCAGCTCTGTAGAAACTCATAAAGAAAACATAGTTGAGCCTACCCCCAAGGCAAGCCCAACTATGGTAGCATTGCATAATAAGAATAATGATGATAAGGCAATCTTCAGAATATAATTGCCCCTACTGCATATCATAAAAAATACGCTCTGCCGGATCTATAATGCCTTCTGCAATATAGATTCGGCATGAGCCACACGTTCTCTGCCAGGAGATTCTACGCCATCTAGCGGATAAGGGATTCCCAGTTTCTCATATTTGTAGATACCCATCGTATGATAAGGCAATACATCTATGCGCTGGATATTGCTGAGCGTAGAGAGGAAGTCTCTCAACTCTTCCAGGTATTCATCCTCATCGGTAATGCCCGGAATGAGGACGTGGCGAATCCATACCGGCTTGTGTATATCGCTGAGATAGCGGGCACAATCGAGTATGTTCTTATTGCTATGAAGCGTCAACTTACGATGCTCTTCATCATTGATATGCTTGATATCCAGAAGGACCGTATCTGTAACAGCCATCAGACGCTCGAATTTCTCAAAGAATACTCCTTCTTTCTTAAATGGTTGCGCCGAGGTATCAAGACAGGTATTGATGCCACGCTGATGGGCTTTCTCAAACAGTTCGATGAGAAAGTCTATCTGCATCAGGGCTTCTCCACCGCTCACGGTAATGC
>ERZ1031845.537-NODE-537-length-14070-cov-10.648591_pt1 | contig 14070 bp, 11 predicted proteins | sample MGYA00518169_ERZ1031845 | MGnify/ENA primary metagenome ERZ1031845 (study PRJEB33719, sample SAMN04261265) | wastewater metagenome | biome: rural village; feature: human; material: feces | host: Homo sapiens | place: El Salvador | collected 2014-01-14 ...
TTGACCACCTCGAAACATTGAAGTTTTCTCATGCAACAGTAAAGGGATTTACAGAACAAGGACTTTATATGCTTGCCACAATATTAAAACTTGCCACTGAAAATGCGCAAGCTTACCTTTGGTGTGAACCTGGGAATCCTCAAATTCTCTTTGGAAACAACATGATTCTAAACTGAGGTCATGACAGATACTATGAATTTGCACAGAAAATGCAAACGTTTGCGCAAGTCGTTTGCTTGATTTAGGTCAAGAAAAGATTGTCACTACAAAAGAAAATCATAACTTTACCACCGAAAACAAATAACAAGAAGAATATGAAGAAAATTTACTTGACACTTATTGCACTCTTAGCAGTAATCAGTGCTTCGGCACAAGGATGGCCAGCAAACTACAATGGAGTGATGCTACAGGGATTCTCTTGGAATGCATACGACTATGCACAATGGAAAGCTCTTGAAGCTCAAACTTCAGAGTTGAAAGGATTCATCGACCTCGTATGGGTTCCTCAGAGTGGTAAATGCGCAGAGACCGTACAGGTAATGGGCTATAAACCCTATTACTATTTCAACCACAACTCCAGTTTCGGAACAGAAGACGAGTTGCGTTCTATGATCAAGACATTCAAGGACAATGGTATCGGAACCATTGCCGATGTAGTTATCAACCACCGCAATACCGAGGGTTGGTTCACTTTCCCAGCTGAAACATACAAGGGTGTGACCTACCAGATGCTGCCTACCGACATCTGCAAAAACGACGATGGTGGTAAGACCTTAACCCAAGCCACAAAAGAAGGTGTTAACCTCAGCAACAACAACGATGAGGGCGACGACTTCGGAGACTGCCGTGACCTGGACCACAAGAGCGCAAACGTACAGAAAGTGGTAAAGGCTTACTTGAAATTCTTGAAAGAAGACTTGGGCTACGAAGGTTTCCGCTATGACATGGTGAAAGGCTTTGCGGCAAGCCATGTGCGCGACTATAACGATGCTACAGGCATTCAATTCTCTGTGGGAGAATACTGGGATGGCGTAGGGAACATCAAGAATTGGATCAACAGCACTGGCAAGAAAAGCGGTGCCTTCGACTTCCCATTCCACTACAACATGACCAATGCGATTAAATACAACAACTGGAGTAAGTTGAATGACGCCAGCCTGATGTCTGACCCTTCCTATCGTCAGTATGCTGTTACCTTCGTAGAAAACCACGACATACAGGTACGCGAGGACAATAGCAACGAGGGAAGCAAAGACCCTATCCCTACAGCATATATTCCTGCTGCTAACGCATTCATGATAGCCATGCCTGGTACTCCTTGTATCTTCCAGCCTCACTGGAAAGCATACGAGCACGAGCTGAAGAGCATGATAGAGGCCCGCAAATTAGTAGGCATCACCAACATAAGTTCGTATAGAAATTATGCCAGCAACGCACAGTATTTTGCTAATGCAGTAAATGGTGCTGATGGTCGCAAATTGTTGGTTGTTGTAGGTATTCCAAGCATGATGACACCATCAAAGACAGAATACACCCGCATCCTTTCTGGCAAAAACTACATGTACTATCTGTCAAACAACTCAGAGACAGCATGGGCAGACAAGGCTTCAGGCGAATACGAGGAGGGCTTTAAAGTAACACTTACCGCTGTCAGCCAGAACAGCAATGCCAAGTTGGTTTACACTACCAATGGCATCGACCCTACAGCTAAAAGCACACAGGTAGAAAGCGGTGCATCTATCAACATCAACAGTTCTTGCACACTGAAGGTGGGTCTACTCATCAATGGTACTGTAAGCGGTATCCGCACTTACAACTATAGCATCAAGTCTTTCGAGCCTTACAACATTACCGTATATGTCAATACGGATAACACCAACTGGAAAAAGGTAAACTTCCACATCTGGAGCAGCATGAAACCCTTTAAAGAGGCTACAGACTGGCCTGGCGTAAACATCACACAGACCAAGACGATTGACAACCTGAATTGGTACTATAAGGAATTTACCATCACCCAGAAAGGCGGATTGATAAACTTTGTATTCTGCGAGCCTGATGCTGCAGGAACGGCTGCGAAAACTCAGTCACAAGACTTTACTGGAGTCAACTCAACTATTTTTGTCAAAGTGGGTCCTAACAAGAATAGTAAAGGTCAGTATATCGTTACGGATGTCACTAAAGACATAGATACAGGTATCGACTTGCCTATAACCGAGAATACAGGCAAAAACGTCAATAATGCTTGGTACACTCTCAGCGGTATGAAAATGAACCAGAAACCTAACCAGGCTGGCATCTATATCCACCATGGCAAAAAGGTAGTTATCAAGTAAATAAAAAACCTAACATATAATTCATCTATTCAACTGGCGGCTCACGTTATGCGAGGGTCGCCAGTTTTTCGTATAGAGTAAAATAGCCGAGAAAGAAGAAATATCATTTTTTCGGTAAAACATTTGGAAGCAAAAGAGAAAAAATGTATCTTTGCATAAGATATCTTGCACTCGGCAATCTGAAAACAAGTTTTCAATGCGCTCGTTGGTGCTATCTTTGCATAAGATATTCTGCACTCGGCAATCTGAAAACAAGTTTTCAATGCGCTCGTTGGTGCCATCTTTGCATAAGATATCCTGCACTCGGCAATTATCATTTAAACAAAAAGGAGGTTTTATTATGGCAGAACTGAGAGATAGATACATCCGTTTCGACTGGGCAATCAAAAGATTACTCCGTCAGAAAGCTAATTTTGACGTTTTGGAAGGATTCCTTACCGTATTTCTGAATGAAGAAGTAAAAATCATAGAAATACTGGAAAGTGAAAGTAATCAGCAGAAAGAAGATGATAAGTTCAACCGCGTTGATATAAAAGCCAGAAACAGCAAGGGAGAAATTATCATTGTGGAAATACAAAACACAAGTGAACTGTACTATTTAGAGCGAGTTCTTTATGGAGTAGCAAAAGCTATTACTGAGCATATCAACCTCGGCAACAGCTATAAGGAGGTGAAAAAGGTATATTCTATCAGCATCTTGTACTTCGATCTCGGAAAAGGTTCTGACTACATCTATATCGGACAGAACAATTTTACAGGTCTGCACACGAAAGACCAGCTCGTGATAAGTGCCAAGGAAAAGAACAATATCGTAAGAAAATCACCTTCTGAGATTTTCCCAACCTATATCCTTGTGCGTGTCAACGAGTTCAATAAAGTGGCAAAATCACCATTGGAAGAATGGGTAAACTATCTGAAGAATGGCGTTATCTCTCCAGACACTAAAGCTCCAGGTCTGCAAGAGGCTCGCGAGAAGCTAAAATACTACGAGATGTCGGATGCAGAACGTCATGCATACGACGAGCATATCAATGCCATCATGATTCAGAATGACGTACTCGGCAATGCTAAATTAGAAGGATTGGCTGAGGGAAGAGCTGAAGGAAGAGTTGAAGGAAGAGCTGAAGGAAGAGCTGAGGGAAGAGCTGAAGAGAAAAAAGCAATAGCCCGCAACCTGCTTTCACAGAACATTCCTTTGGAAATTATTTCCCAAGCCACGGGACTGAGCATAGAAGACATTCGGTTATGTCTCCCTCACTCTTGAAGAGGAAATATACTCAACTGTTGTTGGTGCGCTCTATTCTGAGCACCTGGTCGCAATAGTCGACCACAGCAGGACGATGGGTAATGAAGATAATGGTCTTGTCGTGAGAAGACAGGATGTTCTGCAATAGCTGGCGCTCAGTTTCTGGGTCAAGGGCACTCGTAGCCTCATCAAAAAGCATGATGCTGCGATTGCGCAACAGACTGCGGGCTATGGCAATACGCTGTGCCTGTCCTTCACTCAGTCCTCCTCCCTGTTCGCTGCAAAGAGTATCCAAGCCTGCAGGCAACTCCATCACAAAGTCGGCGCAACTCTTATGCAGAGCCTCCACCATCTCCTCATCAGTAGCATCGAGCTTACCCAACCGCAGATTGTCGCGGATAGTTCCGCTCATCAGCGTGTTGCCCTGAGGCACATAAACAAAGTTGCATCGATGAAGCGGAGTGAGCGTCTGACTCTTCACCTTATTATATATAGAGAGCTGACCTTGCTGCGGACGAAGCAGAGCCAGGATAAGGCGAACAAGAGTTGTCTTGCCGGCACCTGTCTCACCCAAGATAGCAGTACAGCTGCCTGGTGTGAAATCGAAATCGAGCTGATGAATGACATTACGGGCATCGGAAACTGAGTCGTCCTCAGACTGCTCTGCCTTGTAGGCATAACTCACTCCCTCAAGGCGAATGCCGCAAGGCGAGTCTATCTCTATTGGCTCACCCTGTTCCTCCAATGGATTTTCCTCCAACTCCATGAGTCGTTCGGCAGCAGTAAACACCCCCACAAAGGCAGGAACCAGCTTGGCAAGGTTGCGTGCCGGACCCTGTATCTTGTTGACAAGCTGCAGAAAGGCAGTCATGCCGCCAAAGGTAAGCGAGCCTGCACTCATGCGCACGGCAGCCCAAAGGAATGCCACCAGATAGCCCAAGGCAAAGCCAAAGTTAAGAACCAAGTTGCTGAACACGCTGAATATGGTCTTACGCACCACTTTGGAGCGAAGCTCGCACTGGGTGTTCTCCAACCGTTCCACCATGGCGCTGTTGCTCTCCAAGGTCTTGATAAGCATGCGGTGCTGGATGGTTTCCTGCAGCACACTCTGAACCTTACTGTCGGTATCGCGCACCTGACGGGTCAGGAATCGCATCTTGCCCATATACACCTTGCTGAAAGCCAGGAAGATGGGAATCATAACGACGATGACTACCGACAAGAGCTTATCCATGGAGAAGAGATAGAAGAAGGCGCTGAGGAAAAGCGCCAGGACGCTCAAGGTACTTGGAATAGTCTCGGTAAGGAAGCCTACCACTTGCGACACATCCCCCTCAAGCCTGTTGAGTACATCACCCGAATGAAGGCGCTCCCTGCCCTGCCACTCCGAACGAAGGATGCGGTCGAGCATACGTTGCTGCATACGGTTCTGCGCCTTGATGCCCAGGAGGTTTCTTATCCAGATGCCAGAGATGTTGAGTGCGAAATCGCATAATATCAGTCCACCCATCAATGCCACAGCCCAATAGATATTGCCCTGCACGGCATGCGAAGCCACATCGATGGCATGCTTCACCGCCCACACCTGTCCTAAACTGACAGCAACAGACAGCAAGCCGACAACAGCATTGAGCGTGGCCTGCAGACGGTTGCCACGCCAGGAACGCCAAAGCCACTTGAGCAGGGTCTTGGCATCATACTTGAACTTTGGAACCTTGAATATATTCATCCATCTCTGCATTTGATTTTTTCACTCTTCGTTCTTCACTCTTCACTCTTTAACCTCATCTTCCTCTCTGGTCGGCACCCCACATCAACTTCTCTCTCAGAGTGGAGAAGTATCGCTGGTTGCGCTGTTTTACTATTTTAATGGTATGGGCAGCCTTGCGGATAACGAGACGTGTGCCTTCAGTCATTCGCTCACTGCGTCCGTCGATGGCAACAAGGTAGTTGTGGCTACGGCTCTCCACATCGAGTGTTATCTCTGCCGTATCATTAATGACGACGGGACGAATATTTAAACTATGAGGAGCCACGGGCGTGAGACACAGGCTGCTGCTCTGGGGAATGATGATAGGTCCGCCATTCGACAGGTTGTAGGCTGTAGAGCCCGTAGAAGTGGTCACGATCAGTCCGTCAGCCTGATAGTTAACCAGAAACTCTCCATCCACCTGCGTGCGAATAGAAATCATGGACGCATCGTCACGCTTCAGCACGGCAATATCGTTAAGGGCAAAAGGATTGCCTGCCAAGACACCTCCCTCTGCCTCTACCTGAATGACGACATGTTCCTCTATCTGGCACTCACCGGCATACAAGCTGTCCAAGGCTGCCTCCACCTCGCCAGGCAACACATCAGCCAGGAAGCCCAGTCGCCCCATATTGACACCGATGATGGGTGTTCCCTTGGCTCCCACTCTGCTGGCAGCCTTGAGGAAGGTGCCGTCGCCTCCCATGGAGATGACATAATCCACATCGAAGTTGTAATCCTCGAACACTCCTGCCGCCTTCACATCGATGTGCTGACTGCGGGTGAGAAACTCGTAATAGGCATTCTCCACATAGATTTCGGCGCCTTTCTGCGCTAAATAGTCCAAGATCTTCTCTATCGAAGTAGACTTCTTGGCCTGGTACTCATTGCCAAATATCGCAAATTTCAATGGTTGTCGTGTCATTTATTTTGCTGTTTCAATTATTATTCTTACTTTTGCAAAGGTAATAATATAAATCGAATAATCAGACAAAAAGAACATAAAATTATGGCAAAGGTATACGAATTTCTTGCCAACGGCTTCGAGGAAATCGAAGGTTTGGCTCCGGTAGACATACTTCGCAGAGGTGGTGTAGACATCAAGACCGTAAGCATTACGGGCAGCGAATGGGTAGAAACTTCTCATGGCGTAACGCTGAAAGCCGACATGCGCTTTGAGGACGTGAAGGACTTCGGCGATGCCGACATGCTCTTGCTGCCTGGAGGAATGCCAGGCAGCACTCATCTCAACGAGCACGAGGGTGTGCGACAGGCGCTCATCGCTCATCACAAGGCCGGCAAGCGCATAGGTGCCATCTGTGCTGCCCCTATGGTATTGGCAAGCACGGGCATCCTCAACGGCAAGAAGGCTACCTGCTATCCTGGTTTTGAACAATACTTTGCTGCCGACACCGAGTATACTGGCCATCTGTATGAGGAGGACGGCAACGTGATAACAGGTGAAGGTCCGGCTGCTACCCTGCCCTATGCCTACAAGATATTGAGCTACTTCGTAGGCGACGAGGCTGTGGCAGAACTGCAGAAAGGCATGAGGTACACACACCTGATGAGCAACAAATAATTCTTAACTCTTCACTTAAATTATGGATTACGTAATCATTGTTGCCGGAGGCAAAGGACTGCGCATGGGAACAGAGACGCCCAAGCAGTTTCTGCCTGTAGCCGGCAAGCCCATACTGATGCGCACTATAGAGCGCTTCTACGAATACAACCCCGACATCAACATCATCCTTGTGTTGCCCGAGAGCCAGCAGGAATACTGGCACCAGCTTTGCGAGGAGCATCATTTCGACATCAAGCACCAGATAGCCAATGGTGGCGACACCCGCTTCCAGTCATCAAAGAACGGACTGGCGCTTATTCCCGATGACGCCGACGGAGTGGTGGGAATACACGACGGTGTGCGCCCATTCGTATCAACCTCAGTCATAGACGAATGCTACGAGACCGCCCGCGAGGAATATGCCGCCATACCCGTATATGCTGTGACCGACACACTGCGCTATATAGACCAGCGTGGAGGAGGCAAAAACGTGATGCGCGACGACTATCGTGTGGTACAGACTCCTCAGACTTTCGACATTGCTCTTGCCAAACAAGCCTTCAATCAGGGTTACAAGGCCCAGTTTACCGACGATGCCTCGGTGGTGGAAAGCTTAGGATGCCAGGTGGCAATGGTGGAAGGCAACCGCGAGAATATCAAGATTACAACCCCCTTCGACATCAAGGTGGCAGAAGCCCTATTAGCAGAATAAGAACAAGGGAATTCTTCACTCTTCATTCTTCACTCTTCACTTAAAAAAATGAGTAGTATTTTAGACCAAGACATCATGTACCTGCCTGGCGTAGGTCCCAAGAAGAAGGAGATACTGAGCAAGGAGCTCGGCATCTGCTCGTATGGTGACTTGCTGGAATACTACCCTTATAAATATGTAGACCGCACCAAGGTGTTCCACATCAGCGAGCTGACACCGGAAATGCCCTTTGTACAGATAAAGGGAAGGATTCTCAGTTTCGAGGAATTCGACATGGGAAAACGCAACAAACGGGTAGTAGCCCACTTCTCCGACGGATTCGGAGTGGCTGACTTAGTTTGGTTTCGCGGCGCACAATACATCTACAAGACTTACAAGACCGATACCGAATACATTGTTTTCGGCAAGCCAACGCTTTATGGCGGACGTTTCCAGTTTGCTCACCCCGATATCGACGACGCACAGTCGCTGCAACTCTCCGACATGGGCATGCAGCCCTACTATGGCACCACCGAGAAGATGAAAAAGATGGGGCTTACATCGCGCGCCATAGAGAAGATAGCCAAGGCGCTGATAGAGAAGCTTCCTGCCCTGCCAGAAACCCTGCCCGACTTTATCACCCATCGTCTGCACCTTGTCTCACGCGACGAAGCCTTCCGCAACATACATTATCCACACTCTCATCAGGAACTGCAGAAGGCACAGGTGCGGCTGAAGTTTGAGGAGCTGTTCTACGTGCAACTTAATATATTAAGGTACGCGAGCGACCAGCGACGCAAATACCGGGGATACGTGTTCAACCGTGTGGGAGAGATATTCAACAGTTTCTATGCGAACAACCTGCCTTTCAGTCTTACCGGAGCACAAAAGCGGGTGATGCATGAGATACGCGCCGACATGTGCAGCGGCAAACAGATGAACAGACTTCTGCAGGGAGATGTAGGATCGGGCAAGACACTCGTGGCATTGATGACCATGCTCATAGCACTCGACAATGGATTCCAGGCCTGCATGATGGCTCCTACCGAAATCTTGGCAGAACAGCATCTGCAAACCATCAGGGAGTTTCTGAAGGGGATGGACATCAGGGTGGAACTGCTGACGGGCATCGTAAAAGGCAAAAAGCGACAGGCCATACTCGACGCATTGGCTTGCGGAGAGGTGCAGATATTGGTGGGAACTCATGCCATCATAGAAGAAACCGTGCAGTTTGCACACTTAGGACTGGCTGTCATCGACGAACAGCATCGCTTCGGTGTGGCACAAAGAGCCAAGCTATGGAGCAAGAGCCTGAATCCGCCGCATGTATTGGTCATGACGGCAACCCCTATACCACGCACCCTTGCCATGACTATATACGGCGACCTGGATGTAAGTGTCATCGACGAACTGCCGCCTGGCAGAAAACCCATACAGACGCTGCATAAGTTCGACACCCAACTGACCTCTCTCTATCAGAGCATCAGACGCCAAATCAACATGGGGCGACAGGTCTACATCGTATTTCCGCTCATCAAAGAGAGCGAGAAGAGCGATCTAAAAAACCTGGAAGAAGGCTTCGAGACTCTCAAGGAAGCCTTCCCCGACTACAACCTCAGCAAAGTGCACGGCAAGATGAAACCTGCAGAGAAGGAAACTGAGATGGAGAAGTTTGTGAAGGGCGAAACCCAGATACTCGTTGCCACAACCGTCATCGAGGTAGGCGTCAATGTGCCCAACGCCTCGGTCATGGTGATTCTGGATGCGCAGCGATTCGGACTCTCTCAGCTACACCAGCTCAGAGGACGAGTAGGACGAGGAAGCGACCAAAGCTACTGCATCCTGGTAACCAACTACAAGTTGAGCGAGGATACAAGAAAGCGAATCGACATCATGTGCGACACCAATGATGGATTCCGAATAGCTGAAGCCGACCTGAAGCTTCGAGGCCCTGGCGACCTGGAGGGAACGCAGCAAAGCGGAATAGCCTTCGACCTGAAGATAGCCAACATAGCACGCGATGGTCAACTTGTGCAACTGGCAAGACAGGAGGCGCAAGCTGTTATCGAGGCCGATCCGCAATGCAGTCTTCCCCAGTACGCACCACTATGGTCGAGGCTCAGAGAACTGAAGAAAACCAACATCAACTGGGCTGCCATCAGTTAGCGGCAGCCCCTCAACCAGACAACACAGGCTATCAACATCAAGTAAAACAGAAGCAAAAATGGCAATAAAAGAACAAACATCTGAAGGAAACCTCTTCCCCGACATGCCCACCACGCCAGCCACTGTGCCTGTCTCCACACCCAAGAAGCGAGGTCGCAAACCACTGGTTCGCGAGCCAGAGCCACGGCCCGACCTGACCAAGGAGGAAATGAGAGAAAAGCTCATAGGCATCAAAGAGATAGAAAGCGTAACAGGCATCAGATACATCCGACTGCACGTCACCGCCAAGATGATCATCGGCATAAGAGAAAGCTCGGGCAAGGAATTTACCATCAATCTCGATGAACTCTATAAAGCCTATACACAGTGCAACCACTTCACAAGTCCGGAGGTAAAGAAGTACATCTTCATGGGACATTCACCTGCCGTAGCTCTGCTCAGATATCTGAAAAATGGATAAATTACAAAAGAACAGAGATATCCAACAAGAGTAAAAAAAAGGAAAAACGAGAAACAGAAAAAATGTTAAATTCTGCTTTTGCCTTTTCATGCAATAATTATGCCAATTCGCCTATATATAAACTGCATTCGAAAGCTATCCGAGTGAAAACGAGCATGTTAAAGACCGAATAATTTATGTTAATCCATTAGGTTATTTGAATTATTTTTGTTATATTTGCAACGTCTATGTAACAAAATCGCATCTTAGAGCACTTTGCATTGCGATTTTCCGTACAGAATTCTTATTGTTCTGTATGCTAAACGACCAACCTAAAAGAGTATTAATTTAGAATTATGAGTTTAAAAAGCAAGATAAGTAAAATCTTTGTAGGAGTATTATTGTCCCTCGCTGCCGTGCCCACTCAGGCTCAAGACCTTCTGGCACGTCAGGCACCGGTAGATCATCGAATGAAGTCGCTCGACACTTTAGCCATCTCTCATTATCGCCAGATGGAAGAGCGCGAGAACCCAGCCAGCGAGCTCTATGAAGATTTCTCCAATAAATACGCTCACAAAGCCACATCGCTGCCTGAGCATTTCCGTATAGACCTTCGTCATTTCTGTATGCCTACCCAGAGCCGCGTGGTAACCAGTAACTTCGGTTATCGTGCGCAATTTGGCCGTAGCCACAAGGGTATGGACATCAAAGTATATATCGGCGACACCATACGTGCTGCCTTCTCAGGAAAAGTACGTATCGTAAGATATGAGAGAGGCGGATATGGCAAATACATCGTTATTCGTCACAACAACGGACTGGAGACTATCTACGGTCACCTTTCTGCACAGCTCGTAGAAGAGAATGAGGAGGTAAGAGCCGGCGAAGTGATAGGACTCGGTGGAAATACCGGTCGAAGCACGGGTTCGCACCTCCACTTTGAGACTCGTCTTTGCGGCGTAGCCCTGAACCCTGCCTTGATGTTCGACTTCCGCAACCAGGACGTAGTGGGCGACTACTATGACTTCAACCGCGATACATACGAGCACGAGGGTATTGCAGCCAACTCGGTTCGTGGAAAAGTGGGCAACGGTGGCTACACACGCGAGCAAGTCAACGGAGGCTCTGTGGGCAGATACGAAGCCAGCACAAGTGGCGAGAAGCTTTACCACAAGGTTAAGTACGGCGAGACTCTCAACTCTATTGCCGAGAAGCGTGGCGTAAGTGTAGAGAAGATCTGCCGCCTCAATGGTTACAAGAAGGACAAGAAGCTTACTCCTGGACAGATTATCAGATATTCATAATTCTGTCATCATCCGACAGACTGCCCGGCATAACATAGCAAAATAAACTTTCATACAATAAATACAAAAGCAGGAACTCCCCAATAGGAATTCCTGCTTTTTCGTACACTAAACATTCCATCCAAGACTATTGGCTATAACTTTTAACGACTACTGAATGGAGTGGTAACTTCTTTAAATTCTATAACTTCTGGACTTCAGATTGATTGTGTTCTGACTTTTTAAAGTGTGCACAATTAACATAAATCTAACAGTTAGCTAACAAAAGGTATTCGCAAATTATTGTAACTTTGCAGGCGACAACGGAATTCAACAATTATTAAATTATGAAATATTTGTATTTAGTTTTATTGCTTTTACCGCTAAAGGTATTAGGGCAGGTAAAATTACAAGATGTCACGATAAATGGTAAGCAACCTAAGTTTGTAAGATTAAAGGGATATTATCGTAGTTATCAACACAATGATTCTTTGCTTAAGTATTACGAGGATGGTATCGTGGAATACTATATCAATCTAAAAAATGAAAAAGTATATTTAAGAAAATATGGCTGTCGTTATCTAAGAAATGAAGAGCTTATCAGCAAAGACAAGAAAAGAGCCTTTATGCTTAGCGATCAAGCAACATTTCGTCCATGGCCAGAAGGAACAACTTTTATAGAGGAATGTCGTAAAAAGTATACTATTCAAGATTCTGCTAATGTTGGATATATTAAAAAGAAGAGCCAAACTATAGGAAGAATAACAACTGATTCTATCCGTAAATGCTGTACGATAGAAATGGATATGGTGCCTACCTATGACAAGCTTTCTCAAAATATATTTGGTTATTCGCAGGAAATAGTAAGTGACAAATTCACGGAGGCATACCGATTAAGTGATGAGGATTATTATTCCTTTAAAAACTTGATTTTTCAGAAAACTGATCAAAGTTACAATTATTGGCATAAAAAGGATTCTCATAAACAGTTAATTCATGTTGTTACAGAATTGTTTATTACGGAACAAGAATATGTAGATGAAAAGAAGAAAGAATCAGGCATTAATCTGCAACCGCAAGAAGCTACTCAAGCGATAGAAAACTATATATCAGTCCATGGATTGCCACTCCTGTCGCCCGAAGAACAAGCAGAAATGAAGAAACTACAGTTTTATGACCCAGCCAAATGGTAAGAAATAGAAACTATCAACGATTAGACAATAGTTCGTAAACAGAGTCTACTTTAAAGTAAGGTCTGTTTTAAATGCTTATATTTCACGAAAATAATCTCTGATTGATGCCGCTATCAGGATTTATTTTCGTATCTTTGGCACCGTCAATCAAATAGAAAGACTAACAAACAACTATGGCAGACATAAAATTACTTCTGGTGGAAGATGACGGGAATCTCGCATTTGTCGAGAAAAACACGTTGGAAGATGTCGTTGGTGGTTACGAGATTATAACTGCCTGCAATGGTAAAGATGGTATCAAGGCTTGGGAAACATTCAAGCCTGATGTTATCATCTCAGATATTGACATGCCTGTAATGAACGGCATTGACATGGTAAAGCATATCCGTGAATTAGATGGCGAGACCATCATTATGTTTACCACCAACCTCACTTCACCGTCCAAACTGAAAGAAGGGTATAATGTTGGTATTGATGAATATATCAAGAAACCTTTTGTGCCAGAGGAACTTGATTGTCATGTCAAGGCATTGCTAAAACTCAAAGGAGGAATAGAGAGACGTAATGTCTCGAATTGTGTCAAGATTGGCAAACACATATTGGATCCAGAACACACATGTTTAAAAGATGAAGATGGAAAAATCTGCTTGAAATTGGGACGACAAGAATCAAAGACATTAGAACTTCTTGCCAAGAACAAAAATGCAATCATCAAGCGGGAGACCATACAGAATATCCTTTGGGGAAGTGATGAGAAAGATTTCTATCTTGCCCGACGACTTGATGTTGTCATAACAAACCTTCGTAAATATCTTCAAATAGACCCGTTTGTGCAAATAGAGACCACACGTGGGGTAGGCTTTTCATTGATAGAGTCCATCTAATCCTTCTTCTTCACCCCCCCCATTGCTTGCATCTTGATCTGGCAAGAATATGGTGAACTCGGTATATTTTCCGAGTTCACTATCTACAGTTACCATACCGTGATGTGCCTCTAATACATGAAGAACATAGTTTAGGCCTAACCCAAATCCTGAAGCACCACCTTTAGTAAATGTGCGTTTAGAAGCGGAAGCTCGTTCAAATTTATCAAAGATAATTTGTTGGTCTTCTTTGGATATGCCCATGCCATTATCCTTCACCCGGATATTTACACCATTTTCTACTCTATAAGAAGTAATTTCTATATAAACTGTGCTTTTAGAATATTTTATAGAGTTGTCTATTAGGTTATAAAAGACTTCATTTAAATATTCTTCGTCTGCAAACACCAGTGATTCATTTATAATATTTTTGAATGTAATATTTTTCTGTGAGTTTACTTCAAAATTACCTTCTATATTATTTAATAGTTGTTCTAAGTTTATAATAGTCTTATTTAATATAAGTTTTCCTGATTCAAACT
>ERZ1031845.538-NODE-538-length-14060-cov-26.093324_pt1 | contig 14060 bp, 10 predicted proteins | sample MGYA00518169_ERZ1031845 | MGnify/ENA primary metagenome ERZ1031845 (study PRJEB33719, sample SAMN04261265) | wastewater metagenome | biome: rural village; feature: human; material: feces | host: Homo sapiens | place: El Salvador | collected 2014-01-14 ...
CGCCTATTAAGGCCAATTCTGGTCATCTATTAAGACCAAACTCGGTCGTCTATTAAGACCAAGCCCGGTCGTCTATAATGACCGAAGCCAGCCATCATTGAGAATCGGGCCAAATTCTCACGAGACAAAGAAAGAAGGACAAGAACTTCAACAAGCGCCCAACAATATTTTTTCGCAATAAAAATTGTTATATGGAAAAAACTTTGTATCTTCGCAGACGGAAAACAACAAAATATTAAAACACAAAGATATGGACGTAAAAGGAATCTACACCGCAGCTGCCAATCGCTACGCAGACGCAGATGCTCTCTACAAGAGATGCGGCAAGAGCGGAGTCTTGCTGCCTAAAATCAGTTTGGGATTCTGGCACAACTTCGGAGGCGTCGACCCTTACGAGCGAAGCCGTGCCATCACCCACTATGCTTTCGACCACGGCATTACCCATTTCGACCTTGCCAACAATTACGGCCCTCCCTACGGAAGTGCAGAAGAAACCATGGGCCGACTGATGCAGGATGACTTCCGTCCCTATCGCGACGAACTCTTCATTGCCACCAAAGCCGGATACGACATGTGGGAAGGACCTTACGGCAACTGGGGTTCGCGCAAGTATCTGACGGCCAGCCTCAACCAAAGTCTCAAGCGCATGAACCTCGACTACGTGGACCTCTTCTACAGCCATCGTTACGACCCCAACACGCCACTCGAGGAAACCCTCCAGGCGATGGTCGATATCGTGAGACAAGGCAAGGCGCTCTACTTAGGCATCAGCCGCTGGCCTTTGGAAGCCTTGAAGTTTGCCGACAAATATCTGAAGGAGCACGACTGTCCGCTGCTCATCTATCAAGACAAACTCAACATGCTGAACAAGGAGCCACAGGAGCAGGGCACTCTCGACTACTGTGCCGAGAATGGCATCGGCTTCATCTCCTTCTCGCCTTTGGCACAAGGACTTCTCACCGACCGTTATCTGAAAGGAATCCCTCAGGACAGCCGCATGGCAAAGGAACACTTCCTGAAGCACAGCGCTCTGACGCCAGAACTGCTGGAGCAGTTGAAGAAGTGGAACGACGAGGCAGCCTCAGAGGGCGAAACTCTGGCCGAAAAAGCTTTGGTATGGATACTGAAACAGAAAGGCGTAACCAGCGTACTGGTAGGAGCCAGCTCTGTAGAACAACTGGAAAAGAACATGAAGTGCGTGCATGCTAAATAACAGAGCAGCAGGGCAAAACCGAGCGTTTCTGCCCTCCGACTTCATACAGTTGTCCATAAAAAAATGGCTTTTTATTTTGTAGTGTGACAAAATTAAGGTAATTTTGCAACTTGAACGGAGCTACACCTTAATATATAGGAGCCAGCTCCTCGCAAGACATCAGAAACAAAAGAAAAAGGAAACAAAATAAACAAGATAAAAAACAATGGAATACAACTTCAGAGAGATCGAGAAGAAATGGCATCAGAAATGGGTCGAGAACAAGACCTATAAGGTTGTCGAGGATGAAAACAAAAAGAAATTCTATGTGCTCAACATGTTCCCCTATCCATCGGGAGCAGGTTTGCATGTAGGCCATCCCCTGGGCTATATAGCCAGCGACATCTATGCCCGCTACAAGCGCCTGAACGGATTCAACGTGCTTGACCCAATGGGTTACGACGCATACGGTTTGCCAGCCGAGCAGTATGCCATCCAGACCGGTCAGCATCCAGAGATAACAACCGTGGCCAACATCAACCGCTATCGTGAGCAGCTCGACAAGATTGGCTTCTGCTTCGATTGGGACCGTGAGGTTCGTACCTGCGACCCTAAGTATTACCATTGGACTCAGTGGGCTTTCCAGAAGATGTTCAACTCATTCTTCTGCAACAGCTGCCAGAAGGCTCAGCCTATCGAGAAGCTCATCAAGCGCTTCGAGGAGAAGGGTTCTGCTGACTTGAACGTAGCTCAGAACGAGCAGATTGACTTCACAGCCGAGGAGTGGAACAGCTACGACGACGTGAAGAAGCAGCAGATTCTGATGAACTACCGCATCGCTTACCTCGGTGAAACAATGGTTAACTGGTGCCCAGGCTTGGGTACTGTGCTTGCCAACGACGAGGTAGTAAACGGCGTAAGTGAGCGTGGCGGTTATCCTGTCATCCAGAAGAAGATGCAGCAGTGGTGCCTGAGAACATCTGCCTACTCTCAGCGTCTGCTCGATGGTTTGGAGACCATCCAGTGGAGCGACAGTATCAAGGAAACCCAGAAGAACTGGATTGGCCGTTCTGAGGGTACAGAGGTAGTATTCTCTGTAAAGGACAGCGACGTGAAGTTCACCATCTTCACCACCCGTGCCGATACTATGTTTGGTGTAACCTTCATGGTTCTGGCTCCAGAGAGCGAGTATGTTCAGCAGGTAACTACTGCCGAGCAGAAGGAAGAGGTGGAGAAATATCTCGACTACGTGAAGAAGCGCACCGAGCTGGACCGTATGGCTAACCACAGCGTAACCGGTGTATTCTCAGGAAGTTATGCCATCAATCCATTCACTGGCGAGGCAATCCCAGTATGGATTTCAGAATATGTATTGGCAGGATATGGTACAGGTGCCATCATGGCTGTGCCAGCTCACGATAGCCGTGACTACGCCTTTGCCAAGCACTTCAACCTGCCTATCATTCCTCTTATCGAGGGTGCTGATGTTTCAGAGGAGAGCTTCGATGCCAAGGAAGGTATCGTAACCAACTCACCTGTAGCAGGCAAGAGCAGCATGGACGGTTTCTCTCTGAACGGACTCACCGTGAAGGAGGCTATCGCAGCTACCAAGAAGTTTGTTACCGAGAAGGGCATCGGCCGAGTAAAGGTAAACTATCGTCTCCGCGACGCCATCTTCTCTCGTCAGCGCTACTGGGGCGAGCCATTCCCTGTATATTACAAGGACGGAATGCCACAGATGGTTCCAGAGGAGTGCCTGCCACTCGAATTGCCTGAGATTGAGACCTATAAGCCAACAGAAACTGGCGAGCCACCATTGGGCAGAGCCAAGAAGTGGGCTTGGGATGCTGAGAAGAAAGAGGTGGTTGACAAGAGCCTCGTAGATAACAAGACCGTATTCCCACTGGAGCTCAACACCATGCCAGGTTTCGCAGGTTCTTCTGCTTACTATCTGCGCTACATGGATCCTCACAACGATGAGGCACTCGTAGGCAAGAAGGCTGATGAGTACTGGCAGAACGTGGACCTCTACGTAGGTGGTTGCGAGCATGCTACCGGTCACTTGATTTACTCCCGTTTCTGGAACAAGTTCCTCTTCGACCTCGGCGTAAGCTGCAAGGAAGAGCCATTCCAGAAGCTGGTGAACCAGGGTATGATTCAGGGCCGCTCTAACTTCGTTTACCGCATCAACAGCGATGACCACGACAAGGCTCCTGTATTCGTAAGCTTGAATCTGAAGAAGGATTACGACGTAACTCCTATCCACGTAGATGTAAACATCGTAAGCAACGATGTATTGGATATCGAGGCATTCAAGGCTTGGCGCCCTGAGTATCAGAACGCTGAGTTCATCCTGGAAGATGGCAAGTACATCTGCGGATGGGCCATCGAGAAGATGTCTAAGAGTATGTTCAACGTGGTGAATCCAGATATGATTGTCGAGAAGTATGGTGCTGATACCCTGCGTCTCTACGAAATGTTCCTGGGTCCTGTAGAGGCCAGCAAGCCTTGGGATACCAACGGTATCGACGGTTGCCACCGCTTCCTGAAGAAGTTCTGGGGTCTATTCTACGAGAACCGTACTGACAACTTCCTGCCATGCGACGAGGCAGCTAAGCCAGAGAGCCTGAAGAGCGTTCACAAGCTCATCAAGAAGGTAAGCGAGGATATCGAGAAGTTCTCTTACAACACTTCTATCTCAGCCTTCATGATTGCCGTGAACGAACTCGGTCAGCAGAAGTGCCGCAACAAGGAACTCCTGACAGATCTCGTCATCCTCATCGCTCCATTCGCTCCACACATCGCAGAAGAGTTGTGGGAAGCACTCGGCGAGCAGGGAAGCGTCTGCGATGCAGCATGGCCTAAGTTTGACGAGCAGTATCTGAAGGAGAACGATATGCAGCTCACCATCTCCTTCAACGGCAAGGCCCGCTTCCAGATGACTTTCCCCATAGATGCCAACAACGAGGAAATACAGAAACAAGTATTGGCCGACGAAAAGAGCCAGAAGTACCTGGAAGGATTCAACGTACTGAAGGTTATCGTCGTACCCAAGAAGATTGTCAACGTCGTATTGAAAAAGTAATATGCAAATAGCAATCAGTCCAAAAATAAAAAATGAGTTCAAGGATTATTTTTACATAACCCTTGGACTCATGTTGTATACATTCGGATGGACTCTCTTCCTGTTACCTTACCAAATCGTGACAGGAGGTGTCACCGGTGTCGCTGCCGTCATCTACTACGGAACAGGCATCCCCATCTACTTTTCTTATTTTATTATCAATGCCATTCTGTTGGTAGCAGCGCTGAAGATATTGGGACTTAAGTTCATGGTGAAAACCATCTACGCCATCGGCATGCTCTCGGTACTGTTGGCTTTGGCACAAGACTCCCTGATGGGTCCTCATGGCGAGTTGATACAGATATTAGGACCAGGACAGGACTTCATGTCGCTCATCATCGGATGTTGTTTTACCGGCCTCTCATTGGCCATTGTCTTTCTGCACAATGGAAGTACGGGAGGAACCGACATCATAGCAGCCATCGTCAACAAGTATCACAACATCTCGTTGGGACGAGTGCTCATCTTCGTCGACCTGGTAATTGTAGGCAGTTCATTCTTCGTCTTCAATGCCAAGCCCGACTTCACGACGATAGATGCCGTCAGGAAAGTAGTGTTCGGTCTATGTACGATGGTGATAGAGAATCTGGTACTCGACTATGTGATGAACGCCCAGCGAGAGAGTGTGCAGTTCATGATATTCAGCAAGAAATATCAGGAGATAGCCAATGCCATTGGCACACAGATGGATCATGGCGTAACAATCCTCGACGGCCATGGCTGGTACACTGGCGACGAGATGAAGGTACTCTGTATTCTGGCCAAGAAGAACGAGAGTGTAACCATCTTCCGCATCGTCAAAATCATCGACCCTAACGCCTTCGTAAGCCAAAGCTCTGTCATCGGTGTCTATGGAGAAGGATTCGACGAGATGAAAGTGAAAATCAAAGAGAAAGATATTAAGAAACTGAAGTAATGTTTAATGTTAAATGTTAAGTGTTAACTTGATTGGACAGATTTAAAATTATAAACGATAGTATGAAGATAGTATTTGCAACCAACAACCAGCATAAGCTCCAGGAGATACGCGACATCTTGGGTTCTAACTACGAGGTTGTATCGCTCAAGGAGATAGGCTGCGACGTGGACATACCCGAAACAGGCAGCACCTTAGAGGAGAATGCCCTGCAGAAGGCTCAATACATATACGACCATTACCACGTCAGTTGCTTTGCCGACGACACAGGCCTGGAAGTAGAGGCCTTAGACGGAGCACCAGGAGTACACAGTGCCCGGTATGCAGAAGGAACCGACCACGACAGCGAGGCCAATATGTCAAAACTCCTGCGCGAACTCAAGGGAAAAGAGAACCGCAAAGCCCGTTTCCGTACCGTCATCTGCTATATAGAGAAGCAGGATGTGTGTCCTTGCGGCTGTACAAGCATCAAAAAAATCCACCAGTTCGAAGGCATCGTAAACGGCAGCATCGCCACCGAGAAGCATGGCACCGAAGGCTTTGGCTACGACCCCATATTTGTTCCCAAAGGCTACGACAAGAGCTTTGCCGAACTGGGTGAGGAAATCAAGAACGGCATCAGCCACAGAGCACGCGCAGTGGCGAAGCTGGCAGAATACCTGAAGAAGAAATAATCCCCCCATCACAAGCTAAGACGCAATGATAAAAACCATCAACTCCTTCCGATTCATACTGATTCTGATGATAGTGATGTCGCATGCCACACTTCCCATCTCCCAAGCTTGCAACGACTACTTAGGAGAATATGCTGTGGTCATATTTTTCATCATCAGCGGATTTGTATTATCACTGAGCTATGGTGAGAGATTAGTGAAAGAAGAGATGAGCAATAAAAAATTCTTTCTTTCACGCATCTTCAAACTTTATCCGCTCCACCTATTGGTTATAGCTATCATAATACCCTTGGACTACCGTTTAGGGCTTCTCGGACCTTGGTATCAGACCGTAGCTCACACGTTCTTACTACAGTGTTGGATACCTATCCATGAATTCATGGGAGGTCTCAATGGACCTACGTGGTTTCTATCCGACCTGATTATCTACTATCTTCTTTTCAAGTATCTATACCGATGGTTAATGCAAAGAAAAAAAGCATTACCACTGGTAATCTTTATTATCTACATGATGGCATATATCGCCCTCACAATGATAATAGAAGAAGACAAATCGGCTGACTATATTTACGCAGCTCCACCCTTTCGCATGATAGACTTCTGTTTGGGCATCTTACTCTATCGATTCTATCGTTCAGAAAAGGGGAAACAAGTTTATGCGCTCATCACCACCCAATTTACTACATGGCAGGCACATATAGCAGATGTAGCCATCGTCCTCTTGTCGACAGGGATGTATTACCTTTCCATCTATACTAATCCCAACTTCCGTTGTGCTGCCCTTTATTGGTTGCCAGCTGTCGTAAGCATTTTCTATTTCGTAGCTTCCGATCAGGGCAAGGGATGGCTCACCCGCCTATTCCATCATAAGGCATTATTATGGTTGGGTAGCATCAGTTTTGAGATATTCATATGCCACAGCCTTTGCTTTCGTATCGTACAAAGCATCTTCATAAGGATGTTCGGTATTGATAACCACTATTGGGAGTACAAGTTAATAATAGCATTGACCCTCACCATCCTCACATCATGGATGGCAAAGAAATTTCTGGTATCACCATGTAGTAAATACCTCAAAAAATACGTCAAATGATCAACTCGCTATCGATATTGATTCCCACATATAACAATGTATGCCTTGAGCTTGTAAGAGACTTACAGGCTCAGGCATCAATATTGTCTTCCACGAATGATTTCGAATACGAGATATTGGTTGCCGATGATGGCTCTACCGACAAAAATACCATTGAGAAGAACTGCGAAATCAACGAGCTGGATAATTGCCGATATATTGAAAGGAAAGAAAATATAGGCCGAGCAGCCATCCGAAATTTCTTAGCTAAAGAAGCCAAGTATCTTTGGTTACTGTTTCTTGACAGTGACTTAAAGTTAGATAATTCTGATTTCATAAGAAACTATATGCTTTCAAAGGGAAATGTAATAGTCGGAGGTCTTAAAATCGGCGGAAACCCTATCACACTCAAAGACAACCTACGTTACAAATATGAAAAGAAATGCGAAAAACAGCATAACTACAAGCATAGACAAAAAATAGGAAATAAAGAGTTTCGTACTACCAATTTTCTTATTTTCAAAGATATTATGATAAGGACCCCATTCGACGAGAACTTCAAATACTATGGTTATGAAGATGTTTTATTTGGTAAATCCATCTGTCAAAAAGGATATCACATTACCCATATAAACAACCCTATCTTGTTGGATGAATATGAAACAAACTATCGCTTCATTCTTAAAACGGAAGAAGCATGTAGAACATTGTATCAATTTAGAAAAGAACTAAAAGGCTACTCTAAACTCATCACTTATTCAGAACTAATTACGCGAATGATATTTGTAAAACCACTATTAAACAGGCTTTTCCCATGGATTGGTTTACATATAAAATCACGTTTAACAGGCAATAAACCAAGTGTTTTGTGGTTTAACATATATAAGTTATTATATTATATACATTTAGATATATGAATAAAAAAATATTGATATTCCTTTCGTTTCTGATACTTCAGGTCACAACTATCCCAACATTTGCCGCCATCGGCGACTGGAAAGCTTACTTGGCCTATCATGATGTACAAGAGATAGAACAAGCAGGAAACCTCCTCTTTATTAAGGCCTCTAACGACCTCTATGTATACAACCAAAACGACCAAAGTATACAGACATTCAGTAAGGCAGACTATCTGAATGATTGTAAAATACAACGCATCGCTTACAATAAGACCGCCAAACGCCTGCTTATCATCTACAGCAACTTCAATATTGACTTGATGAATGTCAGTAACTTTGAGGTAACCAATCTTTCCGATTACTACACAGCATCAACCACAGGGGATAAAACTATAAACGATATCTATATGTATGGCAAATATGCCTATGTGAGTAATGGTTTCGGTATCTTGAAGTTGAATATGACTGATATCGAGATAACAGACACCTACAATCTCGGCTTCCCTGTCAACTGGTGCGAAATTGAAGGAAACACCATTTATGCTTACAGTTCTGCAAAAGGAAAATATAGCGCATCCCTGTCCAGCAACTTATTAGACAAGAACAACTGGAAGAAAGTTGGAAATTATGTTGCTAAAGCACAAGAAGATAAAAGTGAGTTAAAACAACTCGTAAGCACCCTTAATCCAGGAGGCCCGAAATACAACTACTTTGGCTTTTTAAAATACGCAAATAATCAATTATATACTTGTAATGGAAATGTGGGCGGCCAAAAGGATGCCTGCATTCAAATCTTAGGGAAAGACAATTGGAACATATATCAAGATGACAATATCTCCAACATTACAGGTGTGGGATATAAAGATCTCGTATGTATAGATTATGATCCTTTAGACATCAAGCATGTTTTTGCAGGAGGCAGAAATGGGCTTTATGAGTTCTATGATGGAAAATTTGTTAAACACTACAACCATACAAATTCTCTTATAGAAATCGTTGGAGGTTTACAGAATAATGCAGAATATGAACTTGTACAAGGTATCAAATATGACGCTTCGGGAAACCTATGGTTATTAAACAGCGAAGCTCCCAACAGTTCATTAATAGAATATAGTAAAGATCAAGAATGGATTTCTCGATCTAAATCTGAACTTATGAAATATGAATCTTACGGAGTCAAGAATAAGAGTTTAGCTACACTACAAAGCATGATGATAGACAGCCGAGGATTGCTTTGGTTTGTCAATAACCATTGGGCAAATCCTTCGTTCTTCTGCTATCAGTTTCCCACCAATAATACCGATGATGGAGTCATTAAGGCATTCACCTCTATCACCAATCAAGATGGTACGACCATCAGTAACATATTTGGCATAAGCTGCATCGCAGAAGATAAAAACAAGAACTTATGGATAGGCACCAACCAGGGACCTTTCCTCTTAGAAAGCAATCAGATTACAGCAGACTCTCCAGTATTTACCCAGGTAAAAGTGCCCCGTAACGATGGTACCAATTATGCTGACTATCTATTGACAGGCATGAACATCTCATGCATTGCTATAGACAAAGCCAACAGAAAATGGTTTGGTACCAAAAACAATGGAGTATTTCTTATCAGCAGTGACAACTTAGAGCAATTAAACCATTTTACCACATCGAATAGCAAACTATTATCAGACAATATAGAAGCTATCGCTATCAATGATGATACGGGTGAAGTTTATATCGGTACAGAAAACGGATTATGCTCCTACATGAGCGATTCTAATTCCAGCAATGAAGAAATGACCAAAGATAATGTCTGGGCCTATCCAAATCCTGTAAAACCTGATTATACAGGCCTCATTACAATAACAGGCCTTTCCCTTAATGCCAATATAAAAATAGTCACATCTAATGGAACTTTAGTACACCAAGGAAAAAGCTCTTCTGGAATTTACCAATGGAATGGCACAGACTTGAAAGGTAAAAAAGTAGCCAGTGGTATTTATATGGTAATGACTGCAACTGAAGAAGGAGACAAAGGTGTCGTATGTAAAATCGCAATTATTAATTAATGAGAAATAAAAATCCATATATCTTAGGTATCATAATAAGTGCCCCTTTCATTCTTTGGGCAATATTACTCATATTGCCAACATTTGATGACTGGACCACTCTATCTATGCCTAACTATGCCCTTGACTATCAAACATACATATTTCCTTTGGGAATGACATGGCGTCCTTTTGACGCCATCATGGGATATGTCAATGCCATAGACTACCATCTTTATCCTACACTGAACCATGTACTGATATTCATGGCACATATGGGTAGCACCTTTGTCATATACAAACTTACTGAAGTTTTAGAATTCAACAAGACATCAAGAAACATAGCAACCCTATTTTTCTATATATCTCCATGCACAATGGGAACCATCCTTAGTTGTGATGCTTTAAACCAAAGCTACTCGCATCTATGGGGAATATTATCTGTCTTTTTGTATTTAACAATAAACGGAAAGAAAAAATACATAGCATGGGTTGTTTGCACTTATATGTCTGTTCTGTCCAAAGACAATGGATTAGCATGGGCCATTGTACCACCAATCATGGCACTTACTTTTGACAAAATCGACAAAAAAACATGCCGGAAAGAACTTGTCTTCGGTTTTGCAATAGCTCTGTCATACTGTATTGTCCGTTTTTCATTGCCATACACATATATTAAAAATGGCAGTTACGAGGAAGACGTAGTCAGTATTCATAGCAGAATCAAAGGACTGGTTAACTGGATTAGTTATACTTGGTTTGCTGCAGATTATATATCTATCGTAAACAAACCAAACAGAAATCTCTATATAGGTTTTTTAACGATACTTCTGTCTTGTGCGTTTATGGTTAAAATTTGGTGGAATAAAACTATTTGGCATCATAAACAAATATGGCTGCTGATTGCAGTCTTGTTCATTGTTGCCTCACCCCATTTATTAATCAGCATGAGCATTATGAATGCTTATAGTTCGTTAGGTATAGCAGCTATCATCATAGGATATTTATGCCATAAGTATCAAAAAAATAAGCCCCAACTTCAGACTTTATTTTTCTTATATTTGACAGCAGCTATCATCACCGACGTTCATCATTGGTATATGGCATGGCAAACATCCCTTCCCAGCAAAAGTATAGCAGAAGAAATTGTAAGAAAAACCGAGAAACCTGTAAATAAGGTATATTGTATCCTGATTCGTGACGATATGCCAAAATTTTCATCTTTCTGTGTACCGACCGAAGAAGCTATAGGATGGGGAATATCTGTTTGGGCAGTAACTGCCTATAAATGGCCTGCAGAAATAAGAGACACGACTTTGGAACGTACACCAGAAGTACAACAAGAAGCCAGAAAACTTGCACAACGCGTCAAAAAGAAATATGACTGCGTTTGGATCATCAATAAAGAAAACGTGGAGGTAATCAAATGAAAAAAGTATCAATCATCATCCCTTGCTATAACGAAGAGAGCAACCTCATAAATCTCTACCAAAACTTAGCATCATTTATGAATGAGCATAGCGAATATCTATGGCAGATACTTCTCATTAATGATGGAAGCCGGGACCACACCTTTGAAATCATCAAGGATATCCGAACAAAAGACAAACGCTTCTGCTACATCCATTTGTCTCGCAACTTTGGCAAGGAGAATGCCATGCTGGCAGGTTTCGACCACGTACACGGAGATTGCTGTATCATCATGGATGCAGACTTACAACATCCTATTCAGGTTATTCCCAAAATGCTGAAACTTTGGGAACAGGGATATGACGATGTGTATGCAAAGAGGAAAAAAAGAGGAAAAGAAAGTTGGTTGAGAGAAAAACTTTCCATCACTTATTATAAGATTTTACAAAAAATCGCAAACGTAGACATTCTTCCCAACGTCGGCGACTTCCGCCTGCTTGACAGAAAATGTATCAACGCACTGAAAGAACTTCGCGAAACTCAGAGATATACTAAAGGACTATACTGCTGGATAGGATTCAACAAGAAAGAGGTAGAATTTGAACAAGGGGATAGGACAAATGGCACATCATCTTTCAACTATCGCAAGCTTTTCAATTTAGCGATAGAGGGCATCACATCCTATTCCATTGCTCCCCTGCGCATATCTACATTACTGGGGATTATCGTGTCTATCTCTGCGTTTTTCTATATGTGCTACATTTTTTTCAAGACTATCATATTAGGTGAACCTGTACATGGTTTCCCTACGCTCATTATTGTCATTCTCTTTTTGGGTGGCATACAACTCCTTTCTTTGGGAATCATTGGAGAATACTTAGGCAGAATTTTTATAGAAACAAAACACAGACCCGTATATATTATTAACGAAAAAGAAGGGGTATGAAACGATTAACGACAGGACAAAAGTATCAGTTAGCATATATATCAACTATAGGAATATTATACTATATCCTATGTCATCTCGCACCCATAACGTTGTCTGATGATGTATTATATAAATTTGTATGGCCTCACGACAACGAGTCATACAACAGACCTATAGCATCAATTCTCGACATTATTGAATCACAATACATCCACTATCAAGTAGTCAACGGAAGAAGTATAATACATTTTTTCATACAATTATTTGACGGAGTAGTAGGCAAAGAAGCATGCAATATTATAAGCAGTATATTATTTGGTTGCTTAATTTGTATGACTACAAGAATGGCATCACAAGGCAAAAACACGCTGTTTGGACTTTCCATCACATCGGCTATGCTTTTTCTGCTTATACCTGGATTTCATAATGAATTCTTATTCTTTTCAGCACTATTCAACTATTTATGGGCAACCATTGCTACCATGTGTTTTATTTTTATGGTATACCATATTAAAGAGAAAAACATGTCAGTATACATGTTAGGCCTGTCAATGTCCTCGTTTTTCTTTGGTTGGTTACACGAAGGTATTACGTTTCCCATAACATTAACTCTTATCATATATTGCATCCTTAACTATCACAAACATAAGATATTCAAATCGCCCATATTCTTTTGTACGGTATTTTATGCTTTAGGAACCTTCGTTTGTCTCTCATCTCCAGGAACCATACAACGTATAGGACAACAAGACTCCTTATGGCAGTTAATGACACAAAAAATCATATTTGGTGGAGTTAATTTACTTCATCTACGTGTATCATATCTTATGTTGGCTGTTTCTCTCCTTTTATTCTATAAGAAGAGAACTATTTGGAAAGAGCACTTCAATCGTTATAAATATTTTTACTTGACGTGGATTTTCACATTTATACCTGTATTTGGCAGTGGAGCCACCGAAACAAGAGTGATATTCTATACAGAATTCATCGCTACGATAATCGCTATAAACTTACTTATAAGCATTCATAAATATCAGAAAGGCCTAACCATAGGCTGTAATGTCGCCATGCTTTTGATGTACGTACCCGTCTTGCACTATTCATTAGAAAACTATAAAAATGATCAATACATTCTACAACAACTGAATACGCACCAAGTAGAGATTGTCTCTGTGCCTCAAATAAGGCCAGCCTCCAACCCTGTACTCTCAAGTATATTCGACAATTACTTACGAGAGCCTGTTAAATTTGGCCCTTTTGAATATGCGCAGGGATTCGTACAGAACAACGCATACTTAAAGTGTATAAAGATATTGTTCGATAAAGACAAATTATACTTTCTTCCAAAAGATATTGTAGAAAAAATGAAAAGAAATCAAATAAAAAAAACATTCTTTACCTACAATACGCATAAGGAATTAATGGTGCTGGAAGTCAAGGCTAATTGTCAAATTAAAGAAGTTAAACTCTTATTAAAAGACGAAGACCTCAATTCTCTTCCTTTTTACAAGAGAATCTTGGCTTACAGAGAACACTCATACATTGTACCAGAAGGCTATTATGATACCTTGTCGTATCATCAAAAAAAATATCTCATTGTCTGTTGTCCTACCAGAAACATAGCGAGAAGAATCAAGAATATTGCCTACCTTTACAAATAACAGGGGGCATAAAAGCCTTACTGCGACTTCGAGTAACAATCAGTTACCAAATGAGATTTTAGCCAAATAAGTTTGCTATCACATTATATTTCAGTAACTCTTACCTTTGCATCCGATTATAGAATTAACTTCTGGTAACAGAAGTAAG
>ERZ1031845.546-NODE-546-length-13940-cov-10.673028_pt1 | contig 13940 bp, 7 predicted proteins | sample MGYA00518169_ERZ1031845 | MGnify/ENA primary metagenome ERZ1031845 (study PRJEB33719, sample SAMN04261265) | wastewater metagenome | biome: rural village; feature: human; material: feces | host: Homo sapiens | place: El Salvador | collected 2014-01-14 ...
CGCCCTGTGTCCAGTCTTTGGCATGTGTCAAGTCTGGAGATATTAATACTTTGTCACCTGTTCTCATATTCACAAAAATATAAAAGTTGTACTTATTCGCCGCAAAGAAAATGCAAACGAGCGCAAAGAAAGCTTGCTTTCAATTTTCCGAGTGCAGCTTTTCTTCTGCAAAGATACGACTTTTCCTCGTAACCACCAAATGTTTTTTGGGGAAAATGTAGGAAAGAATGCAGGGCATACAAAAAGGCGGTCTCTGAATAGAAACCGCCTTTAATTGTAATTTTTTGAGAGATATTACTTCTTGGTAAATTCACACTTGACATAGCCGTTAGCCCAAGCATAAAGCTTGATGTCGTATGTGCCAGCTTCTGGTATGAACTGTACCGCAGGAGCATTGTTTGAGAAGACAAACTTCTCACCATCATATCCCCACTGCATTGCCCAGTCATCATTAGCACGGAACTTACATTCGCCAGCATTTAGCTCAATGTCCTTGATTTCCCAGCAGCGCTCTTCCACGTTGTAAGTCAAATCTTGGTCACTATCCCATCCAGTAACTGGAACAGCAGCACCGATAATACCGATAGAAGTGATAGGAGTCAATGTATAAGTCTTAGCAGACAAGTCTACATCTACCTTGTAGTAACCTGCAGGTTCTGTCATTACTATGTTACCAGCATCAGGTGCTGTGGAGAAGTTCTCACCATAGCCAGTACCACTCCAGTCTGGCGCTGTAGTGAACTTAAATCCGTTCTGATTGAGGTACATGAAACCCGTGAAGTGTACACCATCATCACCTGCGAGATAGTCATATCCATTCCAGCCGTTAGCATCGCCCTTCATATAGAGGACAGGCTTGCCTACAGAGTAAGACAGGTTGTTCATGTCGAGAGTTACAATCCATGTACCAACACCAGGGATAACCATTGTTTGGGGTTCACCCCAGCTGTCGCCAGTATAATAGATTGTACCAGAAGCATCATCGCAACCGTCCTTCTCGCAACCCAAGACACCTTTGTTGATGACATCCCAGTTGTTGCTTTCGAACTTGCTGCCTTCGTAGAACTTGAAGTAGTTCTTGTCTTTCTCTGTGGTGACCTTGAGCTGATAAACACCATCAGAAACTTTGGTCATCCATACAGGGCTTTTTGCATCCCAGCCATTTCCGTTTACTTCACCGAGCATGTAGTAGCCATTCTCGTCGATAGCAGGAGTTGGGGTTGGCTTAAGTTTACCTGTAGTCTTACCTACGGTATTGATGGTAACAGCATCGCCTGATGCCAAATTGACAGAAACCTTTGACTCAACGTTGATGTCACGTGCAACACTGGCGCGACTCTTGCTCTGACTGCAGAGAATCTTCTCCAACTCGGTAGCATTTACCTGAATGTTGTTACCGATGATTTCGCCGCTTTCAATTGCCTCACCATTTACTTTCAAGTCTATCAGTGTGTAGCCTGCAACATCGGCATCAGTCGAGTTGACTGTGACGAGGTTGATGACTCCGTCTTCGTCAGGCATATTACATTCTGCTTCAGGACCCGCTGTAAAGGTAATACCATATTTGGCAGCTGAGGCTTCCTGTGGATTGGTCTGAGGATTAGCCCAATCGTCGTAGTCGCCGTTGCAGCTGGCAAGTGATACACTTGCCAAGACTGCTAAGCTATATAAAAATGTCTTTTTCATTTTGCTTTCATCTTAAATTATCTAACTTCTGCTTTATTTGTATCAAAGTTGACATACAACTTCTTGCCAGGGGCGGTAGTTACAGAGTAATCAGGACCCATGGTCTCAGCCCAGTTGTTTGGCATATCATATTTACGCCAGAACACTTCGCCATTGTGAACAGTGAACTCTGTACTATACCAGTCGAGGCTACCGACCTTGACAGATACGCGAAGCTCTGTGCTGGCAGTGAATGCAGGAGATACCCATTCGCCATTTGGATCGTCTGGAGGTGTCAGAGCTGTATCATCGGCAAAGCCCCAATCGCTTTGACCAATACAAGCACCAATCAGGTATACCTGAGTCTTGTAAACAGTCAGTGTCCAGTTGATATTCTTCTTGTCTTCAGTGATTTTACCCTTGAAGTGGAGAGTGTACCAACCTGCGTTGGCTACCTTGATATTTTGTTCCTCACCTTCAGTGATACCAGCATCGGCTTTATCATCGATGGTGATGCGGTCGTAGCCACGGTAGTCATTGTTTTCAGTACCCCACTTGAACTCACCACCTGCAGGCAAGTAAACGATACCATAGTAGTTGCCAGCTACACCTTGTACCTGTGGAATAGGCTTCCAACTCTGCCATGGAGTCTGGATAGAGCTACCTATCAAGTAGAGATTATCGGTGAACTTCGCATCAGGAGCCTGATAGACAGCCTTGACAGAAGGCAGGGTAATAACATTTGAGAAAGTTTCTCCTAAATAGGACGATGCTGCAACGCGAATCACAGCACGAAGACGAATGTAAATTGGCATATCTTCGGGAACACTTGCATCTGGATTGGCAGCCTTGAAGAGTGATACCACAGCATCGTTTACTTCGGAAGCTATGTATTCCAATCTGCTTGCATCTGAGGATGGTGTTGCCAACTCAACATGAGAGGCTGTAGCATCGCTGACAAATGCAGGGTCGATAGATACCTGTGCATAGTACGTCACAGAGTAAGGCACTCCACCATAATTTGGCTGAGAGCATGTCAATACCAAGCTTTTTGCACTGGAGAGGTCGTAGGTATTGTTTTCTGCAAGAGCAGGAGTGTTCAATACAAATCCATCCGCAAGATGACTCAGGTCCAATGTAGGGTTGCTGTCTCTGTCTTCATCGCAGGATGTAAAGAGCAAAGGGAGTACCAATGCCGGCAGCAACATGAATTTGAATATTTTTTTCATAATTGATTTCTTTTAAATTAAATCTTGTTTCCTAACAATTAGTATTTTGGGTTCTGTGTCATGTTAGGGTTGTTCTTAATCTCGTCGCCAGGGATAGGATAGATATCGCATTTTGCTGGAATACCTTGACCATTTTCAGAACCACCCTTGAAACTCCAGAGATACTTAGAACCTGTGAACAAGCCAAAGCGAACCAAGTCGGAACGACGGCGGCCTTCCATATAGAACTCACGGCACCATTCATCGATAAGGGTCTGCTCATCTACTGATGAAGCTTTTATCTGACGATTGGCACGGTCCTGAACTAACTGGATGTCAGCCAAACCATCCTGACTGCCGTTGAGACGATACTTGGCTTCTGCACGGGTCAGATAGATTTCTGCCAAGCGGAACACAGGGAAGTCGGTATCTGAAAATTTCTGATGGTGCTGTGCTGTACCGTCTGCATGGAGGTTGGTCCACTTAACGAAAGACGCACCATTCAGAGGGCCTGTAATAGCATCACCTGGTGTTAGAGTACGTACCTTGTCACTGCATCCACCGATACCCATATAGAACAGGGCGCGGTCGTCTTTAGCCAGTGCCACTACGTCGGCAGTACTGATACCTTTTTCGTTATCCTTTGCAATCACCTGATCTTTTGATGGATTGGACAAAAGATCCTCATCGGTAGCCTTAGGAATATCCCCGTTAGGGAAGAACTTCTTTACCAAGTCTACACGTGCAAACAGACACTTCCATGGGTCACTTGTGCTTGCATAAGGCATGCCAGATATGGTAGAAGCATTTACGAGGTATGAAGTTCCTGCATAAGCGCGAGTCTTTACACCATCCTGACGGATAGGGAAGATAATTTCCTTCATGGCCTCTGGGTTGCAGTCATTGTCGCCCATGAACAACTGCTGGTAACCGCTGTAACCGTTCTTTTTTGCACGGCAAAGATTGTATTTACCTTCGCCTTCACCTACGTTGTTGAGAATCTTGTCGCAATAATCGATAGCCTTCTGGTAGTCCTTTACCTGACCATCGGTATAAACGGCAGAGTTAAGAGCCAAGCGGGCATGGAGAGCATAAGCTGCACCACGGTCGGCACGCCCGAAATTCTCACTATTATTATAAGCACCCACCTCAGCCATCAGAGGCTCGATGGTAGTCAGCTCATTATCCAACCACTCGTAGAGTTCCTTGCCACTTTTCTCGGTAGGGAGATTGTTGTCGAAGGTATCCTTGAAAGGAGCCTTGCGATACAGGTCAAGGAAATAATAGTAGTTCAATGCACGGAGGAAGCGAACTTCTGCGATTTTATCCTCACTCAGGCTACCAGACTGCTCAGAAATAAAGAAGTTGTACTGGTTGATGTTATAACTGAGTCGTTGATATGCCCAGTTAACACGCACATTATTCTTGTCCCAATCCATGGTGGTGATTTGAGCAATACCATCATTTTCCTGATAAGCCCACAAAGTTTCGTCTGTCATCAACTCTTCCAGGTTGAATACTGTACGGATAAATCCAGTTTCACCCTCGTTGCCACTTATATCTGCTAAACCATCAGGACCTTTCTGACCTGTAAGACCAAGGGTAGCATACTGCTTAGCCAAGAGCCCCTCTACCGTATATGTTTGGTGATTAAGTGGGTCAACCGACTTGATGTTCAGTTCGTCTGCGCAAGAGACAAAGCCCATGCACAACATACTTGCCATTGCAGTCTTTATAAATATCTTTTTCATAATTGTCTCCTTTTTGTATTTTAGAAGTTAAGATTCAAACCAAGTTGGAAGCTTATTGGACGTGGGTAAGGATTTTTGTCCATACCGCTACTTACCTCAGGGTCGATACCCTTATACTTGGTAATGATGAATGGGTTCTGTACGGTGAAGTAGATACGTCCGCTGCAAATCTTCTCGGCACCAGCCTTGAACAATGCTGGGAAGCTATAACCCAATGTCATGTTGCTACACTTCAAGTAAGAAGCATTGCGTACGAAATAGTCGCTTTGTATATTCGGTTTTATAGTTGAACCCGTAAAGCCAAGATTGAAAGCTTCTGCTGTCGTGTTAATATTACCGTATTGTGTAATTTGGTCCAAAATAGCTTTTGAGTTCAGGAAATCGTAGTACACATAGTTGCCGATAGATGCATGGAAGGCTGCACTGAAGTCCCAGTTCTTGTAGATGAACTTGGTGGTGAGACCCATGATGACATCAGGTGCAGGGCTCTTGTAGCAATAACGGTCACCATCATCAATGATTCCGTTAGCATCACGGTCAACATAAAGTCCCTCAATTGGTTTGCCATTCTCGTCGTAAACCTGCTGGTAAACATAGAAAGAATTGTTAGGCTCTCCAACCTTGTTTGCCTGTACTTTAGTGTCATTTGAACGAGATACTGAAGATCCAGTCTCAACCCAGTCTGATTTTCCTGCTTCCAACTCGGTGATTTCATTATGGTTCCATCCTACGTTGTAGGTTACATCCCATACGAAGTCCTTGGTGACGATAGGCTTCACATTGAATGCCAATTCCACACCATAGTTTTCCAAAGAACCAACGTTCTTCAAGATCTTGTCGCTTAAGTTAGTACCAGCGGCAACAGCAACAGTAGACAACAGATCGGTAGTCTTACGATAGTAACCATCTACGTTAAAGCCGAAGCGGCCATTGAGAGCGGTGAAATCAAGACCTGCATTGTAGGTTGTAGTCTTTTCCCAAGTCAGGTCAGAATTGCTTGCAGATGGACGTAAAGTAGGATAATAATTGTCACCGAATGGATATTGTGCATAACTGTTGCTGACTCTGTACAGAGTAGTATAGTAGAAGTCGTCAATACCATTCTGCTGACCAGTCATACCCCAGCCCAAGCGGAGCTTCAACTCGTCAAGCCACTTTACGTTCTTCAAGAAAGGTTCGTTGTTAATCTTCCAGGCAAAGGCTGCAGCAGGGAAATAACCCCACTTCTTGCCTTTTCTAAAGCGTGAAGAACCATCGGCACGGAAGGTTGCTGTAAGCAAATAGCGATCCAGCAAGTTATAGTTAAAGCGTCCGAAGTAAGACACCAATGAGTTATGGGCTTTCCAAAACTCGTCAGATTGGAACTTTGGATCATTCTCGTAATTCCATTTACCTTCTGTAGCTTCATACTGAGGATTGGTATCTCTCAGGTATTCATCAATACCAGTTCCAAAGTTATATCCTGTTCTGTGGTAGTGGCTCTGCTCTGCACCTGCCATGATGTCGATGTCGTGAACACCAAACTTATGGGCATATTCAGCAAATACTTTTCCTTCAATACTGTATTTGTATTGATGATCAGTGTTATAACGACCAAAATAGTTATATTCAGGATTAGCAACAGTATACTTAGAGTATTCCTCATTTTGTCTACCATCAGTGTATTGTGCTCCTATGGCTGCATGCAAATGCAAGTCTTCAAAGCCATGAATCTTATAATCTACCTCCAAGTTTGAAGATATGTCATGAGTTTTGGCTAGACACTTGTAATTGTCAAGGAGAGACACTGGGTTCTGCGGATAATTAGCAGCAGGCATGTATTTCCAATTAGGATCGGTAATCTTATCACTCTTTCCCTGCAGGTAATTGAAATATCCGCCTACGCAGTCGTACTTCTCATCGTTTACGCGAACGGGCTGTGTGGGGTCCATTCGGAGTGCGTTAAAGATGGCGTCACCTGCTTGTGCGTAGCGATCCTTCTCGAACATATACTTCGCTGTGAAGTTGAAGTTCAAGTGCTTGTCGAGGAAGGAAGGAGCCAAATTGACAGAAGTGTTAAAACGCTTCATCCAGCTGGTTTTAACGATACCGTTGTTGTCTTCGAAGCCTAAACCAATACGATAAGGCATATCTTTCAAACCACCCTGAATGCTGAGGCTGTGCTTGGTAGAGATGGCAGTGCGGAAAATCTCATCCTGCCAGTCGGTGTCGGCTGTACCCAAAGTGCTTATATCTTTTCCTAAAGAAGTAAGAGCCTGCTTGTACTCGCTGGCATTCATCACATCATATTTCTTCTGGATGGTAGATATTGTGATATCGCCATTATAAGTAACGGTAGGTCTCTGACCAGCACGTCCCTTCTTGGTGGTGATGATGATGACACCATTAGAAGCACGAGAACCATAGATGGCGGTAGCCGAAGCGTCCTTCAATACAGTGAAGCTCTCGATATCGTTAGGGTTAATCATCGCCAAGACATTACTCATACCCTTATTGCCATTGTTGTCAATAGCCAAACCATCGATTACATAGAGAGGGTCGTTAGAAGCATTCAGAGAGGCACCACCACGGATACGGATCTGTGCTCCAGAACCTGGCTGACCGCCACCAGTCTGTACGTCTACACCGGCAATCTTACCTACCAACATATCTGAGGCACTGCTTGTGATACCCTTTGACATCTCGTCTGGCTTGATGGCTGTGACAGAACCCGTCAAGTCGTTTTTCTTAGCACGACCATAACCGATGACAACGACCTCGTTCAATGACTTAGAGTCGTCGATCATCGTGATGATCATGTTCTTGCTTGCTTGTACTGTCTTTGGGGTCATACCCAAATAAGTAAAGGTTAGCTTAGTACCGGGAGCTGCGTCGACAGTGAAGTTACCATCCATGTCGGTAATGCCCACAGCCTTACCGTTGACTGTAATGGTAGCACCCATGACAGGCTCACCAGAAGCATCTTTCACTTGTCCCTTAATGGCATTTGACTGCGCAAAGGAACTTGCTGTCAGGAGAAGACCACCTGCGAGGGTCAACATCCTAAGAGGCAATTTAATTTTTACCTGCTTCATCATTCTGTTTAATTTTTAGTTAATATATGCATGTTGTTGTTAGTCGGTTTTTATTCCACGCTTATTTCCCTTTAGCCGTTAGTTATTAGTCCGCGCGGTTAAAAAATATTATAAGGTGGTATAGCTCATCTCATCATTTTGTTTGATCTTTAAGTTTATATGAATAATCTTGCTTAGTTATATCCTGCACTTAAAATAAAGTTATAACCTTTTGTGGCGTTCTGGATAAGTTTTGGCTTTTTAGTTAGTGTTGTTAGCTATTAACTTTCAATATCCAGTCGGTCGTTAGGTCTCTACATTATTATAAGGTAGGAATGGCATTTTTTTGTACCATTTTAACTTTCTGTATGCAAATGTAACTCCTTTTGCGCTTACTTGTACTTTTTTTAGAGTTAAAAACACCATTCTATTTGTGCAAACGTTTGCATGATATTTGCCTTAGGTACATCTTTAGGTACTTTAGTGGACGGGAAAAAATAACTTGGTACGAATTGGGTGAAAAATGCACCATCTCAATAAGGTCATGGTCTCAAATCATACTAATTTATTTTTTCACCATCACTAAGTAACTCTAATTCCGCAAAGTGGTTCAAATACGCCCTGAAGGAGCTGGAGGCCATATAAGCAGCACGCCCTGAAGGGGCAGAAGCTCTTAGCCCAGGGCAACACCCTGGGTGTAGTCGCAATCAGCAAGGCGCCCTGTAAGGGCAACAGCTTTGTATATTGCCCGGTTCTTTGAAGCTTTTGCCCTTACAGGGCGACAGGTTTGTGTCCGTAATTACCCAGGGCGTTGCCCTGGGCTAAGAGCTTCTGCCCCTTCAGGGCGTGCTGCTTCTATGAGCTTCTGCCCTTTACCTTTCCCTTCGGCCGGTGACCTTTGGTTCAGGGCGTGCTGCTTCTATGAACTTTCGCCCTTTACCTTTGCTTTACCCTTCGGCCAGCTATTTTCAATTCCGCTACGCGCAGGTGACTGTTGGCTCAGGGTGTGCTGAGTAATTTCAACCGAATAGGTCATATTATTTTCGGTTAGTTATGAATTTGTTCTGTCTCTTGCGGATAAATCTATATTCCGTGACACGGAACGGCCGTTCCAAATCACGGAATGGCGGTTCCGAACTACGGAATGTACGTTCCGTGTCACGGAACGGAACTTTTTGTAGCTTAAACAAAACATTTATATAGTATAAGAGTAAGCAGAGAGTAGTTACAAATGAAATATTAACAATGAATTAAAGAATTATGGAAAAAGTAAAAGAGCCCATTAAGATATGGGCAAAACCCCTCAGGAATGGCAACAAGGCACTTTATCTTAGAAGATATATTGCCGGTTCTCACAGCAAAGGGTATGTTTATGAGAAATTGGATGGTTTGTTTCTCATTGATGACAAGAAGGGCAAAGACAAAATTGCAAAAGAGAGAAACAACAATGCCTTGCAAATTGCAGCACTTATCAAGTGCGAGCGAATCAAAGAGTACATGAACGGGATGGTCGGTATCAAAAAGAAAGGTCTCAGGGATATGGCTTTGAAAGACTGGATGCTGACGTATGCTGAGAGGAAGAAAGCGCAAGGACAAAGTGGAAGCAATGCTGCCACAATCCGTAACACCATGCTACACCTTATTATATATAAGGGAGAGTCTGTCAGAATGAGTCAATTAGACAAAGCCTACTGTGAAGGTTTTGTGATTTATCTTGCCAGCGCTATGACCATCGGCTTCGACAAGCCCAAACGAGGGCAGCATCATCAGAAAAAGCTTGCCCAGGGAACAGCCCGACTTTACTTCAATACGTTCGTCACGGCATTAAATGAAGCAGTGCGTGAGGGAATCATTGCCGAGAACCCCACTCGCCTGTTGAAGAAAGAAGAGAAAAAAATCATCTGTAAGAACAACAGCAGTCGTACACATCTGAGTGTTGAAGAGGTCAAGACCCTAATAAACACCCCCTGCAAAAACACATCCGTAAAAGAGGCTTTCCTTTTTGCCTGCTTTTGCGGTTTAAGAATCAGTGACATCAAGACGCTCAAATGGTCGGACGTAAAGAAAGAGACGGAAGGCATCTGCATCAGTAAGAAAATGATAAAAACGAAACAGGTAGTGACCGTGCCTTTGTCGGGAAGTGCTCTGGCATGGATGCCAAGTAAGGGAACTGCAAAATCAGAAGATTTGGTTTTTAAACTGCCTTCCTACATTTCTGTCAACTGCCAGGTAAAGCAATGGGCAAAAAATGCAGGATTAGAGAAGCATACTACTTTTCACACTGCTCGCCATACATTTGCCACCACATTACTTACCATGGGAGCCGACCTGTATACAACAAGCAAGTTGTTGGGACACCAAAACATCAAAACAACACAGGTATATGCTGAAATCGTGAACAAGAAAAAGATTGAAACGATTCATTTGTTAGACAGAATTTAGGTACAGGATTAGGTACGTCATCTTCCGAAAGCCGAAGCAGACAAAGCATTTTACACATTTAAAGATCAAACAAAATGATGAGATGAGCTATACCACCTTATAATATTTTTTAACCGCGCGGACTAATAACTAACGGCTAAAGGGAAATAAGCGTGGAATAAAAACCGACTAACAACAACATGCATATATTAACTAAAAATTAAACAGAATGATGAAGCAGGTAAAAATTAAATTGCCTCTTAGGATGTTGACCCTCGCAGGTGGTCTTCTCCTGACAGCAAGTTCCTTTGCGCAGTCAAATGCCATTAAGGGACAAGTGAAAGATGCTTCTGGTGAGCCTGTCATGGGTGCTACCATTACAGTCAACGGTAAGGCTGTGGGCATTACCGACATGGATGGTAACTTCACTGTCGACGCAGCTCCCGGTACTAAGCTAACCTTTACTTATTTGGGTATGACCCCAAAGACAGTACAAGCAAGCAAGAACATGATCATCACGATGATCGACGACTCTAAGTCATTGAACGAGGTCGTTGTCATCGGTTATGGTCGTGCTAAGAAAAACGACTTGACGGGTTCTGTCACAGCCATCAAGCCAGACGAGATGTCAAAGGGTATCACAAGCAGTGCCTCAGATATGTTGGTAGGTAAGATAGCCGGTGTGGACGTATTGACTGAAGGTGGTAAGCCTGGTGCAGGTGCTCAGATTCGCATCCGTGGCGGTGCCTCTCTGAATGCTTCCAACGAGCCTCTCTATGTGATTGATGGTTTGGCTATTGACAAAGATGGTGTGAATGGTATGAGTAACCCTTTGGCGATGATTAACCCTAACGATATCGAGAGCTTTACTGTATTGAAGGATGCTTCTGCTACCGCCATCTACGGTTCTCGTGCATCTAATGGTGTCATCATCATCACCACAAAGAAGGGACGTGCAGGTCAGAGACCTACCGTTACCTACAATGGCGATATCACAATATCTACCATCCAGAAGAAATACGAGGTACTGAATGCCAGTGAGTTCAAGCAGGCAGCAACCTCTTTGGGCTTCGATACAAGCGCATTGGGTACAGCCGACACTGATTGGCAGGACGAGATTTTCCGCACCTCTGTCTCTACTAATCACAGCCTCAGCATTCAGGGTGGCTTGAAGGATATGCCTTACCGCATTGGTTTAGGTTTCGAAGACAACAACGGTATTCTCAAAAACAGTTGGATGAAGCGTTTCTATACTTCAGTCAATTTGGCTCCTTCCTTCCTTAACAAGCATTTGAACTTCAACTTTACAGCGAAGTATATGTTTGAAAAGAACCGCTATGTAGATGACTCGTCAGCCATCAACAACGCGCTCAAGATGGATCCTACACAACCTGTTTACGGAGATGGAGACAAATACAAATTCTTTGGTGGATACTTCCAGTATGCGCAGGATAGATCCACTTCGATTTCCGATCCTAACTGGATGTATCTTCCTGCCACTAATGTTCCTGTGAACCCTGTAGCTATCCTTGATCAAAACAAGCATATTGCAAAGGCTCATGACATTTCTTCAAACTTAGAGGTAGACTATAAAATTCATGGCTTTGAAGACTTGAATTTGCATGCAGCCATAGGAGCCCACTATGTGGATGGCAAACAAAATGATAACATTTCTAAATATTCTGTTGAACTCAATAACAACTATTTTGGCTGGTATGGTACCAATCATGCCTATAAATACAATATAGAAGGAAAAGCTTATGCAGAATATGCCCATAAGTTTGGTGTTCACGACATCGACATCATGGCAGGTGCTGAGCAAAGCCACTATCACAGTACAGGCTATAATTTCGGAAGCGGTATCGATGAGTATTTGAGAGACAACAATCCACAGATGGTAGATGGAGAATGGAACTATGTACATAGCCCACAGTACATGAAGAATACTCTAGGAAAGAGCCACAACTCTTTAGTTTCTTACTTCGGACGTCTCAACTACAACTTGTTGGATCGTTATTTGCTTACAGCTACATACCGTGCCGATGGTTCTTCTCGTTTCAGAAATGGCAAGAAGTGGGGTTACTTCCCTGCAGCAGCCTTTGCCTGGAAGATCAACAACGAGCCATTCATGAAGAACGTAACATGGATTGACGAATTGAAACTCCGTTTGGGTTGGGGTAAAACTGGTCAGCAGGATGTTGGTAAAGACTTCTACTATACTCCAGCATATACCGTCGGCAACCCTTATGCACAGTATCCATTTGGCGATACATATTATGAGACCTTGCGCCCAGGAGCATACAATGCCGATTTGACATGGGAAAAGACTACAACCTACAATGCCGGTCTTGATTTCACTGCTCTTAATGGCCGCTTCGGTGTGAATGTAGAGGGTTATTATCGTAAGACCACTGACCTTTTGTCAGAAGTAGACATTGCCGGAGGTACCAACTTTAGCAACCGTCTCCTTAAGAACATCGGTTCTTTGGAAAACTATGGTGTGGAATTGGCATTTGATGTCAAGCCTATCGTTACCAAGGATTTTATGTGGGATGTAACCTACAACGTAGGATGGAACCACAACGAAGTCACCGAGTTGGACGCAGGTCAGCATGACTACGTTTGGGTTCCTGGTAAAACAGCAACTCGTGGTAACAACTCAACAAATCTTATGATTAACAAAGTTGGCGAACCTGCTAATTCTTTCTATGTATGGCAGCAGGTTTACGATGAGAACGGCAAGCCCATTGAGGGTCTGTATGTTGACCGCAACGCAGATGGCAAAATTGATGAAGACGACCGTTATTGCTACAAGAGCCCTGCTCCTGATGTCATCATGGGTCTCACCACCAAGTTCATCTATAAGAACTGGGATTTCAGTGCAGCCTTCCATGCATCTATCGGCAACTATGTGTACTACGATTTCTTGAGCGATAAGGCTAATTTGAGTTTGATATGGGAAAAAGGTGCTTTCACCAATACAACAGCAGATGCCGTCAATCTTGGTTTTTGGGGTAAAACTATCAACCAGACTCAGCAAAGTGACTATTTCGTGCGCAATGCTTCTTACTTGAAGTGTACCAACATGACATTGGGTTATAGTTTCCCTGCATTGATCAAGGCTGGTTCCGAGAAGATTTGCAGCGGACGAATCTATTTCACCGTTCAGAACCCATTCATCATTACCAAGTACAAGGGTATTGACCCAGAAATCCAGGGTGGTATCGATAATGGTCGTTACCCACGTCCTATCAGCTTCCAGCTTGGTTTGAATCTTAACTTCTAAAATATTAAAAAGGAGATAATTATGAAAAAGATATTTATAAAGACTGCAATGGCAAGTATGTTGTGCATGGGCTTTGTCTCTTGTGCTGACGAACTGAATATCAAGTCCATTGATCCACAGTCTTCCCCAACATATACCGTAAAGGGCCTCTTGGCCAAGCAGTATGCTACTCTTGGTCTAACCGGTCAGAAAGGTCCTGATGGATCTTCAGACTTAACTGGAGGCGACGAGGGTGAGAGCGGATTCATCCGTACCATCTTCAACCTGCAAGAGTTGATGACAGACGAAACAGCATGGGCATGGCAGGACAATCCAGGCATCGCTCCTATTACCAGCATGAGTTGGACCAAGGATAATGTGCGTGTAGACTGGGCATACCAGCGCCTCATTTTTAATGTAACCTTATACAACCAGTTTATTTCAGAGCAGACTGGTAGTCTGAGCGAAGACCAAGTTGCAGAAGTCCGTTTCCTCCGTGCGCTAAACTACTATTATTTCCTCGACCTGTATCGCAAGGCTCCTTTCAAGGATACCTTCGACAACAATCTCCCTACCG
>ERZ1031845.555-NODE-555-length-13798-cov-4.970239_pt1 | contig 13798 bp, 11 predicted proteins | sample MGYA00518169_ERZ1031845 | MGnify/ENA primary metagenome ERZ1031845 (study PRJEB33719, sample SAMN04261265) | wastewater metagenome | biome: rural village; feature: human; material: feces | host: Homo sapiens | place: El Salvador | collected 2014-01-14 ...
TCGCTGCACATCAGGCAGAGCAGAGAGTTGATATGTACACAGACCAGAGTCGTGGCTATCCTGCAAGCACGACATAAAAGCACAAGGCGCACAAAACGTTCAATATGTTTTGTGCGCCTTTTCTTTATATAATTTGCGCTTCGCGCATTTTTTTACATTAATTTTGCCGCGCGAAGCGCGTATTAATGATAATTAATGGGGCATTAATGAAAATTAATGTTTAAAAAACAAACGAGCGCGAAGCGCTATGTAAATAATAATCCTTGGAAAGTTCAGTATCTTATAAGAATGACAACTTTCTTGTCTATAAGACAACATTTTTTCTTTTTTTTCGCAATAAACCCCAATCTCTTGCGTTATTATAGCGTGTTTAAACGCTTTTTCATTATATTAGCAACGTTTGCATCAGCCGCAACAGAGGCCCATGCACAATATGACGTGTCGTTCAGCCACTATTTCGACATGGAGCCGACCTTCAACGCGGCTGCCGTGGGAAAACAACCAAAGCTGAACATCACGGCAGCGTATGCCCTTGACATGGCGGGCTTTGAGAACAACCCCAACACCATGTATGCCGCTGCCGACATGCCCGTCAGGTTCATCGGGGCCTTACACGGTGTGGGCTTGCAGTTTATGAACGACAAGATCGGTCTGTTCTCACACCAACGCCTGGCGTTGCAGTATGCCTACAAACACAAGCTGTTCGGAGGAACGATAAGCGCTGGCGTGAACGTGGGGCTGCTCAGCGAGAGCTTCGACGGCTCAAAGGTCGATGCAGGAGAAAGCAGCGACCCCGCATTGGCGACATCAAAAGTGGACGGCAACGGGCTGGACCTTGGAGCCGGACTCTACTATAACCGCGGTCCCTGGTATGTGGGCGTGTCGGCCACTCATCTCAACGCCCCGCTCATCGAGTTGGGAGAGCGCAACGAGCTGAAGATCGACCCCACCTATTATCTCACGGCGGGCTACGACATAAAGTTGCGAAACCCGTTCCTCACCGTCAAGACATCAGCCCTCGGACGAACCGACGGTGTGGCATGGAGAGCCGACGTGACGGGACGACTCGTCTACACCAACGAGAAGAAGGTGATGTATGCCGGTCTCACCTACAGCCCCAACACATCGGTGACGCTTCTCATCGGCGGCCGCGTCCACGGCGTGATGCTCGGCTACAGTTATGAGTGTTACACCTCCGCCATGAGCCTCGGCAACGGTAGCCACGAGCTGTTCATCGGCTATCAGATGGACCTCAACATGACGAAGAAAGGCAAGAACCGACATCAGAGCGTGCGAATTCTGTAAAGAATTTGTAAAGAAGGAAAGACGGCTCTGGAAGAAACAATAACTCTAAGAAAAATTTTTTTTGACTCTATAACAACGAAGGTTATCAACATAATGATGAAAAGAACAAACATTATATCTGTGCTCTCGGCAGCGGTCATTACGCTCTGCCTGACAGCTTGCTTCGGCGGCAAGTCGACCACATCATCAGGACGTGGAGGCGAACTGGTCGGCGTGGGTGGCGGACGCGGTTTCTCCGAGCCCACACCGTTCGGCATGACAAAGGTGGGCCGCGGCTTCCTACACATGGGTTTGCAGAAGGAAGACAGCCTGTGGGGCATGAAGACACCGAAGAAAGACATCTCGGTGGACGGATTCTGGATGGACGAAACGGAGGTGACCAACTCCAAGTATAAGCAGTTTGTGTTCTGGGTGCGCGACAGCATCCTGCGCACACGACTCGCCGACCCCAACTATGGCGGCGACGAGACATACATGATCACAGAAGACAAGAACGGTGACCCCGTGACACCACACCTCAACTGGAAGAAGCAGTTGCCGCGCAAGCCCAATGAGGACGAGCAGCGTGCCTTCGAGAGCCTATACACAACAAACCCTGTGACAGGCGAGAAGATGCTCGACTATCGTCAGCTCAACTACAAATATGAGGTTTACGACTACACGACAGCTGCGCTGCGCCGTAACCGCCTGAACCCTGACGTGAGAAACCTCAACACCGACGTCACGATAAACCCCAACGAGGTGGTGATGATCTCTAAGGACACCGCCTTTGTCGACGACGAGGGACGCATCGTGAGACAGACCATCAACCGTCCGCTCTCGGGACCGTGGGATTTCCTCAACACCTACATCGTGAACGTCTATCCAGACACCACCGTGTGGGTCAACGACTTCCGCAACTCTGAGAACGAGACCTATCTGCGCAACTATTTCTCAAACCCCACCTACAACGACTATCCTGTGGTGGGCGTGACATGGGAGCAAGCCAACGCGTTCTGCGCCTGGCGTACCGACTATCTGCTCAAGGGCTTGGGGTCCGAGGCACGTTATGTGCAGCGCTACCGCCTGCCCACAGAGGCTGAATGGGAATATGCGGCACGAGGAAAGGAAGGCACCGAGTTTCCATGGGAGCAGAACGACGTGAAGAGCGGTGAAGGATGCTTCTATGCCAACTTCAAACCCGACCGAGGCAACTACACCCAAGACGGAAACCTCATAACATCGAAGGTGGGCATATACAACGCCAACAGCAACGGACTGTTTGACATGGCTGGCAACGTGGCCGAATGGACAAGCACCGTCTATACCGATGCCGGCGTCGATGCCATGAACGACCTTAACCCGCAGCTCGAATACAAGGCTGCCAAGGAAGACCCCTACAGCCTGAAGAAGAAGAGCGTGAGAGGCGGTTCATGGAAAGACCCCGAGTCGCTCATACGTTCAGCATGGCGCACATGGGAATATCAGAACCAGCCACGTTCATATATCGGCTTCCGCTGCGTGCGCAGTCTGGCAAGTCCGTCAAGTGTTAAACAGAAAAAAAGTAAGAAAAGATGACTAAATACAGCAAGCTAAATATCGTGTACCGTCTGCAGAAATGGATGGACAGTGTGCCCGGACAGACATTCCTCAACTATGCCTACAGCTGGGGCGCATCAGTCGTTATTCTTGGAACGCTTTTCAAGCTTACCCACCTGCCGGGAGCCAACATTATGTTGTTCGCGGGCATGGGCACAGAGGTGTTCGTGTTCTTCCTCTCAGCATTTGACCGTCCCTTCGACAAGACAGCCATAGGCATGGATCTGCCGACTCATCTTGACGGTGAGGAGGACGACGAGAGCGGAAACAGCGAAAGTCAAGAGGGCGAACACGCCGAAGGTGTTGTCGTTAAGGGTGCTCCTGTAGGGGGCACAATAATAATAGGTGGAGGAGCCGTAGCCGCTAACGGTGCTACAGGTGCAACAGCTGCAACAGGAACAGTTGCTACAGGAGCTGCTGTTACAGGAGCTGCCGCTTCTTCAGGAGCAGCTGCTTCTTCAGGTCCGGTTGTTGAAGGTACCGGTGCAGCAGGTGCTGCCGTCATCACCGCCCCCTCATGGGTGGATGCACAGCAGCAGGTATCGCCCGAGCTGGCAGAAGCACAGAGCCGCTATGTGGAAGAGCTGAAGAAGCTCACCGAGACCCTGCAAAAAGTGTCGGAGCAGAGCGAGCGCCTGACACGCGACAGCGAAGAGATGGAAAACCTCAACCGCACGCTCACAGGCATCTGCAAGGTTTACGAGATGCAGCTGAAGAGTGCCAGCCAGCAGATCGGCACCATCGACCAGATAAACGACCAGAGCCGACACATGGCACAGCAGATAGAGCAGCTCAACAGCATCTATGCCCGCATGATTGAAGCAATGACCGTTAACATGAAAGGTGTAAGCAACGCATAGGCACAGACCTATAAAGCTCCTCACCTCCATTAAAACAACAAACAATGGCAATAAAGAAAAGACCGGTATCGCCACGCCAGAAGATGATCAACCTCATGTATGTCGTCCTCATGGCCATGCTCGCTCTCAACATCTCTACCGAGGTGCTCGACGGTTTCTCCATAGTGGAGGAAAGTCTGAACAGAACAACCGCCAACTCATCGAAAGAGAACGAGAGCCTCTACAGCAACTTTGCCGACCAGATGAAGACCAACCCGCAGAAGGTGAAAGAATGGTTCGACAAGGCTACAGAGGTGAAGCGCATGAGCGATTCGTTATACAACTTTGCACAACAACTGAAGGTTGCCATCGTGCGCGAAGCCGATGGTGCCGACGGCGATGTGCTGAACATCAAAGGCAAGGACAACCTTGAGGCGGCAAGCCATGTCATGCTTGCGCCTGGCACAGGACAGGGTGGAAAACTGTTCCGCGCCATCAACTCGTTCCGAGAGCGCATCCTGGCAATGGTGCCCGACGCACAGCAGAAGGCCATCATCGCAAGCAACCTCACCACGAAGGTGCCTCACAAGGAGAACACGCTGGGCAAGAACTGGCAGGAGTATATGTTTGAAGACATGCCCGTGGCTGCTGCCGTGACGCTGCTCTCAAAGTTGCAGAGCGACGTGCGCTATGCTGAGGGCGAGGTGCTCCACACCCTCGTGGCAAACATCGACATGAAGGACATCCGCGTGAACAAGCTCAGCGCGTTCGTCATACCCGAATCGAGAACCGTCATCAGCGGCGACCTGTTCAAGGCACAGATCGTCATGGCTGCGGTAGACACCACACAGCAGCCCGAAATCTACGTCGGCGGACGTCGCATAAGCGGCAGCCAATATCAGTTTACAGCTGGCGGCGTGGGTGAGCACAGCTTCGGTGGCTACATCACCATGCGCGACGGCAGCGGCAACACCATACGCCGCGAGTTCACGCAAAAGTACACCGTCGTGGGACCAAGCGCCACCGTGTCGGCAGACCTCATGAACGTGCTCTATGCCGGCTACGACAACCCCATAAGCATCTCCATCCCCGGCGTGCCTCTGAGCAGCGTGTCGGCATCAATGGGCGGCGGCTCGTTCCGCTCCATAGGCATGGGCCGCTACATAGCCCGACCGTCGGCTGTAGGCAAGGATGTGACCATAAACGTGGCAAGCAACGACAACGGACGCTCACGACAGATGGGCAAGTACACCTTCCATGTGCGTAAGTTGCCCGACCCGACAGCCTACTTGCAGATTGGCACCACACGCTTCCGCGAAGGCGGACTGTCAAAGCAGTCGCTCATGTCTATCAACACGCTCAACGCCGCCATCGACGACGGCATCCTCGACATCCAGTTCCGTGTGACGGGCTTCGAGACCGTGTTCTTCGACAACATGGGCAACGCCGTGCCTATGGCATCGAACGGTGCGCATTTCTCTGACCGCCAACGCGACACGTTCCGCAAGCTCTCACGCAACAAGCGCTTCTACATTGCCAACATAACAGCTGTAGGCCCCGACGGCATCTCCCGTAAGCTGACAGGCTCTATGCAGGTGATTGTGAAATAAAGACAAAGGGTAGCTTAAGAAGCTTTTCAAGCCCCCCTATTCCCCATCAAGCAACAAAACAACAAAACAATGAAACGACTATTTATCATATTGCTCACAGCCTGCATGTTGCCCAACATAGCATCGGCACAGCCAGCAGCGCGTCGCCAGCAACAGCAGCAGGCGGCACAGCAGCAGGCAGGACAGTTGAGCGTGCGTGCTCAAATCTCGTTCCCCACACAGATACCCATGAGCGAGGACGTGGTGTGGCGACGTGACATCTACCGCGAGATAGACATCACGCAAGATGCCAACGCAGGGCTCTATTATCCTGTAGAGCCAGTAGGCTCGCAGATGAACCTCTTCACCTACATCTTCAAGCTTGTGATGCGTCGTGCGGTGCCCGCTTACGAGTATCGTCTTGACGGCAACGAGGTGTTTGACAAGTCGGCACAGATAAACCTCAAGTCGTTGCTCGACAACTACCACATTTTCTATGAGCGCACAGACAAGGGCATTCATATCGACGACAGCGACATTCCGTCGAAAGAGGTGACGGGCTATTACATAAAGGAGAGTGCTTTCTTTGACCAAAACTCGGCAACCTTCCACACGAAAGTGCTGGCGCTATGCCCCATCCTTCGCCGCGATGACGATTTCGGCGATGCCGCCACATCATATCCGCTGTTCTGGATCAAATATGACGATCTCGCACCCTTCCTCACCAAGCAGAACATCATGACAAGCAACGTCAACAACGCTGCCGTCATGAGCATGGACGATTTCTTCACAAAGAACCTCTACAAAGGCAAGATCTACAAGACAAACAACATGCTGGGCAAGACGCTTGCACAGTATTGTCCTGACGAGGCTGCCATGACGAAGGAGCAGAAACGCATCGAGAGTGAGCTGCAAGCTTTTGAGAAGAACATGTGGGGCGACCAGGCTCGCAAAGATTCTCTCGACAGCATAGCAAAGCTCGACAAGAAAGAGCTGAAGCTGCAAAAGAAGAAGAAGAACCGCCGTGCAGGCTCGTCGGCCTCAACAACGTCAACCGTGAAGAAGACCCGTCGTTCTTCAAGCTCTTCTAAAAGCTCGTCGGGCTCGGCACGAGTGACGGTGAGAAGAGAGAGACATTAAGGTCCTTGAAAGGACAGCTGACCATGGCTCCGTGAAGGAGCAACTGTCGTTCGGTTGTGAAACGCTAACAGAAAGGGAAACCGAATGAGAAGAAACGAAAACATAAAAAAGAGAGATAACAATAAAGAACAGGATTCTTCAAAAAAGGAAAAAGAAAAGGATTATGAAAAAGATTTTTACAACACTGCTCGTTGCTGCTGCCCTGATGATGGGCATAACAGCAAAGGCACAAGTGAAGTTCGGTGTGAAAGGTGGCGTTAACGTCACAAGCATGTCGTTCAACAACAGCGTGTTTGACGCAAGCAACCGCACAGGTTTCTTCATTGGCCCCACCGTTAAGATACAGCTGCCTCTTGTGGGTCTCGGCATCGATGCTTCTGCCCTCTACGACCAGCGTGAGGCAAAGGTGAAATACACAGGCACAGGCACCAGCTACACAACAGACAAGACGCTGCGTTGCCAGGCAATCAACGTTCCAATCAACCTCCGTTACGGTTGGGGACTGAGCAGCCTTGCCAACGTGTTTCTTTTCGCTGGTCCCCAGTTCGGCTTCAACGTCGGTAAGAAGAACCAGGACCTTACAGAGAACACGTCATGGAGCGTTAAAAACTCTAATTTCAGCGTCAACGTAGGTGCCGGCTTCACCGTTCTCTCACACCTTCAGATCTCTGCCAACTACAACATTGTGTGCGGCAAGACCTCTGATGCCAGTCTTCAGAACGTGGGTGAGCAGATCGTTAACAAGGAGGCACGCAGCCGCGCCAACGCTTGGCAGATTGCTCTCGCCTACTATTTCTAATAGGCTTAAGTCAAGCTTCTAAAAGGCTTAAGACAAGATTCTAATAGGCTTAAGACAAGCATAAAACAAAAATATTCTTTTAAAAAGCAGGTGTGTCATCTTTCTTTTTTGACACACCTGCTTTTTTATTTGCTTTCTTGACCATAATTCTACTTGTTTAAGATGTTAATGGGATGATAAAGATTTGTCTTATATGAATTTTTTTCTTCAAAATAATATCACTATTGTCACCGCACAAGATAGCTATCTGATAATCAGCTGTTTACGGGTGACATTAAAGGCTTTTTCTAATGTCACCTAATGTCACCTAATGTCACCCATGCCACCCGATGCCACGCTACGGCAAAAAAGACGGATTTGGAGGTTTTTGAACCGACGATGTGGGAAAAGGAGGCACGGCATATCTGGTGATCAGGAAAGAAATTCAGCCTCCTTATCCGATGCATAAATATGCACTTTTGGTCGTATATTTATTCAGTTTCTCGTTAAGCCCATTTGACAAAATGAAAGTGCCTTTATTGCGTTGTCAAAGAGGCTCTTTGAATCGGGTAGGAGGTAAATGCTAATCATAAAAGGCATTTGCCTCCTATTTTCACATTTACCGACCTCCCACACCACCGTACATGCGGTTCCGCATACGGCGGTTTCGTGCTTTCTCATCTTACGATGTGTGGCAAGTTGTTTTCAGCTATCCCTATGAGTAGCGTCACTTCTATCCTATTGTCGGATTCCGTCCTATCGTCTTGAATAGAGAGCTCCTTTCGGACATCTGACGAAGAGTCTCACAAGGTAACATTCATTTACTATTGCACTGCACGATTCAGTCCTTCCCTATAGGCACACATGCCTTGGGTACTATGACCTCTGCTGACTTCTCACGGCAAGCTTTACTCCGTCATTGTACATCGAATAATTCATCTTCACCCATGCGTCCGTGAGACCTCCTCGGATAAGGGCTTATTCTTTCCATCTTATACCCACTTCATTTACACCAACCATTCCGAATAGCTATAGGACTTTGATTTGTTTGGCAATCTCATCCATGGTCAAATGCCTTATATGAAGTTTCTGTACGTTAGGTCAGATGTTTGCCGCCAGCTTCTTTCAGATTCCACCTCGCAGTGGACACCCTTGCTATTGGCTATACGATTCCCGCTATTAGGGTTCGTTAGGGACTTGCACCCATTAGAATAAGCTCATGCCGAGCATACCAACAAGAAAACAAGCAGTTACGACGCAATCGTAGCTGCTTTTTGTTTATATAAACCTTATAGAAACTGTCTTGTCAAAAAGACACAGAAGATGCTTTGTTGTCAAATGTTCTACAGAAACTAAAAAAGATCTGCTAACAAATTTTTCCGTTCTTTATTTCACTGTCCAAGAAAGAGAATACATATCTTGCACTTTGATAATAAAGCCCTGCTTTTTCATCCATTATTTTTTGATAAGTATCAGAATTAAAAACAACAGACAGGGCATCATTCATATTCATTTCTTTATTTTGACTCATCAACATAATGGCTAATTTTTTAACCATGTCTGCTTTCATTTCAAAAATCGACATTTGTTCCATGATATAGCTTCATTGCAACCCCCCTCCTTTCTTATGGCAATAATCGGTTATGTCATCAACCATCGACTTGAATGATTGCGTGTGTACATAGTCATAATGTTTATCCAAGAAAGACATTCCTTGGAAACGATGGAGATAATTGAATGCTTGCTTCATCGTTAGCCCGTGTTTTCGTCCGAACTCATAGATGAAGATCATAATCCAATCTAATTTATCGCTTATCGTATATGCCATGTCAATGTTTTTGTTCCGAGTTGTAAAATTATAATTTTTATTTTAAACGACAAACCTTTCCACTATTTTTAGTGTTTTTTAGAACTGTTTTTCAATTATAACCGATGATTTCGTACCAAAGCGTTACAAACAGGAGCATCATTGCTGCCCCCTTTCCCGTTCTTCTTGTTTTCCGACAGAAAAACAATCTTTTTTTTCTTAAGCAAGGCTCATGATGCCGTTTTAGGGATTTCCCTACAAACCAATAGAGATTCACGCCATGCCTCTTTCAACGGAACCGGCTACCTTTGCAAACAGAAAAACAAAACGGGCAGCAACCTGTTACAAAAAAACAAAAACAGGCAAACCCGTTTAAAACCCAAACAGGCAAAACCCGTTATAAAAACAAAACGAGCAACAACCCGTTATAAAAACAAAACAAGCAACAACCCGTTTAAAAAACACAGCTTATGAAAAGAAATGAATGGATGGCCCTTATCGTCACAACCTTTTTGATGTTTGCAATATGTCTTTCGGCATCGGCCAAAGGCAAGAAAACCGTGGAGCGCGGCATGACCAAGCAAGAGGTCATGACCATACTGGGCCAGCCCAAGCTGACAAGTTTCGACGCTTATGGCGACAGATGGGATTATTTTAAGATCAATGTCCTCACGGGCGAGAACAAGCAGATCACGGTTGGCTTCGACCTTAACGGAAGGGTTGTTGCCTACAACACGCGCTTTGTTGACGACAGCACAAGCTGTGATGGCGTCAACAACAGAAACAACGCAGCCACCGACAACTGTCAGCACCCCGTACCTCCATACGGAGCAGGGCCTGATGCGCCGTTCCTTTATGGCTATTGTCTCGACGACGCTTCCTTCGCAAAGCTATATAATAAGGTGAAGAGCGCCAGCTTCGACGACAACAAGTTTGACCTGCTTGAGGTGGCAAGCCTCGGCTGCTTCTACTCATGTGAGCAGACAGCACGCATGATGCGACAGTTCTCCTTCGGCGACAAGCAGCTGAAGGTGCTCAGCATGATGGCCCCGCACATCGTAGACCTGCAAAACGCCATCGTGATCTACAACGTCCTCACGTTCGACAGCGAAAAGGCCAAGGCGGGAGAGATCTTGCGCAACGCAAGACAATAAGACCTTTGTTGCGACACATCAAAACCCACCAACCCGTTTTATAAAAACTATAAAACAAGGATGGTGGGCACATCAAAAAAAGTGAAAGGTATGAAATTGATTTTCTTCGTTTAGTTGCTATGGTATATTTTTATACGCGCGTCAACCGAAGGAAGGCGTTTCACGATGGCTTTTAGGCGCAAGCGATACATGAAGCACGCCAACGTGGCATACACAGCCACCTGGCACCACAAGCCCACATATTCGTGATGAACATCGGCTATCGAAGCCCCCGTACCCATAATGCGCAAATATCCGTTCATGCCAAAGGTTGAAGGAAACAGCCATGACACATATTTCCAGAACAGAGGAATCTCTGAACCCGGCCATGAGATGCCCGACATGAACAGCAACGGCACAGACAGGAAGACGAACAACATTATGCAGTCTTCTCTTCTGTAAACCAGCACCGACAGCACCATAGCCATGAAGATGCAAGCAAGGATGTAAGGTATGATAAACCTGAGAAACACCCAATAGTTGCCGAGGTTGGGCAACCCGAACCATTTTGTGACAGCCGTATACATGTAGATGGCCATGAGCAGATAGAGCACAAAATAGAAGATTGTCTTGCCCATCACTATGTTGAAAGGATTTCTGTACCACTTACATTTGGGCAGCATGTGTGCCAAACACTTCTCGCGTTGGTTGCCCATCGACATGCCGATGCCGAGAAAGAGAAAGAGCGTCTGCTGGATGATGAGCATCAGCACAGGCGGTATGAGGAATGCCGCAAAACCGCTTTGCGGATTGTAAAGGCTGACATAGTCATACTCTATCGGCATGCGCGATATCTCCTCGTCTTCACGCGTTGTCGGATGAAGATATTTTTCCACCTTTATGTCACGGTTCATGTCGAGCGACACATTGTTGGCCGCAAGGAGCAAGGCTTTATAATAAAGCAGCGAACTCATGCCACAATAAAGCCCCACGGTGGTTTGCTCACCACGCCAGATGTCATGGTCGAACGTCTTCGGTATGCGCACCACGCCATAAATCTTGCTTTCCTTCAACAGCTCCTGAGCCTCTGCCATGTCGTTGCAGTGGGCCACCAGCCGCGCATCGGGTGTGGCGTCCATCTTGCGTATAAACTCACGGCTCTGTGAGCTGTTGCAGTCGTCAATAACAGCAAACGGCACATCGCGCACCACCTCGTTGGTGTAAACATACGAATAGAGCAACGGGTAGCACATGGGAACGAAGATAATGAAAATGAGAATGCCCTTGTCGCGCATTATTTCTTTCATCTCCGTCATCCATATCTGAATTATGTTTATAAGAGTTCTTTTCATTATGGCACATATTTATGGTTCAGGAACAGGGAGCGATAGTGGCGAAGCGTAAGTACATGCAACAGGGCGAACACCGCCATTGCGAGCAAACTGCGCCACGCATACACTATGCTGTAACCGTTGAGAGCCTGGTTTACATACAACAGATAATAGTGGCGTAACGGGAAGACCACCGACAGTTTCTGCAAAACGCCGTCCATTGCCGTCACGGGAAAGGTGAAGCCAGCAAGAGAGAACGACAAGATGCCCCAAAGCGAGCAGAGACACATCGACAGGCGCATCTGTCCGCACACGCCAAAGATGAAGGCTGCCAACCCCTGAGCTCCCAGCACCGTGAGCATGCCGATAAGGATCATAGACATGATGCCGCTGTTGCAAGGAAACTGTAGATAACGGTAGAAATAGACGGCGTAGAGAGTGGCGATAAGCCAAAACACCAAGGTCTGCGGCAACAGTTTTCCAAAGATTGCCGTGAAGGGCGATTCGCCCGACAGCCGATAGAGCAGCAGCTGCGTGTTACGTTTCCACTCTATGCCTATGGTGTAAGCCGCCGACAGCATGACCAGCAAGATGAAGATGCCTGGAATGAGCATGTTGTTGAGGTACACCGAATAGTCGAGATACGGGTTGTTGAGCGGATGAGTCTCGATCTTTATGGGCTGTAACACGCCCATGGCCTGCCGCTCGGTCAATCCGTGGGCATACAGCTTCTCGCGCGTCAACGCCAGTCCGGTCAGCTCGGAGGCGTAGCGCATGTCACGCATCAGCAAATTACCCGGCACATAATAGCACTCGTTGGTGTAGAACGAGATGCGTGGCTGACGGCTTGCCAGAGCTTTAGCCGTGGTGTTCTTCGGAAGATAGAAGAAACCATAAATTTCGCCCCGTTGCATGGCCTTCCTTGCCTCGCCGAAAGAGCGGTAGTGGTGAACAATCTTCACCTCCTCCATTGACCCGAGAATGCGGGTTATGGTGTGCGTGATGTGCGTGTTGTCTTCGTCCACCATTGCCGCCGGCAACTTGGTAGGCAGGCCTTCGCTCATCAGCGAGGTAAGGTATATTAGGCAGAACAGCGGCGCAATAATCATGCAGAAGAGGAAGAGCGGACGATGCGAATACATCTTCAGTTCCCTTCGGCCTATCATGGCGAGCCTTCTGACAGTCTTGCTTTTGATGTTCATGATGGTTACAGTTTTTTTATCTTATGTTTTTATTGGCTTCGTCTGCTGCCTTCTGTGGCTTTTGCAGCACCGCCGACATGCCCGACAACACACCGTCTGTGGGCTGCAACGGGTGAGCTTGCACCTCAAAGGTCTTCAGGTCAAGGTCGTCGAGCGCCTTTGTGGCCTTCCACACAGCAAAGGAGCCGACATCTTTCATCAGCGTTATGCGCACAGGGAACGTTTTGTCAACGGCTGGCACATACACCTCTGCCTGTGTGCCTATAGAGTAGCCCTTCAGTTTGTCTTCACGAATGTTGAAGGTGAACCACACATCGCTCACCACCGACACATTCATGATAGGCGCACCCGTGCCCACCAGCTCACCCACTTCGGGGAAGATCTCTGTCACCTGTCCGTCGGCAACAGCCGTCAGCACGGTCTCCTTAATGTAAGAATTGACCTCGGCAATGGCACCCTTGGCACGTTCGGCTTGAGCCTGAGCCATACTCTTGTCTTCTTTACGGGCACCGTTCACCGCCATGTCATATTTTGCTTTGGCAGCCTTCTCCGTGGCCACGGCAGCATCATACTGTGCTCTCGCCTCATCGCGTTTCTGTTCTGCCATGACACCGCTTTCGAAGAGGCGTTGCACACGACTGTATGTTTTCTCGCTCACCTCTACGGCAGCCTTCGACTTCTGCCACATCTCGTAAGCAGCCTGTATGTCTTCTTGGCGGGCACCGTTGTGGGCTTTCTCCTCCATAGCCCTGGCAGCATCATAAGCCGCATTGGCCTGTGACAGCTTGGCTTCCACATCGGGAGCCTCAAGCACCACGAGCGTGTCGCCACGGTGCACAAAGTCGCCCTCCTTCACTCTTATCTCCAACACGCGCGCAGGCACCTTTGACGAGAGGCGATAGTCGGTGGTCTCAGCATGTCCCTCCAGCGTTTCCTCCTTGGCTGTGCGGAACAAGCCGACCGTGATAACAACTACTATTAAGGCAATGAGGACCAAGGCCATTGCCAATATGCTGGTGAATATTCTGTTCTTTTTCATCTTTATCTGTTTTCTTGTGTTAATTGTTTATTTTATCTCTCCGTTTATTGCTCCAAT
>ERZ1031845.556-NODE-556-length-13796-cov-3.953861_pt1 | contig 13796 bp, 9 predicted proteins | sample MGYA00518169_ERZ1031845 | MGnify/ENA primary metagenome ERZ1031845 (study PRJEB33719, sample SAMN04261265) | wastewater metagenome | biome: rural village; feature: human; material: feces | host: Homo sapiens | place: El Salvador | collected 2014-01-14 ...
TTTCTATTCATTAGCGCCTTCTCTATACCCTCAACGCTGTCGTTGAAGCGAATGCCGAAATTGTTTATTAGCGAACAGTCCATTGTAAGGTTTCTTGTTTGTTCGCTAAATCTTTCCTCATCGGGTAGGATAAACGTTGAAGGCTCTTTAGCGCCCATAATATTTACAACTTTCAGAAACAGTGTATAGCTGTCAATATGGTTGCCACTTCCATAGTTGTATATGCCTCCAGGCAGCTCAAGTGTTTGTTCCATATATGCCATAACAGCCTCTTCGCGACTGACGTTCAGTTCGCTGTGTGTTGGCAACAGTAACTCGTATTTGTCTTTATAGTATAAGGCCAACCTGCTTCCTAAGAATCCGGAGCTGCCAGTAATAAGTAATTTCTTCATCTTTTGAGATATTGTTTTGTGGTTTATGACTCAAAGGTACTTAAAACGAAGTGAAAAACTGCCTATTGTTTAAAGAAAAATCGTTAAATTTGTAAATCCCTTTCATCTGCAATGCCAGGTATGGTGTTGTGGATGCACATAAATCAACAATTAATAACAATATATAATGTCAGAGAAACTAACAAAGGACGCGATAGACCTTAGTACGCTTAGTATTCCGCGCCTCTTCGGGCGTTATTTCCTTCCGACACTGTTAGGTATGCTCAGCATATCGGCAATGACAGCAATTGACGGCATCTTTGTAGGTCATGCTGTAGGAGCCGACGGTATAGCAGCTATAAATATATGTGTGCCAATATTTATGGTGGTTACCGGGCTGGGTTTGATGATGGGAGCTGGCTGTTCGGTTGTTGCGTCCATACACATGTCGCAACTAAAGATAAAGGCAGCCTGTATCAATGTAACGCAGGCATGGATATTTGCTACAATGGTTATTATTGCTATGATAATTCCAGTTATGCTCTTCCCGTCGGCAATAGGACGTATGCTTGGATCGTCGGATGCTCTGTTGCCATTGGTACGAGAGTATATGCTTGGTTTTATGCCAGGCGAGTTGTTTGGTGTGTGGGCAGCATTGCTATTATTTGTCATTCGACTTGATGGCAGTCCGCGACTGGCAATGTGGTGCAACGTGGTGTCGGCAATAGCCAATATATTTCTCGATTGGTATATGATAGTATACATGGGGTGGGGACTGTTTGGTGCAGCCATTGCCTCTTCGTTGAGTATGGCTATTGGTGGCATTATTGCTGTATGGTATATGTGCTTTGCGGCTCGTCAGTTGAGGCCAATACGTTTGAAGTGGAGTTGCCGTTCGTTGCTGTATTCCATACGCAATATTGGTTATCAATGTACAATAGGCATGTCGGCACTTATGGGCGAGTGTACAATGGCTGTACTTGCGCTTATTGGCAATTATGTATTTGGCGCTTATCTGGGCGATGCGGGAATAGGCGCCTTTGGCATAGCTTGTTACTATACCCCCTTTGTATATATGATAGGCAACGCCGTTGCACAGTCGGCACAACCCATAATAAGCTATAATTATGGCAGTGGCGATAGCTGTCGTGTACGTTCCACATTGCGTGTGGCTCTGCTTGCTGCAGTAGTGTGTGGTGGTTCGGTGAGTACGGCATTTGTGTTCTTTCCTTATCAGCTTGTAGAATTGTTTATCAATACCAACGAGGCAGCCTTTCCACTTGCTGTTAAGGGATTTCCGCTAATGGCAACAGCGTTTGTGTTCTTCATAGTAAATCTCACGCTCATTGGCTATTATCAAAGTGTGGAGCGTGTGCGTCCGGCAATGGTATTTGCCTTGTTGCGAGGCATCTTTTTTCTTGTGCCATGCTTTCTTGTGCTGCCATTGTGGTTTGACGAAACAGGTATTTGGATTGCTCTTGGCATGTCGGAGATGCTAACAATGCTATGTATAATATGGTATATGTGGCATGGTAATAGGTAGAACATGGCATACCGACTTAAGAAGAAGCAATATTTTGGAGAGTAAATACAAAAATAAAAAGAGGAGGGAAGCAGTGTTGCTTTCCTCCTCTTTATAATAATGTGTGTATTGATCGCTAATTGTCAATCGTTATTAAAGCGTTCGCGAGCTCTTTTTAATATAGCCGCCACGCTGGTAGCTGGCTTTTTGGTTTGTTGCTGCTTGCGCTCTTCGTAGTCGCGTCTTTGGCGTTCGAGAAAATTATCTGCCATGACAGCTCTTACTTAAACTTACTGTAAATAACACTAATCTTGATTTCGCCATACTTGCTGTTGCTGCCACCTACAAGACGTGTGCTCGACATGGACATGTCGTGAGTAACGCTGATAAGCTCGGGAACATTGTTTGTGGTGTTGTAGGTAACCGATACCGGAATGATAACCACCTTGTTCCAATCGGCCTTGGTACGGTCGCCCGACTGGTAGAGATGCTTTACAAGGCTGCCTATATTGTTGAATGTATAGGTGTTGCTTGAGCTGTTGTAAGCGGCAAGGAACGACGTCTTATAGTCGGCAATACGGTTGTTTTCGAAGAACGAGTACATATCGGCCTTAGGCAATATGAGCAAAGTTTGTGGTATACCGAAGGCGTACTTGCCAGACACGGTGTTGTTGATGCGCTTAAGCACCACCTTAGCCGTGTTGATAGTGTCGTTCTTGTGGCTGTATGTCTTGCCATCGGCACCAATATATGTCTTCTCAACAATCTCGTCAACAGGCAATGTCATCTCGGTGAAGATGCCAGCCGGACTCTTGATATAAGTACAGGTGTTGTCGTCGACCAACTTCTTGATAACTGCCTTGTCATTAGAGATATTGGTAGTTTGAAGCACCTCTTGTGTACCAGGGAACGATGCCATAGATGTTACGATAGTATCGCTCTTGGTTCCGTCGGTCTTGGTGTAGGTAGTCTTATGACGGAAGTATACATTAAGCTGACTAAGCGAGATGTATGCCATAGAGCCTATACCGCCCATGGTCTTGAAGTAGAATCCCGGTACAAGATTGTGAATAAATGTATACGAGTTCTTGAAGGTTCCAGGATTTTTGTAATACTCCTGAATAATCTTCGAGCCATAGTTCTTGTTGAGCGAAATGCGAATGTTAGGCATATAGTCGCTTCCCTTGCGTGTGCTCTCGTCGACATTAAGGTCGGTAAGAGTGTAAACCTTGTCGGCCTTGAGTGTGCTGCCAGGAGTGATATAGTCCTTCTCTGGATTGAAGTTAGAGTAGAACTTCTGTCCTTCCTCAACAGGCTTTGACAGTTCGTATGCCGAAAGCTTCATGGTAGCGAGTGAGTCGCCATAGTAGCTTGTGTAGTAGAGACGTATGTCGCAAGAGTCTGCCACAACGTTGCCCTCTGCATCAAGGCTTATGATGTTCTGCTTTTCAGGGAATTCAAAGTTCTCTGGTGTATAGAACTGTGTCATGAAGTTGCTCGTAGTGTAGGCACCTGTCTCAGGGTCGCGTACCATACCAAGGTATCCTGTAATGCTGCGCGAAAGAACCGAGTCGGCCACGATAGATCGTGTAGTAACCTTAAAGGTGTCGGTCATAACGTTCAGCTTGTCCACATTGTCGGTAAGCGACGAGCCAATATTATCGGTTGTGTCGTCGCACGACACAACGAAAAGAGCGGCAAGCATCAAGCCTGCCAAGTATTTTATGCTCATAGTATTTGCAAAAATGGTGTTACTGGTAAAACCTTTTTAATCTGTTTGTCACAGCATGTATGGCTTACAGCTCCTCGTAGAACTTCTTGTATGCCACGGTGTAGTCTTCGCCGGGGTAGGCAAGAACAGGTATGCCTTTGCTCTTGGCATATGCAATAAGTTCGGGGTTTGCACCTTCTTCTGCCTCAACTACAGCGTCGCTGTTGTCGATAGCAAGCTTGCCAAGTTCCATAAAGTCGAAGTCGTCCTTGTATGCTGAAAGGCTGTCTACAGTTACGTCCTTGAATTCGAGACAGTTCTTGAAGTTGTCGCCAATATTCTTCTTAAGTCCGTCGGCAAAGACAGATGTCACAACCTTAGTGTCGGCAAAAGCTGGTTCGGAGTTGTATGCAGCCTTGATAAATAGTGGCACTATATATCCCATCCATCCTTGACAGTGGATGACATCAGGCGACCAACGCAACTTCTTGACAGTTTCGAGCACACCACGAGCAAAAAATATGGCACGCTCGCCATTGTCATCGTATTCCTCGCCATTTTCGTCTGTAGCCATCTTGCGCTTCATGAAGAAGTCGTCGTTGTCGATGAAGTATACCTGCAAGCGTGTCTGTGGTATTGATGCTACCTTAATAATGAGTGGATGGTCGGTGTCGTCGATAACAAGGTTCATGCCCGAAAGACGTATAACCTCATGCAGTTGACCCCTACGCTCATTGATGTTGCCCCACTTGGGCATGAATGTGCGAATCTCTAAACCTTCCTCCTGCATTTTGCTTGGCAGGTCTCTGCCCATTACAGAAAGTGTAGTGTCTGGAACATACGGGGATATTTCCTGATTGATGAATAAAATTTTATTTGCCATGCTTTTTTGTTTTATAGGTGTGCACACTATAACGACAGACAACGACGGTGTAGCCTCATGTGTACACTTTTTTCTGCAAAGTTACGAAAAAAAACTAAGATAATTGCCAAAAAAGCCGAATAACACCTTTTAAATAGTGTTTTTGCCATATTTTTAAATTAATTCTTTCTTATTTAAGAAAAAAGTTGTTATTTTGCATCGAATTTAGAAAACAGACAAGCCCCGTGAGGGTTTTTAAAAACTTATTGTAAAGATGAAACTGTTCAGAAGTATTGTTGAACTTCAGAATGAGTTGTTCGAAGTTCGGAAGGAAGGAAAGAATGTTGGTATTGTACCTACAATGGGAGCATTGCATGAAGGTCATGCCTCACTTGTAAAGCGTAGTGTAAAGGAGAATGATGTAACCGTTGTATCTGTTTTCCTCAATCCGACCCAGTTCAATGACAAAAAAGACTTGGAGCGCTATCCGCGCACACTTGATGCCGATTGTGCCTTGCTCGAATCATGTGGTGCAACTTATGTGTTTGCCCCATCAGTGGAGGAGATGTATCCAACACCAGACAAGCGTCAGTTTGATTTTCCGCCCGTAACCACAGTTATGGAGGGAGCTCATCGTCCTGGTCATTTCAATGGTGTGTGCCAGGTAGTTTCGCGCCTGTTCTATATAGTACGTCCAGACCGTGCCTACTTTGGCGAGAAAGACTGGCAGCAGATAGCAGTAGTAAAGGCTCTTGTGCGTTTCTTGGGATTAGGCGTGCAGATTGTTGAGTGTGATACAGTGCGCGAGGCTGATGGTCTTGCAAAGAGTTCGCGCAACACATTGTTGTCTGCCGACGAGCGTGCCATAGCACCTAAGATATACGAGGCCTTGAAAGCAAGCACGGAGTTTGCTAAGAACCACACTCTTAAGGAGACACACGACAAGGTAGTGGCAGACATCAATGCCGTTGATGGACTAGAGGTAGAATACTACTCAATTGTTGACGGCAACACTCTGCTTGACGTGGAAAACTGGGACGACAGCGACTATATTGCAGGTTGCATAACCGTGTATTGCGGCAAGACCCCGATACGCCTTATTGACCACATCACATACAAAAACAAGTAAGCAACGATAAAATAATGATGATAGAAGTACTGAAGTCGAAACTTCATTGTGTACACGTGACACAGGCCAACCTCAACTATATGGGTAGCATAACCATTGACGAAGACTTGATGGATGCAGCCAATATGATTGAGGGCGAGAAAGTGCAGATAGTGAACAACAACAACGGCGAGCGTTTTGAAACATACATTATCAAGGGTGAGCGCGGTTCGGGATGTATATGTCTTAATGGTGCTGCGGCACGCAAGGTGGCTATCGGCGATACGGTGATTATCATTTCTTATGCACTGATGGATTTTAAGGAAGCCAAGTCTTTCCGCCCGACAGTGGTGTTCCCTGAGGACAACAAGATAGTGAAGTAAATCCGGTAAATCGCTTTTGACATATTTATGCCTACTACAAATACAGACAGAAAAACGTCGCGCCAACAACAGAAGGCGTTCGACAAGAACTATGGACACTTGCAGCCACAGGCTGTAGATATGGAGAAAGTGGTCCTTGGTGCGCTCATGATAGACAAGGATGCCTTCTCCATGGTATCGGAGACGCTGCGTCCTGAGACTTTCTATGAGCCGCGACACCAGAAGATATACAATGCCATACAGACTCTATCGGTGAACGAGAACCCTGTGGACATTATGACTGTTGTCGACGAGCTAAAGCGTGAGGGTACTTTGGAGGATGTTGGCGGTGCTCCTTACATTGTGGAGCTTAGCTCGCATGTGGCTTCGTCGGCACATATAGAATATCATGCCAAGATTCTTGCACAGAAGTTTCTTGCTCGACAGCTGATATCCTACGCCAGCGTGGTTGAGACAAAGGCCTTTGACGAGACCCAGGATATTGACGAACTGATGCAAGAGGCAGAGGGCTCGCTCTTTGAACTGTCGCAGCGCAATATGAAGAAGGACTACACACAAGTAGACCCTGTCATAACACGAGCCATAGAGATATTGCAGAAGGCTTCGGAGAATGCTGGTGGTCTAACTGGTGTGCCTACAGGATATGAGGAACTGGACAAGAAAACGAGTGGATGGCAGAGCTCGGACCTTGTGATTCTGGCTGGTCGTCCTGCGATGGGTAAGACATCATTTGCGCTATCATTGGCCAAGAACATTGCAGTAGACTACAACACACCGATAGCTTTCTTCTCTCTTGAGATGAACAACGTGCAGCTTGTAAACCGTCTTATATCTAACGTGTGCGAGATTCCTGGCAGCAAGATGCTTAACGGTCAGTTATCACCAGACGAATGGGAACGCCTTGACAAGAACATACGCTTGCTGCAAGGTGCGCCATTGTATATAGACGATACACCAGGTTTGTCAATCTTTGAATTGCGTACCAAGGCACGTCGTCTGGTGCGTGAGAAAGGTGTAAAGATTATAATGATTGACTACCTTCAGCTTATGAATGCCAACGGTATGCGCTTTGGTAGCCGTCAGGAGGAGGTTTCGAAGATATCGCAGTCGCTTAAGGGTCTTGCCAAAGAGCTTGATATACCTATTATAGCACTTTCGCAGTTGAACCGTACTGTAGAGAACCGTGAGGGACTTGAAGGAAAGCGTCCGCAGCTTAGCGACCTTCGTGAGTCGGGAGCTATCGAGCAGGATGCGGATATGGTGCTCTTTGTGCATCGTCCAGAGTATTATCACATCTTGACAGACGAAAAGGGTAACGACCTTAGAGGTATGGCACAGATTATCATTGCCAAGCACCGTAAGGGTGCAACGGGCGATGTGTTGCTTACCTTCCGTGGTGAATTCACACGATTCCAAGATCCGGAGAAACAGTCAGCACCGCTTAATGACGCTCCTTTTGGATCGGAAATCATTGGTAGCAAGATGAATGGAGGTGATGCACCAATGCCGCCTGACTTTGCAGCTATGCCAGACAATGCGCCATTTGGCGATTCGTCGGAACCGGCACCATTCTAATATGCGGCTTGAGTTGCACTATGTTGCGGCTTGAATAAGGCTAATGTATAGACGTTTTGAATAGAAATGAAATATTAGACACCGAAGCCTGCCTCATTGGTATATGAAGCAGGCTTCGGTGTTTTGTGTGGTTATTATATCCCGCAAATCATTCTGAACGCACACATTTCGCATGTGCGCTTGTCATTTGTGGGCACAAATGGTTTTTGCTTGCTGAATATTTCGCCCAGTTTCTCTTTCAGCAGTTTAAGATACTCGGTTTTGTATATACCGATGTCTGTCACTTTGTGCTCATCGATACAGAGAACTGGGTCGTAGTTGTCGGCAGAGGCTTGTTTGATGAACAACAAGGCTGGGCTAACATTGTATTTAGACGGATTAAGCTTGCTCGAATTGTTGATGATGAGCGAATAGAGAAATGTCTGTAGGTAATAGTCGGAATGTTTGTAACTGTTGCCTTCGAAGACTTCGTCTATCGACTTAATAGCCGACTTGATAGGGCTGCCCGTCTTATAGTCGACAACTCTTATAGTAGGTTTTCCGGTTGTAGGGTTGGTAACCATATCTAGGCGGTCGATGATACCTCCTATTTTGATTTTGCGTTGCGCTCCATCCTCGGTGTTGAATACAATGTCGTTGTAGACATTTTTCTCTAAGCCGAGTACTGTGAACGGAGCAAGTCGTTGGTCGGTCTTAAGCAGTTGTTGCAGATATTCAATTATCACCTTGCGGTTGATAATCTGCAGACCATTGTATTCGATTGCGCGTTTCTTGTTGGCTGCCTCAGATGCTGACAGCTTGAACAGTTCCTCATTGAATGCACGGTCTACGCAGTCGGGCTCTTTAATTCTTGCCACATATTCATAGAAGAACGCCAGTGGACATCTGATGTACACGTTAATGGCAGATGGCGAGATGTTCTTCATTTGGTCGAGTTCCTGCTGTATCTTCTCGTCTTTAACTATAGCCTTAGAGCACATAGTAGTAGGTACGTTTTGTGCCAAAAGGTTGAGGTGTTTAATATTGTGAGTGCCGTCTACCATCAGTTGCAGCATGAATCTACTCATCTCGCCCGTGTGTCCATTGTCGGTGGTATTGTTGTAGACGATGGTTACATCTTGGGCGCGTTGCAGAAGCCTGTGGAAGTAGTAGGAGTAAATGGCCACCTTGTTGTCGATAGTAGTAAGTCCGTGTGCCTTGCGTATGGAGTAGGGAATGAACGACGAGTCGTTAACGCTCTTAGGCATGTTGCCCTCGTTGCACGACAGCAGCAGCACATGGTTAAAGTCGAGGTTGCGCGTTTCCAGTACACCCATTATCTGTATGCCCACAACAGGTTCGCCATGGAATGGTATAGTGGTGGTGGTGATGAGTTGCTTGGTAAGGCGACGTAGTGTTGTTACGTCCACGTCCATATCGCCAGATGCGGCAAGCTGTTCAAGGCGGTTGATGATGGTATACATACGGAAAATAGATTCCTGAAATAGAGCGTCGCTCTCGTCTTTAGCCTTAACACCAACATGTTTAATCAATGTGCCTATCTGTTGCAGCAGTGTGATGTTGTCTATCTTGCCCATAGGCGATAGTGGAATGCAGTCGGCTATATATTGGGCATAAGGATGGGCGAGTACCTTATCTACATATTGGGTGCGGTAGCGTCTGCTATGCTGCATTGCGCCTGTTGTGTATAGATCGAACAGTAGGCTAATGAGCGATGCAACGGGAGTCATACCCAAAGGAAATCCGCTTGTGATATTCACCTTATCGGCCTCGTTGGGCAAGCTATGCATAACTGGCAGCAGAATATTCTCATCGCACATCACCACAGCCGTATGTCGTCCGTCCTTGTATCTATTATCGTTGCGCAGCCATTGGCTTACGTATCTGGCTTGTATGTTTTCTGTGGCGGCGCTGATGTAACTGATGTGTTTGGGTTGTCGCATGTTGGCATATATCTCCTTAGAGCGAGTGTCGAGTTCGTTAGGGAAATGTTCCAGATACATAGATATATAGTGTCCAGCATCGGTGGCGCTTGTGGTCTTGTGGTGTGGCATGTAATACTCGTCAAAGTCCCAATAGAAATTGGCCTTGCCCATTTTCTTCAGACGTGCGAAGAGTTTTTGCTCCACCTGTTGCAGAAGGTTGAATCCAACGAATATGTAGCGGTCGTATTTAAACTCGATGTTGTCCTTGGTAGCCACTTCGCGGTAGACAGCGCCTTCATATCCCAAGCCTTGCTCTTGTAGACGCTTGTTGTAGTCGTGGTAGATGTCGCTAAAATGACTCCACAGGCTAAGGAAGCGTCGTTTAAGCTCCGACTCATGGTCGTCACTGAAGTTGGCAAAGAAGCGTTTGAGCATCTTGCGTTGTTCGTCGTCGAGATAAGAAATGTCGTCGAGCTCGTGTATATCCTTGAGGTTGCAGAATATGCGGTCGGCATCGGCCATATTCTTGTCAATATCGTCGAAGTCGGTCAGCAATAGTTGGCCCCACCCATAGAAGTGGTCGAGCGACTCGTTTAGTCCGGTGCATTTGACAAATGACTTGTGCAGGTCGCATATCAGCTTTATTGAATCGCCCACTTGCATATCGGAGTGGCGACGGAAGAGGTCGCTGATAGTTATATAAGCCGGGCTCCACATAGGCTTTCGGGCATATCGTGCAAGATGCTCGTTCATGAAGAGAGCCGCACGCTTGTTAGGGAACACTACTGCCACGCGTGACAGATCAGTGCCCCATTTATGTATTATGTCCTCGGAGACAAACTCCAGGAAGGTTTTTGTTTGGTTCATTCAATTGTATTTTATACGTTGTCAATGTATTACTGTTAAACTTCCTCTATCCTGTTGGAATAAACAAACCACAGGTAGCCTTTCACGTTGGGGTAGCCCATGTTTTGGGTGAGGGCTTTATAGCGGTTTACTTGTTCCACGTATTCAGGTCGTGGAGATCCGAACTTGAAGTCGACTATAACTACTTCTCCAGTTTTCTCGTCCTTCATTACACGGTCGGGACGATGTTCGCGAACAGTATCTGTTGCTGCATCATAGTCGAGTATGGTGCATTCGTTGAAGAGGGTCCATCGTGATGAGAACCAGTCGGCTACCTGTCTGTTGGAAAATCGTTTGTGCAACATGTCGCGTAATCGTTTGATATTAGTGCCGCTTTCTTCGATAAGTCCGTCCATCTCGAGTTGTGCAAGACTCGTGTCAATGTCGTCGGTGGTGTTAATGGTAGAGAATAGGTAGTGTAGTATTTTGCCTGTCTTGATATAGCTCATCTGTTTACGGTCGTCATCATCTGTATTCTCATCATCATCGGCAACGAAGTCACGGCTCTTGTTGCTCTGTTTAAATTCAACCTTGTTGCTGAAGGTTGCCATATCGACATTCATGTTTTCTACCTCTGGTGTGAAGATATTGTCCGATTTCTTCTTGGCCTTTGTCTCAACAATCTCCAGTTCGCCGTAGCTAAATAGCAATTCCTCCTTCTTGTCGGACGGGTCGCCATCAAGTGAGCTGCCTTCAAGTTTAATGTCGGTAATAGCTTGTTCCACAATGTAAGAACGTGAGGATGGGGTGCCACGTTGGGCAATGACAAACAGGCTTGATGCTGCGCGTGTGAATGCAACGTATAGCAGATTGAGGTTGTCCACGCAGTTTTGTAGATGTTCCTCGTTGTAATCGAACTCGTAGATGGTGCCCTTCATCTGACTGGCACTGAAGTCTACGGGTATTAGAGGCAGTTCGTTGTATGGTTCCACTTGAGGGGTACACCATATAGTGTTGCCTTTCTCCAATGTCCAGTCGCAGAATGGTATGACAACATGCTCAAATTCCAATCCCTTACTCTGGTGAATGGTGATGATTCTGATACCGTCTATGGCACTTGCCTGTATTGTTTTTTCCGCTATACTGTCGTTCCATTCTTCTACAAACGAGTCGATGTCGGCTGTGTTGTTGGCAATGAAGTCGGTAAGAGCATCGTAGAATGCATATAGGTATGCGTCCTCGCCTTTTATGTTGCCTATATTAAATAAGGTGTAAATTTGTTCGGCAAGTTCGAAGATCGGCATAGTTAGGAGGTCGTCGCGTTTGTCGATAAGAGCACAAGGCAGTGCACTGTCAATGCCTTCAGCAGTTGCAAGCAGCTTGTTGGTTTCTTGCTCACTTTTTTCTAGCACGTATGTCTGGTAGGCCTTGGCTATGTAAGCCTTTGCAAGTATGTTGTCGGGGTGGGTGAGCCATAGCATTGCATTGACAATGATGTTTACCGATACAGAACTGTCGAGTCGGAAAGCCTCGTCGCTGACAATCTTAACGTCGGGCAGCTCGTTGGCGAAGAACTCAGCTATGAGTTGTATAATGTCGTTGGAGCGTACAAGTATGGCAATGTCCGAATAATTGGCTCCCGAGTCGAGCAAGAGACTAACAGCTTCGGCTGTCTTTTGCAGAGCTTGTTGGCGATAATCTTCGTTTGGCAGAAGGTTTATGCTTACGTAGCCGTGGTTATCGCGGAATGACGGCACCTTTTGTGCCACATCCGAATAAGCCTTTTTTAGTTGTTCGGGTGATGAAGTGTCTGGTGTTGAGCTCTTTTGAGCGGCATATTCCAGTTCGGAGGCACGCTTAAAGAAGGCATTGTTGAATGTTATAACGCGTCGTGACGAGCGATAGTTTGTGTCGAGCGAGCATACATTGAGCATAGAATTAAGGTATGGAAACTCGCGCTCAATATTGTTGAGCATACGCCAGTCGCCCGAGCGCCAACGGTAGATGCTCTGCTTAACATCGCCAACTATCAGATTGCCTTGTTGTTCGCCATGGCTCATACATTCCTCCAAAAGCACCTTGAAGTTTTGCCACTGCACGGTACTTGTGTCCTGAAACTCGTCAATCATGATGTTTTCCAGGTAGTTGCCAATCTTTTCGAAAATAAATGGCGAGTCAGTATCGCGTATGAGCGAGTGGAGTAGGGTGTGTGTGTCGCTCAGAAGAAATCTGTTCTGCTCCACGTTCATCATTCTGACCTTATTCTCTATGCTGTTGAGCAGGCGCAGTTGGTTGAGGTGTCGCAATGTGAGCACAGCAGAGCCATATATATACCAGTTTTTCTGTCTGACGTCTTCGGCATGATGTACCAGAGGGGTTAGTGTGGAATTGGCAAGTTCTCTTACAATATCCTGGGTCTCCTTAGATGATTTCTGTTTAACCCAAGAACTTTCGCTGCCCTCGTCGAGCACTTTTTGTAATCGTTTGGTTACAATAGTGTTGTTGTATATGCCTTTCTTAATCTTGATGAAGTAACCAGCAGGACCATGCTTGCCATTGTTGAGGTCGTCTATCTCTATTCCGTTGTGGTTAAGCGCATCGAAGAATTGAGCGGCCTCATTCTGCATTTCCACCTCAGCCTCATTGCGCATTTGACGTAACTTGCTGGTGTATTGCTTGAAGAATCCTTCCTCGAGCAATCGTTCGTTGAGCTTCTTGCTATTGGTTTTGTAGTACTCGCGGAATATGTTTTCACCGAATCTCTTTATGTTTCCAATTACATTCCAGTCTTTGTCGTCGTCCATATTCTCGCGTATATATTCCATAATCCATGTTAGCAGTTCGCTGTTTTCGTCAAGCGAATTGATGAGTTCGTCCACAGCGTTGCGCTCTATCTGATAGTCGTTGAGCTCGATACGCAGATTGGCAGTAAGGTCGAGTTCTCGTGCGAGATTGCGCAACACGCTTTGGAAGAACGAGTCGATGGTCTCAATGCGGAAGTAGCTATAGTTGTGCACAATGTTGTGAAGAGCTATACCAGCACGTTCGGACATATATTCCTCGGTAACGTCGAGGTCTTCCTTAATCTTGTCGATATAACTTTTAGAGTCGGGCAATAGTTTCCAAATGCCGTACAGCTGGCTAAGTATACGTAGTTTCATCTCTTCTGTAGCCTTGTTGGTAAAGGTAACAGCGAGGGTAGAGCGATAACTTTGCGGGTCCTTGATAAGGAGTTTGATGTATTCTACGGAAAGGGTAAATGTTTTTCCGCTGCCGGCACTTGCCTTATAGATTGTAAGGGCGTAAGAGTTGGTCATAGTATTTTATTGATTAACATTCAGAAATTTTTCTAACCTTTCCTCCGCCTCCTGCATATCTTTTGCAAAAGTACGGTGGTCGGTCAAGAAGTCTTGTTTGCCATTAGCGATGTCGGTGTATAGTTGGCGGTCCATGCCCTCCACGTACTGGGCGATGGCATACTCGATATCGTCTT
>ERZ1031845.561-NODE-561-length-13721-cov-11.827675_pt1 | contig 13721 bp, 9 predicted proteins | sample MGYA00518169_ERZ1031845 | MGnify/ENA primary metagenome ERZ1031845 (study PRJEB33719, sample SAMN04261265) | wastewater metagenome | biome: rural village; feature: human; material: feces | host: Homo sapiens | place: El Salvador | collected 2014-01-14 ...
GGATTTTAAACGGATTTTGAACACCCTACCTTACAGGGCGACAGGTTTGCGTCCATAAACACCCAGGGCGCTGCCCTGGGCTAAGAGCTTCTGCCCCTTCAGGGCGTGTGGGGCTTACTTGCGAAACTTGAATAACTATCATACAACATTGTTGCCTTTAAAAGTGACAATAAAAAAATTATAGCTCTTTTTTCCATCTTTTCCTTTATTTCTTTTTGAGGTTTATACAAAATTGCTTATTTTTGCAAAAGAATTTAGGACTTAATTCAAACAAATAACTATGAAGTATTTCAACTTTTTAGGAATCATCCTTATTACACTTATGAGTGTGATATCCCATACGGAATCTTTTGCTAAAGAACAAAACGAAGAAAACATTGATATAAAAATTAATGGTAAGAAATGCACTCAGATCAAAGATGGAGATTTAATTTCATTATCATTACCTGGACACTATAAAACTGAAGACATAGAATCCATTAAATGGTATATTAATTTTAAACAAACAAATAATCAAGAATACAAATATCTTTTATCCGAGGAACTTTATTGCTCTTTTATTAACAAGCCCAAAATATTTCAGTGTTATTTTTCACACCCATACAACAGCGTTCTTAGAGGATTTGACTGGGGAAATTTAGAAAAAGAGGTATGTCCTAACGACTGTTATTTTTCATGTATATTTAGTACTTCAAATAAAGAAAAAAACAATATCAGCTATATTCGCTCAGAACCTATTGATTTTGAAGTTCTGCCATCTACTCCTGTTTTGACTTTGAATAAGACATGGACTCCAATAGAAGGACAGGACGATTATCCTCTGGCCAATGTTTCTATTGATGCAGAAAATTTTGAGCAAGGAGTCATTTTAGTAGAACAAAGTGAAGACCATTTACCTATATATACAGATACAATTTTTACGACAATACCTCAAGACGGCTTTACAGTCTATCCTGGAACATGGTATAATGGTATTTTTTGTTGGGTACGAAACCAATATGGACAAGCAATGAGTAATATTCTGAAACTCAATACCACAGATATTGCAAACAAAAACCATTTATCTGATTTTCTCATTGTAAATGGCCATCAAATAATTATAAATCCACCATATATGGTAACAATAAAAATCTATAATACCTGTGGAATATTGGAAAAGGAGGAATGTACCAACAACAAAATAAACATTTCTCTTTGTCGAGGATTACATCTAATAAAAATATCAGATAATAAAAATAACAATTTCAAGAACTACAAAATATTCATACAATAAAGGAATTATTTCAACAAAAGGAATAAGAGAAGGTCTACATATTGTGACTGTCTTTTGTGGAAAATCTGAAATTTCAGAACTTAAATGGAATAATAACAAACAACAATGATAGACATCAAAGGAATAACAAAGAGCTTCGGCTCGCTGCAGGTGCTTAAAGGTATCGACCTGCATATCAATAAAGGTGAGGTGGTAAGCATCGTTGGCCCCAGTGGCGCAGGCAAAACCACCCTGCTACAGATCATTGGCACACTCGACCGCCCTGATGAGGGAAGCGTAGTGGTAGATGGTATTGACGTGAGCAAACTGTCACAGCGGAAGTTGAGCGACTTCCGTAACCAGCACATCGGTTTCGTATTCCAGTTTCATCAGTTACTGCCTGAGTTTACCGCTCTCGAAAACATCATGATTCCAGCTTTCATTGCAGGCAAGAGCCGCAAGGAAGCCAAGGCAAGGGCAGAAGAACTGCTCGACTTTATGGGGCTGAGCGAAAGAGCTCATCACAAACCAGCAGAACTGTCGGGAGGTGAGAAGCAACGCGTGGCTGTGGCAAGAGCTTTGGTAAATCATCCTGCTGTAATTCTTGCCGATGAACCTTCGGGCAGCCTCGACTCACACAACAAGGCAGAACTGCATCAGCTCTTCTTCGATCTGCGCGACAAGTTCGGGCAAATCTTTGTCATTGTCACACACGACGAGGGACTTGCCGCTATTACCGACCGAACCATACACCTGAAGGACGGAATGGTAGAAAAGAGCGAAGAGATGAAGAGTGAAACCGTAGAAAACGAAGACGTGAAGAACGAATACGTGAAGAGCGAAGAATAAAGACAACCTACAGAAAAACAAAGAACACATATATGAGCAACAAGATAAAATTAGGCGATTTCAACAGCCTGAGAGTGGTGAAAAGAGTAGACTTCGGCATTTACCTTGACGGAGGTGAAGAAGGAGAGATCCTTCTTCCTACCCGTTACGTACCCGAAGAGGTGAGCATTGGCGACGAGCTTGAGGTGTTTATCTACCTCGACCAAGACGAGCGACTCATCGCTACCACCGAGAAGCCACTTGCCAAAGTGGGCGACTTCGCCTACCTCGAAGTGAAATGGGTGAACGAATATGGCGCTTTCTTGGGATGGGGACTGATGAAAGACCTCTTCTGTCCCTTCCGTGAGCAGAAGAAGCGCATGGTTTTGGGACAGTCATACATCGTTCACGTACATATCGACGAGGAGAGCTATCGCATCGTAGCATCTGCCAAGGTGGAGCGATACCTGTCGGAGGAACATCCTCACTATCGTCATGGCGACGAGGTGGACTTGCTGATCTGGCAGAAGACAGACCTCGGCTTCAAGGTCATCATCGACAACCAGTACCCTGGTCTGCTCTATCAGGACCAGATATTCCAGTACATTCATACTGGCGACAGAATGAAAGGCTATATCGGAAGAGTGCGCCCTGACGGAAAGATTGATGTGAGTCTGCAGAAAACAGGACAACAGCAAACTGCCGACTTTGCCGAAACACTCTACCAGTATCTGCTCGATAACGATGGTGCCTGCGACTTAGGCGACAAGAGCGAGGCTGACGATATCTACGAACGCTTCCATGTCAGCAAAAAGGTATTCAAGCGTGCCATTGGCGACCTCTACAAGAAACGACTCATCACCGTGAGTCCTATGAGTATCAGACTTTTAAAGGTAAAAGGGTAAAAAGTAAAAAGGTAAAAGGGTAAAAAGGTAAAAAGGTAAAAACGCCCTAAAAATAACAACCCACTTGTTTTGGATTTCCAAGACAGGTGGGTTGGTGTTTTTATAGAATCAACTATGCTATTCCACTTTCTTCAAAGCTCTCATGGCATTGAGGACAGCAAGAACCGTTACGCCGACATCGGCGAAGACAGCCATCCACATGGTACCTAAGCCCACGGTGGCAAGCAACAGGACTGCCACTTTGACTCCTATGGCAAAGGCCACATTCTGATGGGCAATGCGGATGGTGCGACGGGCAATGTGAACAGCGAGAGGAACCTTTCGAGGCTCATCGTCCATCAACACCACATCAGCAGCCTCGATGGCAGCATCACATCCCAAGGCACCCATGGCTATTCCTACATCTGCCCTCTTCAACACAGGCGCATCGTTGATGCCATCACCTACATAAGCCAAAGTCCTGCCTGCAGGCTTCTGTTTCAGCAGTTGTTCTACATGAACCAACTTATCGGCAGGCATCAGTTCGGCTTTATATTCATCGAGACCCAACTGACGGGCTATGCGATCGCCCACCTCCTGACGGTCGCCTGTAAGCATCACCGTCTTGACGACACCCTCACGGCGCAACTGGGCTATAGCCTCGGCACTGCTCTCTTTTACACGATCGCCTACCACAACAGGCGCACCCTCATCGGCTTGTACCAACACCTCGCCATGGGTCAGCGTGCCAGTCTTATCAAACACCACTACGCCCACCTTGGCAAGGGCATCCATATAACTGCTTCCCTTGATGAGAATACCTGCGCGGGAGGCTCCGCCAATGCCGCCGAAGAAAGTGAGCGGCACACTGATAACCAAGGCACAAGGACAGGATACCACAAGGAAGATAAGCGCACGGTTGAGCCATAGAGGCAACAGTTGCATAAAACTGCCCTCGCCAAAGAGCTGCACACCCAAGCCCAAAGTACCCAAGAGAGGCGGAACAATGGCTAAAACCAAGGCTGACAGCACAACGACTGGAGTATAAATGCGGGCAAAGCGGGTGATGAAAGACTCACTGCGCGACTTGCTTGCACCGGCACCCTCTACCAAGGCTATGATGCGAGAGGCTGTACTCTCGCCAAAGGTCTTGGTGGTCAGCAAACGCAGTTCTCCCTTCACATTGATGCTGCCCGAATAAACCTCATCGCCCTCTTTTACCTCACGCGGTACACTCTCGCCCGTAAGGACAGAAGTGTCAAGAAGCGCAGAACCACTGACGACCTTACCGTCAAGAGGCACTTTCTCTCCTCGTTTTATCAAAACAGTCTCACCGATTTGTACCGTTTCGGGGGCTACAGTCTCTACCTCTTCTCCATGACAGACGTGAGCCACATCTGGGCGGATGGTCATCAGATGTGAGATACTGTCGTGACTCTTTCCCTCAGCATAGCCTTCGAAGAGTTCACCCACCTGGAAGAAAAGCATGACGAAGACAGCCTCAGCAAACTCAGGCTCCTCGCCCGGAAAGAAACCGATGCACAAGGCTCCTATGGTGGCAATGGTCATCAGGAAATGCTCATTGAACACATCGCCATGAGCAATACCCTCGGCAGCCTCGCCCAAGGTGTCATGACCTATCAGCAGATAGGGAACAAGATAAACCAGGAGCAACTGCCAGGTGGAAAGCGCGCATGTCTTCTCGACGAAGTAAGCTCCTATAAGCAATAATACAGTGACCGAGATGAGCAGAAGGCGCTTGCCAAGGCTTCCATGCTCGTCATGATGATGCTCGTGATGATGCTCACAGCCACAACCGTGAGAACCTTGAGCACAACCACATTCGTGATGATGATGATTTGATTCCATATTGATAAGATACTTTAGTTATATTACACTTCTTTTCGTTTTCGGATGCAAAAATACAAAAAGGCTTCTGCAACCTGGTTGCAAAAGCCTATTCTGTATAAAATATCTTCTATTGAACTTGCGAAAGTTGATCCTTATATATATAAATAAGGTGTCAGTCTATCTTTCGAGCATCAATACCACTGCACGGCATTGGAATAACCGCTTCGCTTATCGTACTTCAAAGCATCTGTAAGCGTAGAAGCGTTACAACGGAACGTGAAGTTATAGCTGGTATAAGGAGCCAGCACCACCGAACAACTCATATTGAAACAGTGGAGGTCGCGCTGCAGCGAAGCAGTTGTCATACTCATGGCCTTGTTCTCGAAGTCGTAGCCAGATGAGAAGCTGATGTTCCAGCCATCGCTGATGCGCACGTTACCACTGAAGTTGAGAGTCTGGGTAAACTTGTATGGATAGCGCATGGTGCTCTCGTTGAACTTTTCTCGGCGAGTATCCTCACGCATGGTGATACCGTAACCCACAGAAAGCGACCAAGGCATATTGAAAGCCATGTAACCGTCGTCATCGGTCTTGGCCTTTCCGCCCTTCTTCTTGGCTCCATGCTTTCCAGCCTCCATGTCATCGTCGATATTGGTTTCGATATTGGTATCTACACCCTCATCGTCATCCCTGTTGCGTGAGTTTTCGCTGTCGCTGTCATCTCCTCCTCCGAATAGTTTCTTCAACTTTTCTGGCGTAAGCGTGAAAGAGAAGTTCTGCGACATACCCTGGAAACGTCCGAAACGTCCCTTGCCCCACTCAGTATGGGTTCCCACATAAGGATTTCCCTGTTCGTCGAGTTCATAGGCATAAGTGGCAAAGACAGCATGCATACTGTAAGTATAGTTTTTCCACCATTTCAGGCGCAAGTCAATACCGAGGTCACTCCATGGCCGCACCTTGGCTGCCGTATTGTAACTCATATTGATATCGAAAGCATCGATAAGACTTATCTTCTTAAATCCGGTGGAGTCCTTATCGCTCTTGACCTTCATCTCGAGGTTGTTGCCCAAGGTGAAGGAGATGCTTCCCTGCTTACCCTTGCCCGGCACACCAAAGAGCGAGTTTTGATAAGGCGAGTAGCTGACGAGCGATACATTTCCATTGGCATCAGTCTTCTGATAAGTATCCCAGTATCCATAGCGAGAAGCACCAAAGTCTGGCGCATAGCTGAAGCTTACAGTTGGCGAGAGCACGTGGCGTATGGCCTGTATCTTGTCACCGAAGAGCTTGCGGTTGGGCACCCAGAAACCATAAAGCTTGGTAGAGGCACTGATGCTCATGTTCCAGTTGTACACATTATGGAAACCATAGGTCGTATCAGCCACCTCGACCTGCTTCTGCTCGTCCCACGACTTAGTGACCTTATTAGTGTACATACGGTCGGTAAAGTTGAAGTTAGGACTGATGTTGATGTACTTGAAGAGTGTGAAGTTGGCACTTACCGGAATGCGATGTTCCCATCCGTTGCGCCAGTCTTTAATAAGATTGCTCTTGAAAAGCAGGTCTTCCTTAGTAGAGATGGAGTTGCTCACATGTCCTGTATAGCTCAGGGCTATCTTCTCATACCATCGCTCGTCACCCACCATCTTCTTGCGACGGAATGGATAGAAACGCGCAATGTTGATATTGAGATCGGGCAGAGTGACTGCCAACGAAGAGTCGCGCATGTTCTGCGAGAGGTTGGTAGTTGCCGTCAGCGACATACCTATGCTCGAAAAGTTGGTGCTCCAGTTGACAGAAGAGGTTCTGGTACTCTGCGTCATCGACTGTGGATTATAAAGCGAGTTGAGATTGTTGCGCTCATAACTGGTTGAAGCAAAGTTGACGCTGGCAGAAAGCGAGCTGTAAGGATTGGCCTTGGAGTCTTGTCGATGGCTCCACTGCAACTTGAAGCTCTCCTGCTCGGCAAAGTCGGGCATTCCCTTATCACCTGTCTTGGTATCCTGATAGCTGAAAAAGAAGCTTCCCGAATACTTGTATCGCTTGCGATAGTTGCTGACAGCCGAGAGTCCCCAAGAACCCTTGGTGTAGATTTCGCCCAAGAGTTTCAAGTCCCATTTGTCGTTGATGGCAAAATAATATCCACCATCGCGCAGATAGAATCCTCGGTCGCTCTCATCGCCATAAGTAGGCATGATAAAACCGCTGCTATAGCTCTTGGTAAAGGGGAAGAAACCATAAGGAATGGCGAAAGGCATAGGCACATCACACACCACGAGGTAAGCCGGGCCAAAGACTACATCCTTGCCAGGACGCACCTTGGCACGCGAGAGCGAGATATAGAAATCAGGATGTGGGTCATCGCAGGTGGTGTAACGTCCATGCTGCAGATAGATCACTCCCGAAGAGTCGCGCTTGGAGCGCATACCCGACAGGAAACCGTCCTGCTGCTCAGTATATACATTATTAATAAGGGCTTTCTTGCTCTTGAAGTTGAACTTGATGGTATCGGTATCATACTCGTCGCTACCCATCTTGAATACAGGCTTTCCCTTTACACCACCTTCGGCAGTAGAGTCGGCCGTACCCATAGCCTTCACGTTACTCTTATCGATGTCCATCGAAATACGGTCGCTGGCAAGATCCATATTCTCGTACTTCACCTGCGCCGAACCATAAAGATGCGCCACCTTGTTCTTGGCATCATAGACAAGCGAGTCGGAAGCCGAATAAGTGACAGGTGCATCTACTCCACCCGACTTCTTGCGGGCAATACTGTCGAGACGAATACTGTCGTCCACCACTTGGTTGTGCTTCCAGATAGCCTTTTGCAGAGAGTCCATGCGGGCAGTATCAGCCACCACATTGCCTGCTGAGTCGCGCAAGACAGAATCGACCACAGCCGTAGAGTCGGCGGCAGCCTTCTTCTTTTTCTTCTTGAAGAACGGCATGTTGGGACTTGCCATCATACAGATGAAGGCAAACAACAAAAGTGCTATGAAAGGATATTTTCTCATTTAGTTTGCAAAGTTAAGCATTTCTGCTTAGATTACACATCATGCTGACGTCTTTTTAGCTCATTCGAACATTTTTTCCCACTCCTTGAAGCGCAGGACACCCTCCTCGCCAAACTTGGCCAAGCTTTTCTCAGCCTGCTGGATGGTTTTCTCACGATCGAGATGAGTCTTGCTGAAGAACTTGTCAGCATAGCAGATCACCTTTTCCTCCATGGTTTCGGGAAGGAAATCCTGATGAGGCAAAGGCAGATTCTGACTCTCTATCTGCTGGCATGTGATGCCTGCTCCCGTATGGCGCTCGCACACACGTGCATGGCGCTCGAAGCCTTCACGACGCATCAGTTCGGCACCCAGACGACCATGACAGATGTAGGGTTGACTGCCAAAACACATGATGCCAGGAGCATCGGTAAGATAGATTCCGATGTCGTGAAGCATGGCTGCCTCTTCCACAAACTGAGCGTCAAGATGCAGTTCGGGATGAGACGAAACAATCTGTAGCGCTCTTCGCGCTACAGATTGACTATGGGTAATGAGGATATGACGAAGCTCATTATCCTCAGGATAATACTTATCAATAATAGCTTGATAATTCATCTATTTAATGTTTGGTTTGTCATGTTCAGTGTTTAATTAGGCAGACGCCACGATACTTGCAAAGTAAACATTAAACACTAAACATTCAACATTATTCAGCCTCTCGCTCAATGTAGGCGATAACATCGCCCTTGCGAATCTTGCTGCCCTGCTTGGCATTGATTTCTACAAGCTTTCCGCCAAGAGCTGCAGGAACGGTCTCGAACTCGCCCCATGGAGCCAGGATGTAGCAGAATGCATCACCTTCCTTATACTCCTTGCCGATGAATGGCTCTACGGCTGGCTGGCACTCGCCCTCGCCCTGGAACTCCCAAAAGATCTGACCGGCAACAGGTGCTACGATGGCATCAGCCTTGGCATGCTTGAACTCTGCCAACTGGGCAGGAGTCAATGTTGAGCCAAGCTTGGCATCCTTAGCCTTCTGCAGGTCTGCCAAGAAGTTTTTCTTAGCCTGACCGCTCTTGTAATTGCGATACTGCTCTGGGTGCATGGCAAGTTCGAAGAGTTCCTCGTCGTCCTGACCGTACTCCCAACCATTCTCGTCCATCTCCTTCTTGAAGTCGTCGAGAGCATTGGTAAGCAATGTGTGAGCATCAACATCAGTAAACTCACGACCCTGCTTCTTGGCAAGCTCTACGAGTTCGGGATCTATCTTGCCTGGAATCTTACCACTCTTACCGAGAATCATACCCCACATAGAGTCGTCCATCATCACGAAGCGGCCCTTGCCCTGCTCCATGGTGAGGAGGTTCATCAGGGAGATGTTCTTCACGTACTGGCTGAATGGTGTTACCAATGGTGGATAACCCACGCGTGGCCATACATACTCTACCTCGTCGAAGAGCTTGATCAGGAGGTCGTCCATAGACAACTCTTCCTCACCCTTCTTCTTGCGGATGTTGTTGATGGTCTGACGCATACCGCCGAGGTCTGCCATCATAGAACCCATCATACCGCCTGGGAGACCGCAACCGAGCAGGAGTGAAGACATGATCTTGTTACCTGGGTTGATGAAATATCCGAGCCACTCGTCGATGAACTCCTGAGTCATGGCACGAGCCTTCATATAAGCGCTCATATTGATCTCAGGCACCTCAAAGCCCTCGTTCTTCAACATGCTGATAACAGAGATAACGTCTGGATGAACCTTACCCCATGACAATGGCTCGATGGCTGTATCGATGATGTCGGCACCATTGTTGCAGACCTCGAGGATAGAAGCCATAGAGAGACCAGGACCTGAGTGACCGTGGTACTGGATGATAATCTCAGGATACTTGTCCTTGATCATCTTGGTAAGCTTACCGAGGAATGCAGGCTGACCGATACCAGCCATATCCTTCAAGCAGATTTCCTCAGCACCGGCAGCGATGAGCTGGTCGGCAATGTTCATATAATATTCGAGAGTATGAACAGGAGAGTTGGTGATACAGAGTGCACACTGTGGAGTCATGCCGCCCTCCTTGGCCCACTTGATAGAAGGAATGATGTTGCGAACATCGTTCAAACCATCAAAGATACGGGTGATGTTGGTACCCTGCTTAGCCTTCACCTTATACATAAGGGCACGTACATCGTCTGGCACAGGATACATACGAAGAGCGTTCAATCCACGGTCGAGCATGTGAGTCTTGATGCCCACCTCGTTGAATGGCTTGCAGAATGCACGAACTGCATCATTAGGATTCTCACCAGCGAGGAGGTTTACCTGCTCGAAAGCACCGCCATTGGTCTCTACACGGCTAAAGCATCCCATCTCGATGATTACTGGGGCTATCTTAGCCAACTGATCCTTGCGTGGCTGGAACTTACCAGAACTCTGCCACATGTCTCGATATACGAGACTGAACTGAATTTTCTTCTTCATTATTATTTAATAATTTCTTTATTCTTTTCTTTATAGTAACACAGTGCCTAACGGCACCTATATAAAACCAAGGTGCAAAATTAGACAAAAAATCCGAATTATCAGCCCTTTCAACTGATTTTTTATAATTATTGTACTATTTTTGACTATCCTGTTGGATGTTCACATATTTTTATTGACTCAACTATCTCTATAACTTCTGAACTTACGACAGTTGACTCTGCTTATACCGTTATTTCGCCTGAGCCATAGCAACGATGATGATTCTCATCATATACCACGCAGAACTGGCCTGGGGCCACTCCGTGAATGGCTTCCCCGGCATGTACCATCATCCTTCCATCCTCCATACGTTCTATTGTGGCAGGATGATACTCGGGGGTATGGCGAATCTTGAAGGTGACATGATGCATGTCCACCTCGCGGGTAAGGAAGTGGAAGTCATGCAGCGGAAAGTCCTTCTTATAGGCAGTCTGCGGGTCATAGCCATGACTCACGTAAAGGATATTGTGCTCCACATCTTTCTTCACCACAAACCAGGGGCCGCCACCGAAGCCAAGTCCCTTGCGCTGTCCTATGGTGTGAAACCACAATCCCTTATGCTCACCGATGCGCTTGCCCGTTTCCAACTCTACCACATCACCAGGATTGTCGCCCAGGTAACGGCGGATATAGTCATTGTAGTTGATCTGCCCCAAGAAACAGATGCCCTGGCTGTCGCGGCGCTTGGCATTGATAAGGTGTTCTGCCTCGGCTATCTCACGCACCTCGTTCTTCACATGATGTCCAATGGGGAAGATGGCCTTGCGAAGCTGCCAGGAATAAATATGTGCCAGGAAGTCGGTCTGATCCTTCACTGGATCGGGACTTGTCACCAGCCACTTGTCACCCTGCTCGTCGATCTCTGTCTGCGCATAATGACCAGTTGCTATCAAGTCATAGTTGTGCCCCATCTTCTCGTCGAAGGCACCAAACTTGATGAGCCTGTTGCACATCACGTCAGGATTGGGCGTATAGCCGGCCTTCACCTTCTCCATGGTGTAGCGAGTCACCTCGTTCCAGTATTCCTGATGACAGTCTACCACCTGCAACTTGCAACCATACTTGGCAGCTACGGCAGTAGCCATCTCGAGGTCTTCCTCAGAAGAGCAGTCCCACTCTTCCTTTTCCTCGGGTCCGATCTTGATATAGAAGCAGTCGGGATGCAAACCCAGACGGGCGAACTCCCAAACCACTACGGAGCTGTCAACTCCTCCCGAAAGCAAAACGGCAATACGCTTGCCCTCCAAACTCTTTATATCCAACATGATGAGAATGTACTTTGTTACTTAAAAGTATGTTGAAACCAGGCGATGAAGTCACAAAAGTTCCTTCCATCGCACGATGAAAAATGCGGGAAAGCCTCTCCACATAAAATTTCGGTTGCAAAAGTACAAAAAAAGCATGAGACAAAGCTATAAATCAATAAAAATTAGTACCTTTGCACCCGAAAATTCAAATACGAACCAAACATTCGCACGTAAGAGAGAAATTGCGAATCTCGAATTACAAAAAGTAGTTATGGAAATTTTAAGGAATCTGTTTTATGGTTTTCCCGACCTTTGGGGAGGTGGTGTTGCCCATTCGGTGATGATTTTAGCTTTGGTCATTACACTGGGCTTGTGTTTAGGCAAAATCCGAGTGAAAGGTGTGTCCTTAGGCCTGGCCTGGATTCTTTTCATCGGTCTTGTCTTCGGTCATTTCTCGCTCAACCTCGATGAGCACCTGCTCCACTTTTTGAAGGAGTTCGGACTGATACTCTTCGTTTACTCCATCGGTCTTGAGGTGGGCCCCAGCTTCTTCTCGTCGTTCAAGAATGGCGGTAGAAGTCTCAACATGCTCAGCATCATTGTGATAGCGCTGAGTATCGCTACCACATTGGGAATATTCTATGCTTCGGGGACTTCCATTACCTCTATGGCAGGTATTCTGTCGGGTGCCGTAACCAACACTCCCGGACTGGGTGCTGCACAACAGGCATTCAGCGACCTGCGACATATCGATGCCCCCAGTATCGCAGCCGGCTACGCCATCGCCTATCCTATGGGTGTGCTCGGCGTTATCCTGTCGTTCGTCATTCTGAGATTTGCTCTACATATTAATAAGGAGAAGGAGGAGAGCGAGGCAAAGAGCGGCAAGGGACACTTGGAAGCCATGACTCTGAACACCTTCTCGGTGAAAATCACCAACAAGATGATATTTGGCGACACCGTAAAGCAGGTACGCGAGCTCTTGGGACGCGACTTCATGATTTCAAAGATTCACCGTCCCGACAGCGACGAGCATCATGAGATAGTCAACGGACATACCGTGCTCAATGAGAACGATGTGGTATTCATTGTGGCTCATCCTGCCGTACAGGAGCCTATCATAGCCTTGCTGGGCGAACAGGTGGAGATGGACTGGGAACAGTTTGGCAATGAGCTGATAACCCGCCGTATCCTCATCACCAAACCAGGCATCAACGGCAAGACCATCAGCCAGATGCAGATTCGTTCCAACCTGGGTACCAACATCACCCGAGTCAACCGTGCGGGTGTAGACCTTATTGCCACTCCAAGCCTCAAGCTGCAGTTGGGCGACCGAGTTACAGTAGTAGGCACAGAGTTGGCCATCAGCCATACCGAGAAAGTACTGGGCAACCAGATGAAACGACTCAACTACCCCAACCTGATACCAATCTTCTTGGGCATCATGTTAGGATGTATCGTTGCCAACATACCATTCTTTATCCCGGGCATTTCAGAGAGTCTGCGACTCGGACTGACAGGAGGTCCGCTCATCGTGGCTATCCTGATAGGATACTTTGGTCCTAAGCACAACCTTGTGACCTATAATACGATTTCAGCCAACCTGATGATTCGCGAGATAGGCATCTGCATCTTCCTGGCATGTGTAGGATTGGGCACAGGCGAACAGTTCATACAGACCGTTGCCACAGAGTCGGGCATGATATGGATTCTCTACGGCATAGCCATCACCATGATACCAATCTTGTTGGGCGGCATCATAGGCCGTTATGCCTTCCACATCAACTACTACACTCTCCTGGGCGTTTTGGCTGGTGCCAACACCAATCCTTCAGCCTTGGCTTATGTGAGAGACCAGACCAGTGCCGATGCGCCTTCAGTGGGCTACGCCAATGTTTACCCATTCGCCATGTTCCTGCGCATCGTAACCATTCAGATCATCATCTTCGTGTTCGGATAATAACAGACAGGAAGATGGGTTCATAACTTTCGCTGGATGGTTTACGGGCTGAAGGCCCAAAAGCTCTTAGCCCAGGGCAGCGCCAGCAAGCAGCACGCCCTGAAGGGGCAGAAGCTCTTAGCCCAGGGCAGCGCCCTGGGTATAATGGCAATCGGCAAGGCGCCCTGTAAGGG
>ERZ1031845.564-NODE-564-length-13685-cov-5.561042_pt1 | contig 13685 bp, 8 predicted proteins | sample MGYA00518169_ERZ1031845 | MGnify/ENA primary metagenome ERZ1031845 (study PRJEB33719, sample SAMN04261265) | wastewater metagenome | biome: rural village; feature: human; material: feces | host: Homo sapiens | place: El Salvador | collected 2014-01-14 ...
ACTCATCTGCCATCAAATACTTTGCCTCAGTTACATTCCCATATCCGTGAAGCGGATTTAAGAAGATAACACCTTTCAAATCCTGATAGAGTGTTTCTTCATTTTTGCCTGTGAGCTTTGACATATATTCCATATCAATTCCGGCTTTTTCTCCCATAGAAACAGCAAGTGCTTCGCTGGCAGTATCTACCTTTTCTACCGGCTTGTGCGGCTTAATTGTACGCTTGAAGAACATATCCGCCTTGCGTTCCAGTTCTCCGTTTTCGTTGATAACTTCAAGTGCAGAAAGCAAGGCAAAGGAACTGTCATCACTGAAAGCAGAGATATTTGCTCTGCTGTTAATCAGTCCGTATTTCTTAGTATAACTGTCATAAAGACTGTTGAGTTTTGACTGCTCGGCTTTGATTTCTTCGTCCGGATAGTCCTCGGTTTGAAGTTCAATCAGGTTGCGAACGCTGTCACGAACCGCAATCATACCCTTGATTCTGTTCTCGGCGGTTGCCGACACCCCCACCGGAGACATACGAGAATTCTCACGGAAATAGATTTTATCGTCCACCACTGTGTAAGAAAAATTCCTTACATTCGGGTCTGCCGGGATAGAATTATCTTCTTCCTCAAGTTCATCTTTCACTTCATAATCGTTGATTTCTCCGTGTATATTTGCTACCGCTTCCGATAACAATTCGGATAAATCTGCATTTTCAAACGGTATGCAGGTTACTTCTTCTCCGAAGCGACCGCTTACTATTTTCATCTCGCCAAGTATCATTTCGGGATGTTCCACAAAGTACGAGTTCATCGTGATACCGTCATCAGTTGTGCCAAGCTGTACCCAATCGGGTTCAATATCTATGAGCCTGTCACGCTTTTGCAAAAACAAAATATCCGATACAACTTCCGTACCGGCATTGCCTTTGAAAGTATCATTTGGAAGTCTGATTGCTCCCAAAAGGTCGGCTCTTTGGGCGATATATTTTCTGACCGACGAATTTGTTTTATCCATCGTTCCTTTACTTGTAACAAGTGCCATCACACCGCCGGGTCTTAACTTATCCAAAGACTTTGCAAAGAAATAGTCGTGAATAAGGAAATTGTACTTATCGTATCTCTTATCAAGCACCTTGAAATCGCCAAACGGAACATTTCCCACAACGCCGTCAAAGAAGCTGTCTGGCACATTGACTTCTTCAAATCCCTGTGCCGCTATGGAAGATTTTTGATAAAGCTGCTGTGCAATTCCTGCCGAAATCTTATCAAGCTCCACACCGTAAATCTTTGTATTTCTCATCGACTCCGGCAACATACCGATAAAGTTACCAATACCGCAGGACGGTTCTAACAGGTTGCCCTCCTTAAATCCCATCTGTTCCATAGCCTTGTAGATAGCGTCGGTAACTTCGGGAGGAGTGTAAAAGGCAGTCAGTGTACTTTCTCTTGCGGCGGCATATTCTTCGGGCGAGAGTGCGGTATATAACTCAACAAACTCATCTGCCCACGCCGAATTATTTTCATCAAAGGCTTCTGATAAACCTCCCCAGCCGACATATTTCGACAAAATAAGCTGTTCTTCGGGTGTAGCAAATCTGTTTTCAAACTCACACTCTTTCAGAACTTTTATGGCTTCCATATTTCTGTGAAAGCGTTCTTTCTTGCCGACTTGTTCAACGGGATTGGAATGCAAATCAAAAGTATTTCTCTCTGCCATCGAAATATCCGGGTGCAGGTCGAAACTCCTAACCTTACTCTTTTTATTTTCCCACTGCGGTTTCATCGGTTCAGGCTCTTTGTCATACCCGTTACCGATACGGATACCCTCGTTATACATCTCATCGTAGCTGTCAAAGCCATTCTGATTTGCAACAATTTCTCTGTAATCCTCAATCGGAACATTGCCGATATTGGTTGCTACCATATCGCTTCTTTCGGTATTTTCAATGAGTGCTTCCATTGTTTCAGTCGTACATTCTGTAAAATCCGGTGTCTGCCTGAAAACATTCTCTGCTTCTTCAAACCAATCCGTACCCACATCGGCAAGTGCTTGATTTGCGATACTGCCGAGGTAATCAAAGAATTCCTCTGCTGATTTATGACTCTTTGCAGCATTTCTGATTTCATCAAAAGAAAGCATATTTGTGACATACTGACCGCCGGCACTACTGTCGGAATTAAAGTACATCCAAGTCACAGTTTCCTGTTCTTTGTTAATGAAAAACGCATCCTCATAATCTGTTTTCTGTTCGGTTTCGGTATCACTCTGTGTGATATTTTCGCCTGTATCAGCTTTTTCTGCGACAGGTAATACCTTTACCCTCAAGTGGTCATTAAGCGGGTTTTCCTGCACTTTGCGGTCAAATTCAGCACGCTCAAACTCCTTGTTAAACAGTGGCATTTCTGTATCGTAAAGCATTACTCTCTCATCATCAAAAGATAAGATTTCATACTCCGAAGCACCGATATATACGGTGTCTCCAAGATGATATTCATATCGAGTATCAGGTAATTGCTGTTCCTGTGTTTGCTCGTCAAGCAGACTGCGGACATAATCAATCTTCTCTACACGGTTAATCGGGAAGCCTACGCTGTCCTCGAAAGTAACATCACGCATAGAAACATCGCCGCTTATTTTACCGACGCTTTCAATAACAAATCGGCGGTCGTCAATCACAACTTCCTTACCGATAATGTCATCATCATTTGTCTGCTCCCCTTCTTCAGGTGGTGCAGTAGAAAGAATTTCTCGGTTTCTTTTCTGCTCCTCGATTTCTGCTCGTCTTACTTCCTGCTTCTCAAGCCACTGCGGATACTGCTCCTTTTCCTTTGGATTTAAGTATCTGTCTGCACGGATAAGTTCCCCAATACGCTTTTCAACCTGTGTCCACTTAAGAGTGAGTTTGGGTACGTCGTTTCCAAATCCTCTTGAAAGAGTTATGCCTTTCCCATCGTGGTTTTCATCAATACCTGCACCGATAATGACAGGGTATGAACCTCCCCAACCGTATTCGTTTTTGAGAAAGTCTGCATTTTCTTTTGAAGATAAACTCTTTTGAAACTGCTCATAGATACGCATTTTACCTTCATAAATGCCGCTTCCACGAGTCAGAACTGCGTCAATAATCTCCTGAGAAAAAGTAAAGGCAGAGGTTTTGTCCTCTGCCTGACCGTCTAATATGAAACTCATCTGTCCGTCTGCCGACGGTAGCGGTTTCATTCTGTCATTTAATTCTCCCAAAAGTCGCATTGCTTCAAAATGCTGTGCAATCACGCTCCAGTTATAGAAACTCTGTGCAGTTCTGCTGTCATAATGACCTTCCCAAAGGTGCAAAACATTTTGAAATGTCTTGTAACCTACGGTTCTCCCGTCCTGCAATGTGAGTTCGGTATAGTCGTTATTGAAGATACTCTTGATATATTCGGTTCTGGCATCGCTATCGCTATTTCTCTCATAGAAGTCCTTAATATCTTCAAGAGAAGCCGATAAATGCGGTGTAGTACCGAGTATCTCTCGGATAGTATCGTCCTTACCAAAAAACGGTAGGCTCTTGTCCTCGTTGCTTCTATCGTAATACTCTAAACGAATATTACCTGTGCTTTCACGATTTCCTGTGCCGAGTTCCTGATGTTGTTCATCAAGCGAACCCAATTCATCATATCGTCCGCTTTCATCTGTTCCGTCAGTCCCTCTTTCTCCGCCATCTGTTTGATAAGCGTTTCCTCCAACTCGGTCGCCCTCTGCTGAACTTCCGACAGATGACTGCTCAGTATCCCTTTCGTCAGGAGATTGTAATACTGAACCTTGTGGTGTTCCTTCAGATAAGTTCTCCTCATCTGCGACCATTTGCCCTGAATGACCTCCGGCTGTTCGGGCAGAGTCAGGTTCGGAAGATTGTAATCTCCGACCATCGTGTATGTTATCTCGTTCATAATCGCTGCTCCTTTCGTCTTTGATGTCTTTATTGTATTCCGGTTGCCTGTTTGCTTCAATTATGCGATTTTGACGGTTCAGTGCCATCACTGTTTTGGAGATTTCCGAAAGTCCCATTTCTGCAATGTCACTTGTGGCAAATCCCAGAGCATTCATCGTATCCTGCGTATTGAAATTGGTAACATCTCGAAAATCATCGGCTTCAAAGTATTCGCCGGTATCAATCCCAAGCCTTGTCATCATCATATATGCCACGCTGTTTGTGACAACCTTTTTATACAGACTTGCAATCATCGTTTCGTCAAGTCCTTCTAAAAAACTGTCCTCGGAAGCATATATGAGGTCATTAAGATAATCCGGCAAATTATCTTCGGCGGCATTTTGTGCGGCACTCATAACTGCATCGCCCAAAGTGACTTTGTTATCCAGTTCTCCGAATGTGCTTTCAAGCGTTTCAATAACATCGTCTGTGTATTCGTCCCTCATATCCCAAAGTGGAACAGGACGGGAATATCTGCTCTCGTGGGTATCAGAAATATCGAAGTAATGGGTAAGTCTCTGCCTTGCTCTGTTTTCATCGGCAAAAACCGCAATACCTCTTGCTCCTTTATTTACCCATCGTCCAAAACTCCTGTTCCAACGCTCAATCTCAAGAACTGCTGTTGCGTCCGGTCGCTGTGCATAGATAAGCAACTGCTCATCATATCGCAGCTTGTAGTTCCTGCACGCAGACTGCAAGAAATTCTGCCAGTTCTGCGGATTGGAAACAACCGTCTTGCAGGTTCTGTCATAGAGTTCGGATATGAGTTCATATTTTCTTGACACTGCTTTTGCACCTCCTTATCGTATTTTTTCTTTACTTTTTATCTTTTCCTTATGCTCCTGACTGCTCATCCGTTCCACCTCCCAAATATGAGAACAGCTTGTTGGCTTTGGTTTCTTTCTGAAGTTCGATGATGAGTGCCATATCCGGTATCGTGATACCCGGAATCTTCAAAATACTCTCCATATCAAGCTGTTGTAATTTCTTTTCCGTATTACAGCCGGAATCAAACAACTTCGCCATTAACTTTGTTTTCTGTTGAAATGTCGGTTTGCTCATCTTTCCATCCTCCTTATTCAATTTCTATGACTACACGAATACTGCTGTCGCAGCTACTACACTGTCTGGAAAGTTCCGGGAACAAAGATTGCACCCTCTGTCTTGACCTGCGGATAGTTTCAAAGCACGGTAAACCGTAGCCCTTGTAGTTGTTGACTATATCCTCAAGAGATAAGTCACCAACTTTCAAATAACTGTATCGGTTGTAATAGCAGAGGATAAGCTGCATATCGTCATACCTTGTTTCAGGGCATTCTCTAAGGATTGCAAGCACCTTGCTGTCAACCGTTCTCTGCTTATTCATAAAGCACCTCCATAAAGCAAATGGGCGGAGTTTTTTACGCTCCGCCCATCATTTTGTTTCTTATTTCTTTCTGTTTTTAATCTGCAAGAAGATAAAGCCGCCGATAATAAAGGCGACCAAAACAACTGCTACGATTGTCTTTGCGTCCATTATTCATTGCCCTCCTTTTTCTTCTTTCTCTTGGAAGCAACAACCGTTGCAACGATACCGAGTGCAGAAGCACCTGCAAGTGCTACCCAAAGACTGGTCTTTCTGTCATCGCCGGTTTTCGGTGTATCACGAAGTTTATTGTGCATCTCGATTTCTACCGTTTCGCCGACCTTTACGGTCACTTTCTTATCGGCTGGTAAAATATATCCGGCAGATACATTGTCGATGACCTCAGACACCGTATATTCGCCGATACGAAGTCCCTCTACGGAGATTTCGCCATTCTTATCGGTTGTAAATGTGCTGTCATAACCGTTTACACCTGTTACTCTGAAAGTGAAGCCTTCCACCTTACCGTCGGAAGATGTCTTTTTGATTTTTAGGTTGCCTTTCATTGCTTCGTTGATAAATCCGACTCCCGCTTTGTTTTCTACCTTGTAGGTAGTTTCATCTTTTTCAATGAATACGGAGTAAACACCCTTATCAAGCACAAATCCCTCCGGTGCTTTGGTTTCCTTTACAAGATATTTACCGTAGAGAAGTTCTTTCATCTCATAGATACCGGTTACGGTTTCTTCAAGATTTCCGATAAGTTTATCGCCATCGTTCAGTTTACCGTCGCCATTAACATCCTTATACACCTCAAAGGTTGCACCTGTCAGTTTGTTATCCGGATAATCAGCGTCCACTTTGGTAAGCTCGATGTTACCGTAGATATACTCATCTGTGATTTTCACTTCAATAACCTGCTCATTCTCCCCAATGTTTACTTCGTAAGAAGTATCATAAAGGACAAAGCCTTCAGGAGCTTCGATTTCTCTTACAATCCATTTTCCATAAGGAACTTTGGCAAAAGAAAAACTGCCATCCTTTTCAGATGTGGCAGTCATAATAGCGTGTTCTTTTGTAAACTCGGTTTCATCTGCTTTGAAAATACCGATTAAAGCACCGCCCAGTGCTTCTCCGTTCTCGTCAATCTTCTTACCGGATACAGAACCGTAAATGAGTTTGTTCTCAATCGGCTTACCGTCATTTACCTTGATTTCAACCGTTTCGGTATCCTGACCGACATACTCGAATGTGAACGGATACTGTGTATCAGAGAGGATATAATGCTCGTCTGTGGCAACTTCCTTGATATAGTAACTGCCAAACGGAAGGTCGGTGTTTACCGTTGCTTTTCCGTTGCCATCAAGAGTGATAATCTCAATCAATCCGTCTGCCGGAATTACTGTACCGCTTGAAGATACAACATCTTCTTTTGCATAGAGTCCGAAACTGATGTTTTTGATTTCATCATTCTTGCCGATACCAAAGATTTCGTCCTGCTCTAAGATTTTTTCAAGAGAAATCTTCACTTTCTGTCTTTCGTTATAGAAACTTGTTGAGGTTTCTGTTACCGCAACATCCTGACCGGCATAAGCGAGTTCCACCGAATGCTTTTCTTTGTTGATAACCATACCTGTCGGTGCTTTGGTTTCAACAACGGTGTATTTACCGAGATAGAGTTCCTTGCTCTTGGCAATGCCATCCTCATCGGTTGTTACGGTATCTACCACATCGCCCTTGTGATAACGAAGTGTGCCGTCCGGTGTGATAACATCTTCATCGGCTGTGATTTCATAAACTGCCCCTGCAAGTCCTTTGACCTTATATACTGGCTGATAAATCACATCTTTATCTTCCTCGCCGAATACATTGACACCAAAGAATACTTCGCCGGTTTTCTCAACGAAAATCGTACCTTTCTGTGCCATATTCGGCTTGTCCACCTTAATCAATGTGATACCACCTTCCTGTGTGGAATTTTCTTCTGTTACATCAAAGGAAACAGGAGTACTGTCGAGTACATATCCATACGGAGCCTGAACCTCAACAAGTGAATATCCCTTGCCATAGTCCAGTTTTTCAGGTGTAACAAGCTGACCGTCTACGTCGGTATAGAATGTGTCGATGGTTGTCGGTGTAGGATAAGTAAATGTCATACTTACTTTGTTACCGGCAGGGTCATAGATTTGGAAACCTGCACCTGCATACGGGATTGTCTTGCCTGTTTCTGCATCAACCTTTACGACCTTAATATATGACTCAAAGTTGGCATTGTTGATGAGATAACGGTAGGTCTGTCCGTCCTGAGAAATGAAAACATCAAAGTCTTTCAGCAACTCACGACCTTCCCAGCCTTTGGTCTGATGAACGGTATATACACCATACGGCATATCCTTTGTCTGAGCAAAACCGTTTTCATCACAAACAATGGTATCTCTTTCATCTTTGTCGGCTTTTTCAAATGAGCCAGAAGATTTCAGATACACTTCAAATTCAGCACCGTTTTCCGGTGTCTCAATCTTTGTTTCCCCATCATCGGTATGTTTGATGATAGCGATATTGCCTTTCATAACCTGCTCAGTCACATCATTTGCCACAAGATTGTGTTCAATCGTAAAGAGTTTTGGCTCTGCACCGACCTTGTAGATTGTCTTATCAAGAAGATAGCCCTCGCTCGGTGTGATTTCTCTGATTGTCCAATCACTGTCGCAGACATATTCTTTAGTTGTGAACTGTCCCTCGCTGTCAGTTACATACTTATCCACAAGTGTGTCGCCTTTATAAATTCCGTAAACAGCACCGGAGAGTTTTGCGTCGCCCTGAGCAGTGCCTTCTTCTCGGTCGCTCTTTGTTACGGTTACGCTGAACTTCTTCAAGATATTTGTGAAATCACGGTTTGTAACCTCTTTCCACTGAATCGGTGCAGTCTGTTTTTCGGGAACGACATAGCGGATTGCTGTGTCCACTTCTTCGAGCGTATATGGTGTACTTCCACTGATAAGAACATCTTTGAATGTTGCAACACCGTTTTTATCGGTAACTGCATATTCATCAACTGCAATGCCTGCAAGGGAAGTACCGTAAAGGTGGAATTTCACACCCTCTACAAGATTATCTTCCGATGACTTAATGACCTGAAGATTTCCTCTCTTGAGAACATTGTTAAAGTTTACGGTTGCCACCTGACCGGCAACAACGGTTACTCTGTGAACCTCTTGCGGTACATATTTGTCGATAGATTGCTCTGTTACCGTATATACGCCCGGCATAAGGTTGTCAATCTGGAACTTACCACCGTTTGCTGTGGTAACAGTTTGATTTACTCCGTTACCTGAAATAGTGAAATTGATACCGTCAACCTTTCCGTCCTCAGATGTTTTCACAATCTGACAAGAACCGTAGCTGACTTTCATCTTCACATATCCGCTTACAGGGTCGCTGACTTCCTGTGCGTAAGTAACAACATCCTGCACGCTTGAATTTTGACTGTGCTTACCCTCAGACCATACGACAACACCTCTGCGGACACCGTTTTTCTTACTTGCGGTAATGGTAAATTCCTTACTCGGTGCTTTATCCATTGACACCGTAAGTTTATTTCCGCTTGTGGAGAATGTTACACCACTGATACTCGCCTTGAAATCATAATTAGAGAGTACACCGTTGGAGTCCGTAAGGGTTGCAACATATTTACTTCCGTTCCATTCAAGCTCATTTACTTTCGCTGAGCCGCTTGATTTAGTGCAGAAGCTCGGCACAACCGTATGTTTCTGCACACTGCTGACCATACTGTTGTAGTAACTCATAATCTTACTGCGAAGCGGATGTTTGGCATTGATAACATCTTTCACATTACTGCAACCACTGGCTGCTTTGTGATTAAAGTTTGCGTCACGCTCGCCTACGACAGTTTCCCAGATAAGAAGCTGTGTTGCATAAGCGTGAGCAATACTGTTTGCCGCACTTTCGTTCTGCGACCTCCAGCTTGTTGAAATCGTTCCTCGATAGCCGTACTGCAAGATACGACCGATAAAGAGTCTGATTTCATCACCGGAGATAACTCCGTTTGCTGTGATATTGTTAAAATAATTTTCATCGTATTTGTTCATACTCTGACCGGAGCTGAGCGAAACACCCGGCTCGATACAATAGGCAATATTACCGGAATATGAACCAATTGCCTTTAAGTTGGTGTGGGTGGAACTGCCGGTATGCCAACCGTTCTTCAAAGTAAGGTTACTGTGTCCCCACACACCATCATAATTTGCGTCACCGTCACGAGGGAAATCAACCATATACACATTGGTTTTTTCTCCGCTTGCGGCAAACGCTGTGCTTGTCCCAACACTCATAAATGCACTGAGACTGAGAACCGTCGCCATAACAAACGATACGGCTCTCTTGATTTTCGTCTTTACCATCTAAGTTTCCTCCTTAAAATGAAAGAACGCACCGATTATCTCAGTGCGTCCGATACTGTATTTTATTTTGTTTTTTAGCAGTAACCGATATAGATTTCATATTCCGTATCGGATACCTTTTCTGCCCATACGCATACTGCGGTAAAGCCCTCCACATTTTTATACCTGTTCAGCCTGCTTTGAATATCGTCCTTAATGCCTGTGCGTTTTGCATTTGCAGTGATAGGATTATCCCAACAATCCGTTGCGGTGCTGTCAAGTTCCAAACCAATGCTTTGGGCATAACTCTTGGCGTAATTGACATAGTAATTAACATCAAAACTCGGCTTTACTTCTTCCGTCGGTTTTGGCTGCGTGGGTTTCACTTCTTCCTTAACCGTCGGTGTTTCCGGCTTTGGCTTCGGTTGTTGCTGTGGTTGCTTCTGCTCTTGAGTACTGTCAGGCTTTTTCGTTACCTGAACGGATTCATAGCTTTTTGCAGTTTCCGTCTTACTACCTGCCGTAGAAGAAACATCCGACTTTTCCTGCTGACTCGGCTCTGTTGTTGCTTCACTTGATACCGGTTGCTCTGTTTCCGGAACAACACTTGTTGTATCATCTGCTTTTTCTGTTTCGGTATTACCAGCCGTAGAAGAAATCCTTTTATCCGTGTCATTTCGTGCGGTTTCTTTCGCTGTGTTACCGTTACATCCGGTAAGCAAAATCGTCAAGCAGGCAATCATACAAACCACCCATTTCTTTCTCATAAGCTATCGCTCCTTTCGCCTTAATCGTAATCAATCAGGCAAAAAACAGCAAAGGTGCGAATATCCAAACTTTTTATCGTATCAGACATTCTGTTTGCACTTCAAATATGCGAACCCTTTATCAGACAGCTATAAGTTATGAGAGATAGATATATTCAAGTGAGATAGAATATATCTTTTCAGCAGGTAAACAGTAGGTATTAGGGGGTAGAGTGTGAGAAGGGGGAGTAACAAAATCGGCTATCTGCTGTCACGGTCTGCCCGTTGCCTGAGATACTTGTTGTAATGCTCCAAAGCCTTGCACACAAAATCCTCAGTTTGGCTGATTGGGATATTTTTCGGGATAAGCTGTCGCACTCTGTCTCCCCTCAACACAATCTTCTCTTTCTGGTTTGGCTTTTCCTCCGACATAATGGCTTGGATAGCTTCGGTTGTGAGTTTGCCCTCATCAAAAAACTTTCGCATACGGATAGTCTGGTCGTGAGAGGGAGTTGCGTCGTTCATATCAATCTCATCAACAACATCACGCTGACAATCTTCGTCAAGATACGACAATTCAACCGCCGGTCGCATTTTAATTCGCCCTTCATCGACAAATTCAAGCAATTCGGGAACAAGATTTGTAAGGCGAACATAACGCTGAATTTGTGTTTGACTTTCGCCACTCTGTGCCGCAAGTTCTTCTCTTGAATAATTTTGTCCCACTGGGACTAAATTATTTTTCGTAGGTCTGCCTGCTTGTCTTTTCATTGCGTCCAATCGCATTTTGTAGGCAAAAGCTTTTTCAGAGGGAAGTATCTGCGACCTTTGGAAATTACTCTCCACCATTAAAATTGTGGCTTCATCTCGATTAAGGTCAACAACCTCACATCTTAGCGTTTCAAAACCGGCAAGTTCGCTTGCTCGTTTTCGTCTGTGACCGGATACGAGTTCATATCTTCCGTCCTCTTTCTGCCTTACCGTTGCCGGAGTAATCACTCCACGCTCCTTGATACTCTCGACAAGCTGTTGCATATCTTCATCGTCCCTTACCTTGAACGGGTGGTCTGGAAAATCGTCAATCAGCTCTAATGGAATATCTCGGATTTTAGAAAGTCTTTCTTCCTCTCTCTGTGCCTGCGTTGTAAAAAGGTCATCGAGCCTCGTGAGAGTGAAGTCGCTCTTTCTTCCTGCCATCGGCTAACACCTCCTTCGTAAATTCGGTGTATGCCTTAGACACCGTACTGTTTGGCTCATAAGCAAAAATGCTCTTGCCTTTGGAAGAAGTTTCTGCGGCTTTTACAGCAATCGGAATAGATGTGCGATACAGCTTAATCTGATTTCCGAAATTCTCCCGCAACGCTTCCACCGTACTTTTGGCGAGGTTTGTGCGGTTATCCACCAAAGTGAGAAGCATACCGTCTATCTTAATATCCTGATTGATATACTTCTTGACTTTTGAAATGGTCTGCACAAGCTGGGTCATACCCTTAGCCGGCAAATACTGTGCCTGCACCGGAATAATCACGCTGTCTGCCGCAGATAGAGCATTGAGTGTTACCATACTCAGAGAAGGCATACAGTCAATCAAGACAAAATCGTATCTGTCTTTGACCTGACTCAAATAATTCCTCAAAGTGGTTTCTCTGCTCATAGCGTTCATCAGGTTATATTCCATCGCCGAAAGTTCAAGGTTCGCCGGTAAAAGGTCAACACCTTCCTCGTGGTGCAGAATACCGTCTGTCGGGTCATTCATCGTTTCACTAATCACATCTGTAAGTTTCGTTGCAAGCGTGATACCCAAGTTGTCTGTATCTCTCCAACCGAGACAGGTGGTTAAATCTCCCTGTGGGTCTGCGTCAATAAGCAAGACTTTCTTACCCTGCATTGCAAGACCAACGCCAAGGTTAACCGTTGTCGTTGTCTTTCCGACTCCGCCTTTTTGATTGCATATGGCAATCGTTTTGCAGTTTGACACCTCTTGCGTCCTCCTTTCAATTTATTCATAGCCAATAAAATATGACTATGTACTTGACCGTTTCATTTCCTAAACGATCGTGGCAATATTTATTCTCAATATCCCTTGCCAAGCATATCGCTTTCGGGAAGTCGTTAAGGAACAGACTGCTTATCTGTATCATAGGAGTTTCACCTCTGCCGGGTTCTCCGCCAGCTCCGTAGAGAAGTATCATTATCTTTCTGACCGTCATCGCCATATCGGTTGCAATCCGATACTCATAGCAGGAGTTCTCGCTGTTCTGAAATTTTCAGAAGTTTCGGCGTACCTGCTAAAGTGGCTATCATCAGAATTAAAGTCTTAACGACCTGTGTATTCAGTTGTCAAAGAACAAGTGAAAAGGCTTCCGTTTTCATCATCAGGAATTAACCCCTTCACTCATTGCACAAAAGGCTTCATTTTGGACACCCAAAATCGCTGCTTTACCAAAAAATTTTCAAAAATATTTTTAGGCGACAAAAAAAGCCGCCTACTTTCCTCACAATCAAGGTCAATAGACGGCGGGTAGAAATTTTAACATTTATGATGTATAATAAAACACAGAGGAATATTTGAAGTTGTATTATTGAATAAAATGGAGATTTTGATATGAAAGACAAGGCAAACAAGGGTTATTGGCAACGACTTGCAAAAATATATGCACCTTTGATGGAGTCAGATAAGAAATTTTATAATGCAATCTGCGGATATATTAGAGATTATCTCAAATCTGATATGAATGTATTAGAATTAGCTTGTGGAACAGGGCAGCTATCTTTCCCATTGTCTGATTGTACTAATAGCTGGACGGCAACCGATTTTTCGGAAAATATGATTAAGCAAGCGAAAAGGAGAGGTACAACAGAAAAACTTAGTTTTTGCGTAGCCGATGCAACGGCACTTTCATATGAGAATGAAAATTTTGATTGTGTAGTAATTTCAAATGCACTGCACATTATGCCAGAGCCTGAAAAAGCAATGCAGGAAATTCGTAGAGTATTAAAAAAAGATGGTATTTTGTACGCACCAACCTTCTTATGGGCAGAGAAAAAATCAAGTGGTTTACGAAAGCGATTGATGTCTATTACAGGATTTAAAGCATACAAAGAATGGAACAAGGAAAATTTTTGTGAGTTTATTACGAATTATGGCTTTACAGTCGTCAAAGTGAATTTGGTGGATGGCGGTTTAGCTCCTGTTGGAGTTTTGATTGCGAAAAAAACTAATTATTAA
>ERZ1031845.566-NODE-566-length-13668-cov-13.750092_pt1 | contig 13668 bp, 8 predicted proteins | sample MGYA00518169_ERZ1031845 | MGnify/ENA primary metagenome ERZ1031845 (study PRJEB33719, sample SAMN04261265) | wastewater metagenome | biome: rural village; feature: human; material: feces | host: Homo sapiens | place: El Salvador | collected 2014-01-14 ...
TTGTAAGCTATAAGAATTATGGCAATACGATGATGCAGGGTATGAACTTTGAGGTAATTCTCCGCAAGGACGGTTCCTTCAAGTTCCAGTACAATGTGGATCCTGATGGATTCCAGGTGGGCGTATTCGGTCTCTGTGGTATCATGGATCATACCGGTACCCGTGGTATTACTCCTTCCGATATGTATATCACCGACGGCAATACCGTTGAGTTTACACCTTATAAGAACTATGTCGTGGCTCCAGGTGATCAGGTAGATATGCCTGTCGTACTGAAGGCTAACCAGTTGGCTGATACTTACGACTATGAGTTGAACGTTACCACCAACGATCCTTCTCGTGCAAGCGTTAAGATTCCTGTTACGCTGAATATCACTGGTGAGGCTAAGGCTGAGTTCCCTGAGATAATCAATGTTGAGCAGCCTGTAGATGAAAACGCAATGGATCCTTCATACTATGAATTCTATGTAGTCAACAAGGGAACCAAGGCATTCACTATCACAGACGTTGCTTCTGAGATGTTTACTGGCTCGGAGTCTGATGACCCTGATGTTGAGGAGCCTTCTGCTCCAGAAGGTGAACTTGAGGTCTATGCTGCACAAAGCAACTATGGCGGTGACGACGGTATCGACCCAGGTCCAATGGCACTTGCTGCTGATGCTGCCAAGGCTTGGGTTCCATACAAGAGCGGCATGATGGCACCTATCGTGGTAGGTGAGGATACCGTTAAGTTCAGAATCATTCCTTATAATGTTTCTGAGGTTCATGCTAAGGATTATCCTCTCGTATTCACTGTAGAGGGCTTGAATGAGGAGACACACACCTCTACCATCAAGCTGAATATCACAGAGGCTCCTGTCATGGCCTTCGATCCAGAGGAGTTGCATATTGAAAATGTGCCTTCTGACTATAAGGGCACTTCTACCGTCAATCTGAAGAACGATGGCGAGTATAAGCTTACTTACTCATTGAGTCTCGATCCATCTGGTCGTGATGCAGGCAATGAGTATGAGGACGGCAACGATCCTGCTCCTGCCTATAACGTCATCTCTTATCCTTCAGAGGATGTTGCCAAGAATTTCGTTGCTACCTGTGTAGAGAAGATTTCTGGCAAGAAGGGCATGGTGAAGGCTCTTGGCTTGAAGAAGGTGAAGGACGATCAGAAGTTCATCTACGACTTGCCTAAGGGCTATGAGGGCAACGCGCTCTATTATCCAGTACTCAACCCTGTAGAAAATGCTCAGGCTGCCCTGATGGGTACGGGTGCTGCTGCTCTGGATGAGAACTTCTATGCAGCAACTCGCTATGAGGCTCCTGCTGAAGGTTTCAATCTTACCCATCTCTACTTCGTCGGTACAGTAGGCGACTTGGAGAATGTTGACATCGAGGCTTCTGTTATTCTGGGCAATGATGTTACTGCTACCGAGAAGACCATCGGTCATGGCAAGATTCATATTGTCAAGGAAAAACCTCGTGAGGATGGTAGCTATCAGGGTGCTGCACGTATGTTGGAGTTTGACAACCCTATCTACATCAATCCTGCTGATACCTTCTATGTCGTATTGAAATATCCTGCTGGCTACAAGGGATCTGCCATGATGGCTACCAAGGATGGAGATATGGAGACCAATCGCTATATGGCACACTTGAAGTCATTGGGTGGCTGGGTTGACATTGAGGCTCTCTACGACAATGCTTACAGTTATGGTGCCTTCGGTTACTTCATGACTTGTATCGAGAAGGAGAAGGGTGAGCCATGGATTAAGTTGCTCAACGAGAAGAAGGAAGGTGAGATTGCTCCTGGCGAGTCTATTCCTGTACAGTTTGGGGTGAATGCCAAGAGTGCTTATTTTGCCAAGAACAATAAGGCTACTCTCGTAGTGAAGAGCAATGATCCATGCAACAAGCTCTACAACTATCACATCTATCTCGACAAGAATGCTGCTCCTGTCATCACCGCTCCTGAAGGTGAGACCACTGTTCCTGAGGCTTCCAAGGCGATGGTCCCTGTAACAGTTGCTGATGCCGAGGGTGAGGCTTTCACCGTAAGTCTGGAAGATGCAGGCGGCATCGCTGCTGTTGAGAGCTATGAGAATGAGGACGGTACTCAGGAAGGTATTTCTGAAAGCAATGGTACTTATACTGTTGAGGCTGGCGGCAGCTTGAAGCTCAATGTGGCTCTTGTTCCAGATTATGGTACTGCTGGCAAGCATACCTTCACCGTAAATGCCAAGGATGAGTCTGATAACGTAAGTTCGGCAACTGTCAACTATAATGTAGAGCATACTAACCGTGCTCCTGAGTACGTAGGTGCCACAGAGTTGGCTATGAAGGTTGGCGAGACCTCTGGTCAGTACAACTTCGCTGAACTCTTCAAGGATGTGGATGGCGACAAGATGACCTACACAGCTTCTGTTGAGGATGCATCTGTAGCTACTGTCTTCAAGTCGGAAGATGGATTCATCGTGGCTGGCAAGGCAGCAGGTAAGACCCACATCAACGTAGTGGCTACCGATGCCAACGGTGCTTCTTCTACTGGTATCATCTCTCTGACCGTATCAGAGACCACAGGCATCGACGGTGTTGAGGCCGATGGCAGCAACAAGGGTGATGTAACGGTCAACGAGAATGGTGAGGTTACTCTCCATGTCAATGCCGACAAGGCAGTGCTCCGTGTTTACAGCAATGCCGGTCAGCTGATGGCTCAGCAGATAGCCGCTCCTGTACATGCAGGCGATAAGGTTAGCCTTAACCTGTCTGGCTCTATTGCAGGTGTTTATCACCTCGTAGCCGACATCGATGGTAAGGTTTCTGCCATTAAGTTCGCACTCAAGTAAATTCTTTCTTCTATCCATCAGAGAGCCTTTGGGGTTCTCTGTAGGATAGGATAATAAACCCAAAAGTCCCGTGTCATGTTTATGATGCGGGACTTTTTTCTTTCTATCCCACATTTCTATGTAGTGTCTTTTTGGGGAAAGATAACTTCCTCATTAGCGAAAAGTCGATAGTTTTTTCAAGAATTATGCAGAAAATCTTGTGGGGTGAAAATAAAATGCGTAAATTTGCGTCGCTTAACGGATGGTTACACAAATTCTATAACTTCTGAACTTGCTGAAGTTCTATAATATTCAATTACTAAAACACAACGAAAAGACTTACGATGAAAAGATGGTTTACACTATGGGTTGTGCTCTTTGTTGTCTTGTCGGCAATGGCAGTACCCGCCAAGCCAGGAGTCTGGCGCACCATTTCGCTTACTGATGGCACACAGGTCAAGGTACAGTTGGTTGGCGATGAGTTCATGCACTATTACCAGAGTGAGGACGGAACACGTTATCTCTATGATGCAGCTTCAGCAACTTATCAGGTTTATTCTGATAGCCAATTCTCGAATTCTCGTCGCAAGGCTGTGGCACGGAGAGCCAAGGCCAACAACCGTCGCGCAGTGAGGCGAAAGGCTGATGTTACTAATATTTTCCAAGGCACGAAGAAGGGACTGATCATCTTGGCTCAGTTTACCGACTCCAAGTTTCAGAGTGGTCACGACCGTGCTTTGTACAACAAGATAGCCAATGCTGAGAACTATACCGACAATGGATTCAAAGGCAGCGTGAAAGATTACTTCAAGGCGCAGAGTGCAGGACAGTTCGAACTCGACTTTGATGTTGTAGGTATCTGTCAGCTGAAGAACCCATGTTCCTATTATGGAGGAAATGATTCTCATGGCAACGACCTTCACGCTGGCGAGATGGTAGCTGAGGCTTGTCAGTGGGCAGCTACTCAGGGCATTGATTTCTCCAAATACGACTGGGATGGCGATGGTGAAGTAGACCAGGTGTTTGTGCTTTATGCTGGAAAGGGTGAGGCTGATGGCGGTGCTGCATCTACGGTATGGCCACACGAGTACGCTCTTTCAGAATCCGATTATGGTAAGTCGCTTTCCTTTAATGGCGTCACTGTGGATACTTATGCCTGCAGCGCAGAGCTGAATGGTTATGGCAAACTTGATGGTATCGGAACTTTTTGCCATGAGTTCTCCCATTGCATGGGATTCCCTGACTTTTATGATACCGGCTATTCAGGTTGGTTTGGTATGGGCCACTACGACTTGATGTGTGCAGGCAATTATAATGGTGACGGCAAGTGTCCTGCAGGTTATTCGGCTTACGAGAAGCATGAATGTGGCTGGTTGACATATCAGGATGTTACCCATATAGATGAAGCCCTCAACGTTACAGGACTGAAAGCCATCAGCGAGGGTGGCGGTGCCTATGTTCTGAAAAACAAGGCACACGAGGATGAATATTACATCATCGAGAACCGACAAAATACAGGCTGGGATGCCTATCTTCCTTCAAAAGGTGTGATGATAACCCATGTGGACTATGATGCCTATATTTGGTGGAATAATATGCCCAATACAAAGGGAAATTACTATGATGAAAATAAAAATGTTTATTATAACGATCATCAGCGTTTGACCATCTTCCGTGCAGGACGTTCTACGTCAGATTATGGCGTAGCTTCCGATCTTTATCCTTATAACACCAAAAATAGTCTTACCGCCGAGTCCAATCCTGCTGCCACCTTATATAATAAGAATAGCGACGGCACCAAGTATATGCATGTAGACATCACGGATATCAGTGTGGCATCCGACGGAACAGCCTCGCTCACCTTTAGCAAGGCAGATCGCAGTAGTGGCGGTGGGGGAGAGACCGATCCTGATACTCCTGTCACACCATCTGGCTCAGTCTTGCTCTATGAATCGTTCGATAAGTGTGGTGGAACGGGAGGCAATGATAGTAAGTGGAGTGGCAATGGAGTAGCTGGGTCTGAAGCCCTCAGTATGGAGTTCGACAATAATGGCTGGACCAGTTCTAATAAGATCTTTTCTGGCAATCAATGTGTACGATTGGGCAACAGCAGTACGGCTGGTGTGATCACGACTCCTGCCTTTTCCGTCAATGGCTCTGCTTATCTGTCATTCAAGGCAGGTGGGTGGCAAGGCACTAATGATGCCACCTCCCTGACGCTTTCTGTCAACAATGGCACGTTGTCGAAGACTACCGTTGACATTCCAAAAGGTTTATGGAAACAGTTTGGTGTCAACATCACAGCTACAGGTACAGTAAAGGTTACCTTCAAGGCCGACAAGAAGCGTTTCTTCCTCGACGAGGTGAAGGTGGTAGACCCAATCATCGACTCTGGCATTCATGACATCGTGGCGGGCGAAGAGAATGGCATCGTGGCTTATTACTCGCTCAATGGAACTCGCCTCAATGGTCCTCGTTCCGGAGTCTGCATCGTACGTTACGCCAATGGCGAAGTACGAAAAGTCATCATCCGATGATTTGTTCAGCGATATTCCTTAGGGAAAAGTAATGATGAAAAAACAACAATGCCCACCCTTGGTACGGTAAGTAACCATGGGTGGGCATTATAGGTATTTCCGAGCGCAGCTAATATTATGTGAAAAGCACTTGCTCATATCAACCTTCTTATATTAATGTTCTCCACGATAAAATCCATTATTGCTCATTTCCGACCATTTCAAGAACATTTCTTGATAGTTGTCTTTAATGAATTCACGAATTATTCTCATTTCTTTATTGGTCAGAACACCCTGCTCTTTTACGACTGTATCACCATTTCCTAAAACAAACAACTTGGCTGAGCCAGATTCCGTTAAGTGTCGGTCACTCGCATGTACATGCATAGCTTCTACTATACAATGTGAAGTAAAATATAGGTAATACCCACATATCATAAAATCGTAATATTTAGGCATAAGTTTGTTCCATTAAATTCTTGTTTCGTTTCCAATACTTTTGAACAATGCTGATTTCAATATCATCCATATTGGTTTCTATTACATCACCCTCTCTTGTCATCACAAGAGCATGATATGGCGCGTGTAGATATACTACACGTATAAAGCCTTCTTCACTTTGCGAAAATGCATATCCGCAAACAATCATTATTGCTTTTTCAGCTACGGCTTTAATTTCTTCTTCCTTCATGATAATCTATTTTTACTGACTTGATTGGTTTGAGAAATGTCGTAGGATTTATATATAGATTCTTCAATATGGGCAAAAGGTCAATATACTCTTCTGTTTCACCAATGCCCTCATAATCAGCCATGACAACAATATATCCATTATCCCATTCCTTAACCTCTGTGAATCGTTTGAGGCGTTTTGGAGTACGAAATCGGATATTACTATTGCCATATCTAAAAGAAGTCATATCTCCATCATTGGAGAGAAATGCTTCTGATGAAATATTCTTGTTGTCCATACTTAACCTCCTTATTTTAATGATTCTACTTTTCTTCTTTATAGATTATGCCAGTGAGCGCAATGAAAGCTTGCTTTCAGATTACCGAGCGCAGCTAATCTTATGCAAAGATTATGCCAGTGAGCGCAATGAAAGCTTGCTTTCAAATTGCCGAGCGCAACTAATCTTATGCAAAATTACACTTTTCTTCCGAAAGATGCAAAGAATTTATTGGAAAATATTTGAGGCAGAGGAAGATAAGAAGAAATGCCCACCCTTGGTACGGTAAGTAACCATGGGTGGGCAATGTATTTAATGAATGATGAATAATAGAAGAGTGTTTTACTTCACAACCTTTCTTGTTGTGTCGCCTTGCTTCACAATCAATACGCCGTGGGCAGGAACATCATCAAGACAGAAATCCTGTGTCTTCGACTTGTACACCTCCTGACCTTGCATATTATATATATAGGTGTAAGGAGCAGATGCAGTATTTTGCGAGACTAAGGTTGGAGAATCTAAAGCGGTTGTCAAGTTTCCTTTACCCTTATTTATGGTGTAATTGCCATCTCGTATGGTCAAGGTGTAATAGTTGGTTGTACCTTCCACACATCGTGCTCGTTGCCACTCAAGCTCTTCCTTCCCCGTAAGTGTCGACTTCGATGCCAAATAAACGAGATACTCTCCATTAGGCAACTTACTGACGTTTGCCGAAAGGTTCATATTGTAGCCTTCGCCATTTTTTATGCTTTCAAAAGTTGTATTTTGGGTCAATATAGTCACACTGTGTGTGTGCACATCTTCTGCAACGAGTTGCACTTCACCAGTGAAGTTGTCGGCATCAATGTTGTAAGCAGTCAGTTGTTTGGCTTTTAGGACGTTGTTGGTCAATGTGAGTTCGAGTCCCTCGATTCCCCACAAGGAGCTTCGCGTTTGAGTGTATCTTTCGTCGTTTGGCAAGCGAACCACAACCATGTTCTGCCCCTCGGAAAATGTACCTTGGGCAGAATTGAGCAACGTCACGTCGAAGTATCCATTATTGGTTCCGTTCCATCCCCAATTGACGTGTACCAAGCCGTCCTTGTCATATCCATCGAATACAAACTCATGACCTGCTCCACTTTTTGTTACACCGCCATAAAGGATAGGACATTCGTCGTTCAGCTCACGATAAATCAAGTCCATCCATTCGTCGAGCGTATAGAAACTGCGAGTATACAGTTTGAGACCATCATGATATTTGAAGTTTTTGCGTAAAGCGATACAGGCGTCACTGGCATATGCACCGCTGCCGCTCGTCGAGTATTGCATGCTTACCGCCCCTCCGCAATCTTTCATCAGCGTTGCGATGGCATTGGCTTGTGCTGCATTGTAGTTGCCCTTCTTGTAGGTCGGCAACATATTATTCCAATCATACGTGTTGGTAAAGTTCACACGTATGGTTGTTCCGATTTTGTCGTCGTTGGGATAATAAGTCCATCGATTGTATCCCTTTCCTTTTTCCGGGTATTTGTAGTAGTACATGATTTGTGCCATGGCAGTAGCCACACAACCTGTCACGTAGTGATAAGTCTTTGCGTTTTGCGTGTATGTGGGGCAAAGGTCGCTATAGGGAGACTCTTGACTCCATGTTGTGGTTAGCAACTGTGCTACTGCCTTACGATATTTTTCATTACGAGTCGTCTTTTTAGGCATCTCGCCTTGGGTGAGCATTTGCTCCATGGAGCGATTGATGGTTTCCATCCACCATATGAATGCAGGAGCCATGTCTGTTTGGCTGAAAGGAGAGTCTGTATAGCCAAGTATGGGCTTGAAAATATCGTCGTTGGCTACAATAACACACTTTCCGTCGCTGCCGTCGAAGATGGTTAGCTGGCTGTCTTTTATGATTGCTTTGATGGAATAGCGGTTCATGGCTTCCATTCGGTGTGCGTCTTTGCCTAATAAGAATTGCCGTGCCGCATTCTGCAACTCTTGCTCAGTTCTCTGCTTTGCACTCGTCACAAGTGTGAGCGACAAAAAGAAAACAAATAAGATTTGTTTTTTCATAATTTAGCATTTTACATTAATCGCAAAAGGCAGGTTGGTAAGGACATGCAACCTTGACAACCTGCCTTCGCTTCGATATAACCTGACTTACATAAGATTATTTCTTTGTAAGTTTAAGGTTATAAATAAACAACCATGGTCCCTGACCTGGCTGATAGAATCCTACAGTACAATTCTCGGGGAATGTAATCTCTGTCGGGAAAGCGTCGTTATCGCCCAGAGACCAGGTGGTTGTAACATCATCGAAAGAGGGATTCTCGTTATCGTTATAATTGACCCACATCCATTGGTAAGAACTTGCGTATGTGGCAACGGTTTCTTTGCAAATAAAGCCAAGGGTTCCTTGCTTGGTTTCCTTGTTGAAACCATAATGGAAATGCCACTCGCAGTCTAAATTGACACCCACATTAAATAATGCTGGTGCGTTTACTGTCAATATGTTGTCATAATCGGGTGCATTCTCATCAGTTTCGCCGGAAATCGTAACATCCTTGCTGAAAGAAGTTGCTCCGTCTGAATTTTCCATGGTTCCCGAAAGAGTCCACTTGCCGAAGAACTTCTCGTAGAAGGCTGCATCGTTGTCGCGAATGGTAATCGTGGTAGAAGCTTTGTCTCCTATTTGGGCACCATTGGCATTAATAATAGTGAGTTTGAAAGTACGATTCTCGTTAATTGCATCGTCATCTACTATTTTTATTTCCACATTCATGGTAGCCGTCTCCGCATCATCTGCATTGAGGTTGATGTTCTTGCTCGTAATGAGGTAATTTACATCTTCCTTGGCAGGATTGTCGCCCACTTCCTCGGCTTTTACTGTTACGTTCACACTACCGTTGCGGAGACCTACCACATTGATTGGCACGTTGATGATGCCTGCGCTCTCCTTGGTTGTGATTGCACCGCTGGCGAAACTTACGGTAGTTTCGTTCGTGTTGTAGTCGTCATCGCTCGAACAAGCGGCGAACACGGATACAACAGCCAGCAGCATAAATAATTTGATATATTTCATGTCAAAATCTTTTTTCTTGAATTAATAACCAGGGTTCTGTTTAATGTTCTTGTTTGCGTCGGTCTCGTGCTTTGGTATTGGCCAAGTAAGTTTTGGAGAGTCTGCATCAACAGTAAGTCCCGTAGTCGAGTTACCTGGGAGCAAACAAATGTTTATGTTCTGCGGTGTTCCACGCTTGATACCCTCGTGCCAACGCTTGAGGTCGAAGAGACGTGTACCTTCGCCCACCATTTCACGCTCACGCTCATCTTTGATTTCGTTCATCAATGCATTCTTGCTTGGGAAAGTGCGATACGTGTAATCTGCAATTCGTTTGCCTTCAAGCTCATTAAGATACTTGGCTCCATTGATCAAATCATCATTTTGAGTATAAGCCTCGGCAGCAATGAGATACATTTCAGCGATGCGGAACACCTTTGGCTCGATGGTGAAGCGTACGTATTCATTCTTCTGCAATCTGTTGTACAATGCACTTTGGTCGACATATTTGTTGAATCCGTATACTGTAGCACTTGCACCTGTGTTGGTGGTGAAAGATAGCTGGTTGAAATAGACACTCTTACGATAGTCCTTAGCTGAATATAAGTCAACTAAAGTCTGGGTAGGGATGTAGTCTGGTACGCTACCCTCATTGTAGGGTTGGTAGAGTTTTCCTGTTTGTGCTGGGAGCTCATCTAAAGTTGGTACAGGCATCTGCATGATGGTTTCATTGCCTCCATCGTTGCGCCACAAGTCCTCCAACTCTTCTTTATCCTCAGCCAAGGTGTATTTACCCGCTGTTATCAGATCGCTGGCATATTGGGCGGCATGGGAGTAATCGTGCATAGCCAAAGCCACACGAGCACGAAGTGCAGTGATAGCATCCTTTGAGAAATAGGCATAACTTGGTTCTCCCTCGTCCTTGATGTACTTAGCTGCCTCATCGAGGTCCGAATTAATCTGTACGAATGTCTGCTGCAATGTTTGGCGAGCAGGATATGTAGAAGCGTTGGATGATGGCGAATAGTCCAACCTGTATGACACACCGCTATTCTCGTCACCAGCTGTTTCTGGCTCGTAGTCGGCGCAGAAATACTGTGACAATCCAAAGATGGAGTATGCGCGGAGGAAATAAGCGTCGCCCAATGCCTTTTGCATGTTGGCGATAGCGTTTTCTGTATATACAGTTTTGTCTGACATATCGCATTTGTTGTAACCATCGATAATATAGTTGGCACGTGCAATCAGAACTTGATAGTTACTATATACGGTGGAAAAATATGAACTTTCCGTAGTGAACGTCCAACGATACATGTCGCCCAGAGTATTAGAATATCCTGTTACCGCATCGAAACCATCGCACTGGATTTCCTCTGAGTTGTAAAAGCTATTACCGCCGATGCAACTGCGAAGACCGGAATACAGGCTGACACGTGCGTTGACGAAGTCGGTAGGCGTGGTGATACCCTCTGTGTCTGGCAGGGCATTGTATGGTTCCTTGTCCATATCGCACGATGTTACCAAACCAGCTACCAAAGCCAGCATTATAAATATTTTCTTCATGTTAGTTCGCTTTTTAATGTTATTAGAATGTAAATTCTGCACCAAATGATATCTGGAGTGTGTTAGGATAGTTGCCAAGCGTATAGTCACTATCCACCTCTGGGTCATATCCTTTGTAGCCAGTGAATGTAAGCAAGTTTCTACCTACAAAGAACACCTTGGCTCCCTTGATGAAGTGGGTGCTCTGGAGTAGACTCGTGGGGAATGTATATGACAGTTGCAAGAACTTCAGACGGACAAAAGAGGCATTCTCTAATAGGCGGTCGTCATAACCATAGTAGGTAGCGTCAGCTGCAGCAAGGTCTGTCACATCACCAGGCTTCTGCCATATGTTGAACATGGCTGTCGACTGGTTCATACGTGTAGCAAATGTTGGGTTTTCTGTGAACCAACGCTCTTGGTTAAGCATATAACGACCGAACATTCCTGAGAATTGAAGGTCGAGCTGAACGCCCTTCCAAGACAATGTTGATGACAAACCACCCGACCAAGGAGCAACGAAACCCTTGTTGTGCATTACCTGGTAGCTGTCTGAAACCTGCTTGGTCTCGTTGCCATTGAGATCGAGCCATACGTTCTGACCATCACGAGGGTCTACATGACTCCAGCGCACACCGTAGAAATCTCCATAGGAGTGACCAACCTCAAGGCGAAGTCCGTCACTGGTGGTGTAAGAATCTGCATCGTTAAGCAACTTGGTGATGCGGTTTTTATTATAGTTGCCGTTCACCTTTACGCTCCAATACCAATCCTTGTTTTTAATGATGTCTACTCCTATATTGAAGTCGAATCCTCTGTTATACATCTCGGCGATGTTGCCCCAGCCTGAAGAGAATCCTGTGGTATAGGAATATGGCATTTTCATTAACATATTGGTTGTCGTCTTGTTGTAGTATTCGAAGTCGAAATCTATACTGTTCAGAACCTTGCCGCTCAAGGCGATATTGAATGTCTTTACTGTTTCCCATGTCAAGTCTGGGTTGGATGGATTGGCAATGGCAGTGCCGCTCTGACCATTGTACAAAGGTCCAGAAGCCACCAAGCCGAGTGCTTTGTATGCCGAAATTCCAGAGTTACCCGTAGAGCCATAGCTAATCTTCGCTTGTAGGTCGTTTAGCCAGCTTCGGGTGTTTTTCATAAAACTTTCCTTGGTGATGTCCCACATGAATGCAGCGGCACCGAACGTTGCCCAACGATTATTCTTGCCAAACAGGGAAGAACCATCTCGACGGATGGATAAATCTACAAAATATCGGTCGGCAAAGCTGTAGTTCAGCATACCGAACCAAGAGTTGCGCACTTCATCCGATATAAAATGGGAAGGCATTTCTGCTTTCGCACCAGCTGACATCAAGAGCAAACGGTTGTCTGTCATTCCATCAGTCTGGACACCGAAAGATTGAGTCTTCGAAGTCATGGACTCTTGTCCAAGGAGAATGCTGAAATCATGCTCCTTTGCGACATTAAACTTGTATTCTGCTGTGTTTGTGATAGTCCAACGATAGAAACGCGAGAATTCCTCAGCTGCAGAACCCGTTGGGTTCATGTTAGGGAATTCCTTTGTGATGAGCCATTTGTAAGAGCTGCGCATGTCGTTTGCGTCAAGACCCAACGCGGAGCGCAAGTTCAAGCCCTTGATGGGATTGATATTCACAAACATATTCTCGTTCAAGCGAATGCGGTCTGAATGGTTAGGCTGCCAAGAGGATATGTAGTAAGGATTGTATTTTCCCATCATGCTGTAATAATTAAGCTCGTCACCATAGCCTTCGAAAGTACTATTGGCAAAATCAGATGGATTCATGCCTATAACTTCATGAGTTGGCTGAATAGGCAAATTGGTGCGTGCAGCGAATGTCTTGTTGTTTGAGTTGTTTGGTGTTGTCTGCCAGAGTGACTCACGATACTTTGTGAAAGCGAGATTAGTATTGGAACCTATTTTCAGCCAAGAGTTTACTTTTGCCTCTATGTTGAGACGTAATGCCTCGCGGCGCATGTTGGAATCATCAATGATACCAGAGGTCTTGTAATGGTCAAACGACAACAAATAGGATACGTTCTGACCGCCACCACGTACGCTCGCGTCAATTTGAGCTACAGGCTTGCTGTCGCCGAAGAAAAACTTGTTCCAGTCGGTGCCAATATTGTATTTTTTGTAGTAAGCACGCTCGGCCTGGAAGTTGGTATTGTTGGCCAAACTCGGGTCGAGAATCTGCTGGAGTTCCAACCACTCATTGGCATTCATCATTTTGGCTTTGTCGCCAGTTTTTCTGGAAATGCCATATTGTGCTGATACAGTAATGGTTGGTGCCTCACCAAACTTGCCTCTCTTTGAGGTGATAATAACCACGCCGTTGGCGGCGCGTGAACCGTAGATAGCTGTAGAGGAAGCATCCTTCAGCACCGTCATGCTTTCTACGTCGTTAGGGTTCAATGAGAGGAATGTGTTCTGCGAAATCTCGCTGCCATCGAGAATGAACAAAGGTTCGGTGGTGGCGTTGATAGATGTAACACCACGAATACGCATACTTGTCGTAGCAGAAGGTTCACCCGAAGATGTAAACACCTGCAGACCAGCTACCTGTCCCTGCATGGCATCGCCAAGGTTGGCGATAGGGCGGTTCTCCAGAGCCTTGCCCGACACGGTAGCCACAGAACCTGCGATTGTGCCGAGTTTACGGGCAGAGCCATAACCAGTTACGACTACCTCGCTGAGCGATTGGTTGTCTGGATCCAATACAATCTTCATGTTCTTTGCGGCCTTGACGGTCTTGGTGACCATGCCG
>ERZ1031845.579-NODE-579-length-13459-cov-3.278275_pt1 | contig 13459 bp, 13 predicted proteins | sample MGYA00518169_ERZ1031845 | MGnify/ENA primary metagenome ERZ1031845 (study PRJEB33719, sample SAMN04261265) | wastewater metagenome | biome: rural village; feature: human; material: feces | host: Homo sapiens | place: El Salvador | collected 2014-01-14 ...
GTGCTCCTTTAGTATTCCTTTCTGAAATAAATATATCTTCTTCAAATCCTTCAATTGTAACAAATCCAAAACCACGCTGTGTCTTACTGAATGTTCCGGTAAACAGACTGTTTGCTCCTAGTGCATATCTTCTGCTGTCATCCATCGCAATTTTTCCCTGACTGATGAGTTCATCAAGAATCATCTTCAGGTCATTTCTCTCATCCTTTGGAACATTTAAAATACCACATATTTCCTTAAATTTCATAGGTTTGTACTGTTCATCAGACATAAAATCAATTACTGTCTGCATTCTGGCATTCTTAAGTATATTCTCCATACTGCGCCTCCAATCTGTGCAACCAATCTAATAATCTTTGGTATCTGGGCACATATATATTATACTTCATTTTAATCTCATACTCAAATAAAAAGTGGCTGTTGGATTTAAAAATAAAGTTTCAAAAAAACTCCTGACGGATTGCCCTATACAATCTGTCAGGAGGCTTTAATTAATTATTTTTATATCTACTGATTATCTTTCTAACAATCATCTATTATTTCTTTTCAATAAATGTCTCATATATAGCCTTGATTGCTGTCTCGAAATCACTGTTTTGAACACCAATTATAATATTAAGCTCCGAAGAACCCTGATCAATCATTCTGATATTGATATTCTTCTTTGCAAGTGCCGTAAATAGCTTTCCTGCTGTACCACTTGCTGACTTCATTCCACGTCCAACTACTGCTATAAGTGAAAGTCCAGACTCAATCTCCACAGAATCAGGTTCTGCAAGACGATGAATCGCTGATACAACACTCTGCTCTTTATGCATAAATTCATCAGCATGAACAATTATAGTCATTGTATCGATACCAGATGGCATATGCTCAAATGAAATATCATTTTCTTCAAATGCCTGAAGAACTTTTCTACCAAAACCAATCTCTGAATTCATCATTGCCTTTGTAATAAAAATAGTACAAAAATCTTTCTTTCCAGCAATACCTGTAACAACATAGTCCTGCTTTTGGCATGTGCTTTCAACAATCCATGTTCCTTCATCTGCAGGCGCATTAGTATTTCTGATATTAATTGGAATTCCGCATCTACGAACAGGGAAGATAGCATCTTCGTGAAGAACAGAAGCTCCCATATATGAAAGCTCTCTAAGCTCTCTGTATGTGATATATTTAATAGCCTTTGGATTATCAACAATACGAGGATCTGCTACAAGGAATCCGGATACATCCGTCCAATTTTCATATACGTCAGCCCTGCATGCTCTGGCTACTATTGAACCTGTAACATCTGATCCACCTCTTGAAAATGTTTTAACCTTTCCATCTTTACCCATTCCATAAAATCCTGGGATTACTGCACGCTCACACTGAGAAAGTCTTTCTGCTAAAATCCTATTTGTCTTATAATCATTTAAATTACCTTCTGCATTAAAGAAAATAACTTCTGCACTTTCAATAAATTCTGCTCCAAGATAAGCAGCCATAATCTTACCATTAAGATATTCTCCCCTTGATGCTGCATAATCAACTTCTGGAGATTCCAAAAGATTCTTTGTAATTATTGCAAAGTCTTCATCAAGACTAAAATTCTTTAACTCAAGTCCTGTAATTATCTCATCATATCTTGCTTTGATTGCCTCTATCTCTTTGGTAATATCTTTACCTTCACTTGCTGTGGCATATACATGTAAAAGCATATCAGTTACTTTAATGTCTTCAGAAAATCTCTTTCCTGGTGCAGATGGAACTACATACACACGGCTCTTATCTGCATTAATAATATTGCCTACTTTTTTAAACTGCTCTGCGCTGGCAAGTGAACTACCACCAAATTTTACTACCTTTTTCATCTTTTTATTAACCTTTCTTTGTCTATTTTTAAACCTAATTAATTTATTTTTTTCACAGACAATATCAGTTATAACATATTTTTCAAGAAAATGCGATACATAATATTAAAAACCTTTATTAAGAATCTGATATCCACATTCATTACACCATCAAAGATAACAAATAGTATATAAAGTTAAAAACATACCATACCAAAAACAGCTATCCAAAATCCTGTTTAAGACCTTGGATAGCTGTCCATATTCTAAAAATATTAATTAACTAAAATAATTGATTGCAAGAGTTAAAATAATAAATAATGTTGCAAGAATCTTTGTAGCTGTTTCAAGAGCTCCTTCTGCGGAACGACCTTTGTTCTTTCCCCAATAAGTATCAGCAATACCATTGATTGAACCTGAAAGTCCTGCATTCTTGCCCTCCTGCATAAGCACAACTATTGTTAATGCTATACATACTATAATATATATTACAGTTAAAATTGTCTTTATCATCTTAATTCACACCTCCTAAAAAGCATCTGTTTGATTATACCATATACTTTTATCCATTTCAATAGATTATTTTCTAACAAGAAGTGACTTTCCTGTCATCTCCTGTGGCTGTTCCATTCCCATGATTTCAAGAAGTGTAGGTGCTATATCTGCAAGGCATCCACCCTCTCTTAATGTGTAGTTCTCATCATAATTAACAAGGATAAATGGTACCGGATTTGTTGTATGAGCTGTAAATGGTGCTCCTGTCTCATAATCAACTAACTGCTCTGCATTACCATGGTCAGCACATATAAATAGTGTTCCATCAACCTTCTTAACTGCCTCAACTGCTTCTCCAACACATTTATCAACTGCTTCTACTGCTGCTATAGCCGCTGCTTCCACTCCTGTATGTCCTACCATATCCGGATTTGCAAAGTTAACAATAATTACATCATATTTATCTGATTCAATTGCATTTACAAGACCTGCTGCAACCTTGAATGCGCTCATCTCAGGCTGAAGGTCATACGTTGCAACTTTTGGTGAGTTAACTAAAAGTCTGTCTTCACCTTCGTATGGTTCTTCCTTACCACCATTAAAGAAGAATGTTACATGAGCATATTTTTCTGTTTCTGCTGTTCTAAGCTGTGTCTTACCATTCTTTGAAAGGTACTCTCCAAATGTGTTGTTAATTTCAACTTTCTTAAATGCAATCTCTTTATTAGGGATTGTTGCATCATATTCTGTGAAACATACATACTTTAATGGGAATCTTCCATTTGCTCTTGCAAACCCATCAAAATCATCTGCACAAAAAGCTCTTGTAATCTCTCTTGCACGGTCTGGTCTGAAGTTGAAGAAAATAACTGAATCATTTTCTTTGATTGTAGCAACTGGCTTACCATCTTCCATAACTACTGTTGGCTGAACAAACTCATCTGTCTCACCCTTCTCATAAGACTGCTCAATTCCCTGAACAGCACTATCTGCATTAATACCTTCGCCAAATGCAAGTGCTTTATATGCACGCTCTACTCTGTCCCATCTGTTATCTCTGTCCATTGCATAATAACGTCCAATTACAGTAGCAATCTTTCCAACACCAATTTCAGCCATTTTCTTTTCAAGTTCTTCAACAAAACCTTTACCTGATGAAGGAGCTGTGTCACGTCCATCAAGGAAACAATGTACATATACTTTATCAAGTCCCTGTTTCTTAGCAAGCTCTAAAAGGCCATATAAATGAGTGATATGACTATGAACACCACCATTTGATACAAGACCATATAAATGAAGTGCTGAATTATTCTTCTTGCAGTTATCTACAGCATCCAAAAATGCTTCATTATTAAAGAAATCACCATCTTCAATTTCTTTAGTAATTCTTGTAAGTTCCTGATATACAATTCTTCCTGCACCCATATTAAGGTGTCCAACCTCTGAATTACCCATCTGTCCATCTGGAAGACCTACTGCAAGTCCGCTGGCATATCCTTTAACAAATGGGTATGTCTTCATAAGATTATCCATAACTGGTGTATCTGCTTCTGCAACAGCGTTTCCCATTGTATTATCGTTTAATCCATAACCATCTAAAATCATTAAAACTGTAGGTTTTTTACTCATAAAAATGCTCCTTTATCTTATAAATAATTTCTCATTTTGCATACAGGCCTGCCAAAAATAAGCTTGGTAGATTCTCTTACAAAAAATGCAGAATGTATACAAAGAACTTATAATCTTTATACACACTCTGCTTTATTTTATCATAAAAACACTATATTTCAAGCAAAAGCTTTACTAATAACCTATTGGATTTGATTTATTTGATTCCTTAAGTCTTGACATTGCCCTTGCCAAAGAAGCCTTGGAATGATGATATTCCTGTATGCTCTGCTTTTGTCTCATCTGCTCTTTTGCACGCTCCACAGCTTCTCTTGCTCTGACTACATCAATATCTTCAGGTTTTTCTATGGTATCTACAAGAACAGTTATACGATTATTAACCGCCTGAACAAGACCATTTCCACAAAGAGCAATAATCTGTGTTCCATCCTCTTTGACAATTTTTATTTCACCAACTACAACTGCAAGAACCATGTTTTCATGATGAGCCATAAATGCTTTACTTCCATCAGCTGCAGGAACGCATACCATCTGGCATTTATCATCAAAAAATATCTTGTCGCTGGCAATTACTTTTAAGCTGAATGTATTCATCTTACCAACTCCTATTTGTGTTCTTCAGATTCTTTTTTGGCTTTCTCAATGACGTCATCAATTGTACCAACATTGAAAAATGCCCACTCTGGATAGTCGTCCATCTCTCCATCACATATTGCCTTAAATCCTCTTATTGTTTCTTTTAATGGAACATATTTTCCTGGGATTCCTGTGAAATTTTCTGCAACATGGAATGGCTGTGATAAAAATTTTTGAATCTTTCTTGCTCTAAATACTGTTACCTTATCTTCGTCAGATAATTCTTCCATACCAAGAATAGCAATGATATCCTGCAATTCTTTGTATTTTTGTAAAATTTCCTGGACACGTCTTGCAGTCTCATAATGTTCTTCTCCGACTACATCTGCCTCAAGAATACGTGAGTTTGATTCAAGTGGATCAACAGCTGGATAAATACCCTGCTCAACTATCTTTCTTGAAAGAACTGTTGTTGCATCTAGATGCGCAAATGTAGTTGCAGGGGCTGGGTCTGTAAGGTCATCTGCAGGAACATATACAGCCTGAACAGATGTTACTGAACCTGCATTTGTTGATGCAATTCTCTCCTGAAGCTCTCCAACTTCTGTAGCAAGTGTTGGCTGATAACCTACTGCAGAAGGCATACGTCCAAGAAGAGCTGAAACCTCTGAACCTGCCTGTACAAAACGGAAAATATTATCAATGAAAAGAAGTACATTCTGATGTTCTTTATCTCTGAAATATTCAGCCATTGTAAGTCCTGTCTCTGCAACTCTCATTCTTGATCCTGGTGGCTCATTCATCTGTCCAAACACTAGGGCTGTCTTATCAATAACTCCTGACTCCTTCATCTCAGTCCAAAGGTCATTTCCCTCTCTTGAACGTTCTCCTACACCTGTGAATATTGAATATCCACCATGTTCAGTGGCAATATTAGTAATCAGTTCCTGAATAAGAACTGTCTTACCTACACCTGCACCTCCAAACAGACCAATCTTTCCACCTTTTGAATATGGTGCTAAAAGGTCAATAACTTTAATTCCTGTCTCAAGTATCTCAACAACAGGACTCTGTTCTTCAAATGATGGTGGGTCACGGTGAATAACCCAGTGTTCTTCATTTTCAAGACTTTCACCATTATCTATAGTCTCTCCTAGAACATTAAATAATCTTCCTAGTGTTTTATCACCAACCGGAACCTTTATGCCTGAACCTGTGGCATATACTTCCATATCTCTATAAAGTCCTTCACTGGATGCAAGCATAATGCATCTTACTACATTATTACCTATATGTTGTGCCACTTCCATGACACATCTCTTTCCATTGTTATCAACTTCAAGAGCATCCTTTATATATGGAAGGTCATTATCTTCAAATTCCACATCAATTACAGGTCCCATAACCTGTACAATCTTACCTTTTTTCATATTGATGTACACTCACCTAAGTGAGATTCCTCCTTCCTGAAAAAAATACTATCTTCTTCTTTTTTTCTTCTGGGCCTTTGCACCACCGATTACCTCGGTTATCTCCTGGGTAATGGCAGCCTGCCTTGCTCTGTTATATTCTATAGACAAATCATGAAGCATTTTCTTTGCACTGTTTGTAGCACCTTCCATAGCCATAACTCGCGTACTCTGCTCACTGGCATATGATTCTACCAAAGCTCCATATACAAAACCAGATACATAATTTCTTGCAATACTATCCATACATTCATCTGGTGAAGGTATCATAGCAATCTCTTCCATATGAACATTTCCAATCTTTATGTTAGAGTCAAAGTCTGCAGCTTTAAGTGGCAGCAACTGCTGCATCTGAACCTCTGTAGATACTGCATTAATTACTCTGGTATATATTACATGGATTTCATCAAGCTCCCCATTAAGGTACCTTTCAATCAATCTCTCTGTAATATTTCTTGCTCGGTTAATAGTCGGGTCTTGTGCTGTATATTTGAAATTAATGTCAATTTTAATGCCTTTTCTTTCAAAATACTGCTCACCAAGAATACCCACAACAAAAAGCTGAGTATTCTTATTCTCATCAAGACATTGCTGCGCAAGTTTGATTACATTATGATTATATGAACCGGCAAGTCCCTTATCTGCTGTAATTACAATGTATCCTTTTTTTCTGTCTTCATCCTTTATATATGAACGCTGGTTAAAAAAATCATTATTCATATCTGGTATGTGACGCAAAATACGTGATATCATCGCCTGCATTGTATAAAAATAAGGTTCTGTATTATCAAGACTTTTCTTTGCCTTTTTAAGCTTTGTAGAGGAAATCATATACATGGCACTGGTAATCTTCATTGTGTCCTGAATACTCTTAATCCTGTTTTGGATTTCACGTGCATTTGCCATATTGAACCTCCATAATAGTTAAATCATCAACCAATCTACATACTCTTATACTGATTTGCTGCATCAAGTATCGCTTTAACAAGTTCATCTGTAAGTACCTGATTTGTCTCAATCTCATTACATATATCAGCATGTTTTTCTTCAAAATAAGTAAGTATATCTTTCTGGAACTGCTTAATCTTCTTTACTTCAACATTAAGCATGACCTTGTTGGTTGCAAGAACAAGTGTTATAACCTGTTCATGAAGTGAAAGTGGATTGCATAATGGCTGTTTCAACAATTCCATAAGACCTTTTCCATAAGCCAACTGTTCCTTTGTTGAATCATCAAGGTCTGAACTAAACTGTGTAAATACCTCCATCTCTCTGTACTGGGCAAGGTCTATTCTGACACTTCCTGAAGCTTTCTTCATGGCTTTTGTCTGAGCCGCACCACCTACACGAGATACAGAAAGTCCAACATTTACTGCTGGTCTCATACCTGAGAAGAATAAATCACTTTCAAGGAATATCTGACCATCTGTGATTGAAATAACATTTGTAGGAATATATGCTGATACATCTCCTGCCTGTGTCTCAATAATTGGTAATGCTGTAATTGAGCCACCACCTAATTCATCTGACAAATGACTTGATCTTTCAAGAAGTCTTGAATGAAGATAAAATACATCACCTGGGTAAGCTTCTCGTCCTGGTGATCTTTCAAGCAGAAGTGATAATGCTCTGTATGCAACTGCATGCTTTGATAAATCATCATATATGATAAGCACATCTTTTCCTTTGTACATAAAATACTCTGCTAGAGCTGTTCCTGAATAAGGAGCGATATACTGAAGTGGTGCTGAATCACTTGCTGTAGCACTAAGAACAATACTATAATCCATTGCATCATGTTTCTTTAGTGTATTTACAATCTTTGCAACAGTTGATGCTTTCTGACCAATTGCAACATAAATACATATAACATCTTTTCCTTTCTGGTTAAGAATTGTATCAATTGCAATAGATGTTTTACCAGTCTGTCTGTCACCAATTATGAGCTCTCTTTGTCCTCTTCCTATTGGGAACATTGAGTCAATAGATAATATACCTGTTTGCATTGGTTTGTTAACAGATTTTCTGTCTACAATACCTGGTGCCTCATTTTCTATTGGTCTGTAATCTTCGCTGGCAATTTCTCCCTTTCCATCGATAGGAGCTCCAAGCGCATCAACTATTCTTCCAATAAAGTTTTCTCCAACTGGGATTCCAGCTCTTTTCTTTGTACGGGTTACCTTTGTTCCTTCTTTAATTCCCGTATCTTTTCCGAATAAAATAACTCCAATTTCATTTCTTCTGATATCCTGAACCATGCCTTTGATTCCATTGTCAAAAATAACAATCTCACCATACATTGCATGGTCAATTCCATAAATTGTAGCTATTCCATCTCCAACATATATTACAGTTCCAGTTTCCTGTTCCTGTCTGTATACATCATAATTCTCTATCTCACTTTTCAGAATGGATATAATTTCGTCTGAACTAATTGAACCCACTATATTCACCTCCGTACTAAATTATTGCGTAACCCTTTAATTCTTCCAGCCAGACTCCAGTCATATTCCCTATCTTTGTATCTAAGCACAAATCCACCTATAAGACTGCCATCCTGGACAAATCTGATTCTTGCATCTTTTGCACCTTCTTTTTTCTTAAGAAAGTTTTTAATGCCTTCTATCTGTCTGTCATCCGGTCTGGTAACATATATAAGAGTCGCCTGCATTATATTATTTTTTTCGTCCATACATTGTCCGTATGCTTCAAATATTTCAAATATAAGATCAAAACAATGATTGTCACACAACAATTTGAGAAAATTAACAAAGTTTTTGCCAAACTGTGAATCAGAAAATACTCTTGAAAGTATCTCATGCTTCTTATTCATTGCAACTACCGGACTTGTAATTACCTCCATAAGTTGTGGTGTTTCACTAAGAATGTTACCTGTCATTTCAATAACATCCTGGGTTATATTAAGTTCACAAAGGGCTTTGGCATAATTAATTGAAATCTGGGTCATTAACATCACCTGCTTTTGCTAAAAAATCATTGTAAATGTTATTGTCAGCCTTAGCATTTTTTGACTCTTCAACAATCTTTCTTGCAGCAGTCATAGCAAGGTCTGCAATCTCACTCTGAACAGAATTAAACGTATTCTCTTTTTCTGTTTCTATGTTCTTTCTTGCTTCAACAATAATCTTTGTTGCTTCTTTATCAGCATCATCAACTATTCTTACATATTCGTTTTTAGCTTTTTCTCTTGACTGCTGGATGATTCTTTCACTCTCATCGTCCGCTGTCTTAATCTTTTCTTCCCACTGTGCTTTTAATTCATTGGCACTGCTTTCACTTTCCTGTGCTCTTTGAAGTTGCTCCTTAATCATATTTTCCCTTTTTTCCATAATTCCCATAACAGGCTTAAAAAGAAACTTTTTCATAAGAAGATATAAAACCACAAGGTTTATAATGGTAAATAAAATATTCCAGAAATCAAATCCTATTACATTTACTTTGTCTGACTCCTGCGCAGCCAAAACCGGATTAAGTAAATTCAAGTTAAACAATAAGTTAACCATCATCTAAATCTCCGCCTTTCTTTCCAAAAGGAATTATTTTAACATGAAAATGATAAGAATTGCGATAACAAATCCGTAAATAGCTGTTGCCTCTGCAAGGGCACAACCGATAAGTAATGTACTTCTGATCTTTCCATCTGCCTCAGGCTGTCTTGCAATTGCATCTGTTGCCTTTGCTGTTGCAAGTCCGATACCAATACCTGCTCCAATACCTGTTAATACTGCTACTGCTGCTCCAATTGCTATTAATGTTGTCATAATAAAACACTCCTTTTAATCTTTAATACATTTATTATTCTTCTATTGCTTCCTGTATAAATAATGATGTTAAAAATACAAATACATATGCCTGAATGAATCCATCAAACACATCAAAATACAAACTGAATGGTATAGGTATAATCACTGGAATAATAAGTTTTATCAGTTCCATAATGATAAATGAACCCAAAACATTACCAAACAATCGCATACAAAGTGACAATGGTCTGATAAACACCTCAAGTATATTAATTGGTGCGATAATAGGTATAGGCTGTGCAAAACTTTTAACCCAGCCTTTTAAACCTTTCTTTCTGATTCCGGAATACTCAATCAGGAAAATACTCATAAGTGACAATGCTGCTGTCACATTTAAACTTTTTGTTGGAGGAGTAAGTCCTAAAAGTCCTATCAGGTTGGCAAATCCAATATAAATAACCACCGTCATAAGATATGGTATATAACGTCTTCCTGCTTTTCCCAGAATATTATCAAAAAAGTCATATAAAAAATTCACGAAACTCTCCAGCGCAAGCTGTTTCTTACCCGGATTTTCAACTTTTAAATTTCTGACAAAAATAATAGATAATCCTACCATTAATGCCATAATGACCCATGTAACTACTACAGCTTCAGACACTTCGATACCAAAGACGGTAAATGCAGACTTACAATCAAGTTCCTCAATTAATGAAGATGTTAACTCGTCCGTAATCTGTCACTCCCTTTCTTCTAATGTTATTAACCAGCATTCTTCACAAAACATTGTCATCAATCATTTATATAACACATAAAATACTAATTCTAGAAACATCTAATGTACTGTCAAAAACATTGGTTGCAAAAGGTAAAAGACGCCCGAAATAATTTCAAGGCGCCTTTGCCATATTAATAATTACACCTGGAAATTACTTGTTGTAATTAACTATTTTTCCAAAATCTGGTTTTAATGATGCTCCACCTACAAGACCACCATCAATATCTTCCTTTGCAAATAACTCTGCTGCATTTCCAGCGTTTACAGATCCACCATACTGGATTCTGATTGCTGCTGCTGTAGCATCATCATAGATTTCTTTAATACATGCACGGATAGCTGCACATACTTCCTCTGCCTGATCAGATGTTGCTGTCTTTCCTGTTCCAATAGCCCAGATTGGCTCATAAGCAATAACTGCTGTCTTAGCCTGGTCTGCTGTAACATTAAGGAAAGCAATCTTTATCTGCTGACGAATCCAGTCAATTGTGATTCCCTGTTCTCTCTGTGTAAGAGTTTCACCACAGCAAATAATTGGTGTAATACCATGTTCAAATGCTTTAAGAACCTTTTTATTAACTGTCTCATCTGTCTCAGCAAAATATTCTCTTCTCTCTGAATGTCCAAGAATAACATATTTTACTCCGATATCTGTTAACATGTTTGGAGCAATCTCTCCTGTAAAAGCACCGCTCTCTTCAAAATACATGTTCTCAGCACCGATTTCGATGTTACTACCCTTAGCAGCTTCCAATGCTGTTGTAAGTGATATAGCTGGTAGACAAAATACTACATCTACATCATCATTAGCTACTAATGGTTTTAATTCATTAATTAAAGTAACTGTCTCACTAGGAGTCTTATTCATCTTCCAGTTACCTGCAATAATCTTTTTACGCATCACTATGTTCCTCCGTAATATTATTTATCGTTAGCTGCTGCTACTCCTGGAAGTTCTTTTCCTTCAAGGAATTCAAGAGAAGCTCCACCACCTGTTGAGATGTGTGTCATCTTGTCACCATATCCAAGCTGGTTAACAGCTGCTGCAGAATCTCCACCACCGATGATTGTTGTAGCATCAAGATCAGCCATTGCCTTTGCGATAGCGATTGTTCCCTTGGCAAAGTTAGGCATCTCGAAACATCCCATTGGTCCGTTCCATACTACTGTCTTAGCACCAGCTATTGCATTAGCGAAAAGCTCTGCTGTCTTAGGTCCTATGTCAACACCTTCCCAGTCAGCTGGAATCTCTCCACGTCCAACTACTTTATAGTTAGCATCATTTGAGAATGAATCTGCAACAACAGTATCAATTGGGATTAATAATTTAACACCCTTAGCTGCAGCTTTTTCTTCCATCTTTAATGCATACTCTTTGTAGTCTTCTTCAAGAAGTGATTTACCAACTTCCTCACCATGAGCAGCCATGAATGTATATGCCATTCCACCACCAATAATGAGTGTATCTACCTTATCAATAAGGTTCTCAATTACAGAAATCTTGCTTGAAACTTTTGCTCCACCAAGAATTGCAACGAATGGTCTTTCTGGATTGTTAACTGCATTTCCAAGAAAATCAATCTCTTTTTGCATAAGGTATCCAACAACTGCTGTATCAACATATTTTGTAACACCAACATTAGAACAATGTGCACGATGAGCTGTACCAAATGCATCATTAACAAATACATCACAAAGGCTTGCAAGCTCTTTGCTGAACTCTTCACCATTCTTTGTCTCTTCTGCACGATAACGTGTGTTTTCAAGAAGAATAACATCTCCGTCTTTCATTGCTGCAACTGCTGCTTTAGCATTGTCACCAACAACATTTGCATCTGCTGCAAATTTTACTTCCTGTCCAAGTAACTCTGATAATCTTACAGCAACTGGTGCAAGTGATAATTCAGGTTTTGGCTCTCCCTTTGGTTTACCAAGGTGTGAGCAAAGGATAACCTTACCACCATCAGCAATTAATTTTTTGATTGTAGGAAGAGCAGCTACAAGACGATTCTCATCTGTAATCTTGCCATCCTGGAGAGGAACATTAAAGTCACATCTTACTAATACTTTCTTGCCTTTAACATTGATATCATCTACTGATTTCTTATTTAACATGTTATATTCCTTTCTGCTTGTTGCAAAATGTTATTAATTAAAAGATTAAAGGTCCGGCCCAACAAGGCCGGACCTGAAATAAACTTATTATTTCTCGTCTGAATATCTGTACAGATTATTTTAACTCTGAGAAATATTTGATTGTACGAACCATCTGTGATGTGTAGCTGTTCTCATTGTCATACCATGAAACAACCTGAACTTCATACAGATCATCTGATACCTGGTTAACCATTGTCTGTGTAGCATCGAATAATGAACCAAATCTCATTCCTACGATATCGCTTGATACGATTTCATCTTCATTGTAACCGAATGACTCATTAGCTGCTGCTTTCATAGCTGCGTTGATATCTTCCTTTGTTACTCCAGCTTTCTTAACAACTGCTGTTAAGATTGTTGTAGATCCTGTAGGAGTTGGAACACGCTGTGCAGATCCGATTAATTTACCATTTAATTCTGGGATAACAAGTCCGATAGCTTTAGCTGCTCCTGTTGAGTTAGGAACGATATTAACAGCTGCTGCTCTAGATCTTCTTAAGTCACCCTTTCTCTGAGGTCCATCAAGAGTCATCTGATCACCTGTGTAAGCATGGATTGTAACCATGATACCTGACTGGATTGGTGCATATTTGTTAAGTGCATCAGCCATAGGTGCTAAACAGTTTGTTGTACATGAAGCTGCAGAAATGATTGTATCTGAAGCCTTTAATGTCTCGTGGTTTGTATTGTAAACGATTGTAGGAAGATCGTTTCCAGCTGGAGCTGAGATAACAACCTTACGAGCACCTGCATTGA
>ERZ1031845.588-NODE-588-length-13371-cov-4.353935_pt1 | contig 13371 bp, 9 predicted proteins | sample MGYA00518169_ERZ1031845 | MGnify/ENA primary metagenome ERZ1031845 (study PRJEB33719, sample SAMN04261265) | wastewater metagenome | biome: rural village; feature: human; material: feces | host: Homo sapiens | place: El Salvador | collected 2014-01-14 ...
TATGCTAAAACATTCAATCGAATTTATATTTCCCACCATATTTGCTTGTGAGGACATCAGGCGCAAAATTTTTATCATAATAATTATGTAATGCAGTATTATTTCTTTCCCTCAACTCATTTAAAATCTTAGGATCCATATTTTCACTCTTTACATTTACATTTTTGTCAAGATATGGCTGTGATAACTCCATTGCATGCTTAACACAATAACGTGACATTTCTTCCTTCATTTCCTTTGGTGAAGCATCCATCTCTTTGACAGAATTATATACACCATCCATATATTTTTCCATGTCTGAATTCTGGTCACTTGTCATATATTGCTGGAACTGTTGTAAATTCATGGCATTAATCTCTTCTTCATTTATACCTGACATGGTAGCCTGATACATGGACTGTGCCCATTCCTTTCGATAATTTTGCATTTCCTGTTGTGCTAAACGATCTACATCCTTGCCACCAAAACCTTCTGTTCTGGCACCTGGTATTTTATCTGCAAGTTTACCACCCAAGGCTGATCCTGCAAGACCACCGACTGCGCCACCAAATGACCCACCTGCATCCATTCCGATGCCCATCGCCTGTAGTTTCGTAGCCGGTGAAAAAAATGTCGTTGCCATTCCGGCAACCGCCGCTCCACCAACCATGCCTCCTGCACCAAGCAATGCCTTACCAGCTGCTCCACCAAATTGCTGCAATGAACGCTTTCTGTAAAGTTCTGCTTTTTTTGCCGGTGAAAGGTTTTTAAACTCAGGACTCTCAAAATTAGATGTGTTTGCATATTTTTCAAGAAGATCCTGATCTACACCAGATTGTGTTCCGCCATAACCAGATCCTCCAACGCCATCTTTGTATGCTGCGTTAGCTGCATCTTTTCCAAACGCTTCTGGAGGTACTCCATACATTTCTGAAAGTTTTCTCACTCCCTCAGCATAAGAATTTACACCAGGCATTTCCTTTTCCCCAGGAATTGTCCCTCTTCCGTCTGCACTGGGTTGTACCCCATAGCCGTTTTGCTGCTTATATTGATTCCATGCTGTCACCTTCTGATTCTCATTTCTAGCAGCCTGTTCCTGATTCATTTTGGCCATAGAGCGATCCCTCATTCCTCCGGCAATTCCTCCGCCAATTCCAGCTGCCAACCGTGCTGTTCCACCAATGGCACTTCGCGCAAAACTCATTGCACCCATCATAGTTGCAATACCTGCCATTTCCATACCAATATTAGTATGGATTCCCATTGCTCCACGCAGTTGCATTCTTGTCGGAATAAGCATGGAGCAAATAATTAGCTGCAAAACATGCACTGCCTGCGAAGATCCCAGATGACTAAATGCAAGTGGAATAAACAAAAGCATAATATCCGAGATTGGAACAACCATGGAAAAGAGAAGCGATTTCCACCACTCACCAAGAGCTTTTTTGTCAAACTGCATGTTCATGCAAACAAATGGGAATGCAAAGAAATACACTACATAAGAAAGAGCCAATCCTACATATTGCAATCCAAAATAAAGGTTCAGAAGTAATGTCCCTACATACATTGCCGTATTCATAAAGCTTTGTTCTGCATTTTCTTTAAACATATCAATGAGACTTAATGAACTAATATCCATATTTAAGACATTTTTTCCCAAGGAAACAGCTGTCGCATATAAACCAACATCCCGGATATACAAAAAGACATCTACAAAATACGGCATTGCCGTCAACATAACAACTGCAAGTGCAAAAGATCCGATAGAGTCCTTTAATGCCTGAATTGCGCGCTGTGACCCTCCTGCATATGTAGCGGCAGCAAGTTTTCCCATAACTATGACCAAAATCAGAATATATATTATATTTCTCATAGTTGTATATGCAGCTGCCGCAACCACACCATATGGATTCCCTGGTCTTAGTTCAAAGGTGAACAGTGCCACATTATACCCATTCATTGCAATTCCATGACCACCTACTCGCCCTAAAATAACAGTATCCAAAGTCATATGAATATTATTGAAAAATTTGTATCCCCAATCGCCCATTGATTTAAAAAAAGCAATCAGAAGCCCTTCAACAACACCAGGATCTTTGTCCTCATCTTTATCTTTTTTTATTTTCTGTGCATCACCGTCGTATATGCTATTATCCAGTCCATTTGTCCAACTTCCCTTTGATGCCCCATCTGATACTGATTCTTTATCCTCTTTTTTCTTTTTATCATTTCTCTTTTGGGCATTATTCAAATCAGCACCAGTATGCTTATTTAGATAATCAACCCAATTTGCCTTATCATAATCCGTTGTTTTATCCCCCGTGATCAATTGATCAAGGGTTTTCTTATTATCAGACGCAGTAGGTATGTTTACTAATCCATCCTTTGCAGGTGCCGAATACGATGCATAAGCAGAAAATACAGGAACAGCAAGAATCCATGTCATCAATAACATCGTTATCGTCATGCGTAATTTGTTTTTTAATCCTTTTTTCATAATAATTCTCCTTACGCTACGTTGCTGTCACCTTTATACATCATCCGGATTTTTTCCATATCTGTTTCAACAATACGTGATTCAGAGTCCGTCAAATAATCAATTTTTATGAATGCAACCTTCGACTGATTATCAATCAGACATACTTCTCCTTTTCTTTCCTTTTGATCTTCTTCATTGTCAAGATCGCCTCCAAGATCACATACCATATCTATTTGACTTGACGTAAGAGGTGTCGCTTTTGCAAGATACCCTTTATCCTGAAAATCCTGTTTCAGCAAAATGATGGTAGTAGCCTGCTTAACAATACTCTGCGTCTCTTTATATCCATCAAAATCTTTAAGCGCCTGTGTGGCAGCCCAAGGTGAAACATGACGTTTACGATATGTACGATAAGCGTCGTCAATAAACTGCCTTGCCTCCGGATAACGGAATCCTCGATGAATCTCATCAATTAACATAATCATCTTCTGAGTTTTTCGCGGATCAGCAGAATTTTTCTTAATAAAGTTTTCCTGCATAAAGTCCATGCATACAAGAAGGGCGACACTTCGTTCTTCTTCCGGAATCTGCGAAATATCAAAATTGATATGTGGGGTATCAAGGGATGCCTGAACCGTAGACTGCCCATCAAAATAAGGCTTTGTTCCGTGTATCTCTGCGATTTTTGTAGAGCAATCCGTGCATGAACCTTCAAAATCTTTTTTTAAAGCCTCAAATTCTTCACTTGTATAAAAGTGAATACACGAAGGACAATAATACAGTTCCCTTACATATTCCTTCATTGAATCAAGGATGATTCTATATGGTTCATTGTAGAATTCGTTTGTATTTTCTTTTTCCCATATAAGTATTTTCTTATAGAAATCCGTAATCGTTGGAAGTTCTTTTTTAACCATCCCGGATGAAAGCGCTCCATTTACAACATATTTTGCCTTTTCATAAATGCTTTCAACTTTCCCATGATAAATTCCACGATCGTTATAGCATTCGGTTATGGCATCAAGAACAATCCTTTTGATAAATGTTTCCTGCGCAAACTGCTCAATTTCACGTCCATCCTTGATCATGGTCATTATCAGGCGAAGCAGATTGGATTTCTTTGTTGCAAGATCCAATACCTTATATTCTGTCTGTGTCATTTCATCGAATTCATCTGTCACATCCACTTCAAACAGATTTAAAATGTTCTTTGAATCCGGTTTGAGCTGGTAATTTATCCCACCAACAGCTTCTGCCATGATGGAATACTCTCCGCCAGTTCCCCGTGCGTCAAAATCAATGGAACGGATTTTATAACCGAAATCAATGTATCGGGAAGCCCACATTTTAATCGTTGCACTTTTTCCTGTTCCCGTTTTTCCGGAAAAAATCACTCCGTATCCACTATGAGAACTGTCGTATACATCGTATAATACTGGCTGCCCTGTATTTATTACATGCCCCGCAAATATGCCATTTTTATGCGAAAATCCACTACGTGTATGATTAAAGATATCAACAAGGGCATTTTTATCGAAATAATGCCATTTCACAGGAGTTTCACTTATCAGTCCCTTTTTACCGACATATACCCGGTTGGTAGGGTACCCGCTTAAAAAAGCCTCTGGGTGCAGCGAATAGCACGCACAACATTCTACTGTCTTTTCACGGGCAACCATATGAAAATCACTCACGATACGTCTTAGTTTATCAAGCGTGGTAGCCTGCAGAACATAAAGAAAAGCAACCATAAATAACCGGTTATCGCCTGTTTCAACGTCCATGGCATACTGTTCTGCATCGGCCATCTTGTTATTTACCTTACGGTACCGGTTTCTGTCCCCATCTTTTTCTGCCGCAATAGACTCTGCATCCAGCTGATTGATGCGCTTGTCCAATTGCTTTTGAGAAGCACCATCTACAAGTGGCTCAATGAATACCGTGGATGTTACACCTGGAAAATTAAACATGGATGCATATGTCGATGCAAACTGAGAGCCTCGGGGAAGCTTATCAACATAAAAACACATCGTATACAGTTCCACCCCATTATCATCAACTACCATATGGTCCAACGGATTCGGATTCACGCCAAGAGGGGATACCAGTTCTTTTACGGTTTTCCTTGATTCAAAGAAAAGTTCCATTTCTTCATCTGTGTGTTCTTCCCCACCCGAAAATATAATCTCTTTCCCCTCGTCTTCCTCTTTGTTATCAGAAGATTTCTTTTTTCTTTTTAAATCGTTTTTTACTCTCCGGTCCTTTGATCTAAACAATCCCCTCTCTTTTGACTTCGAAGGATTTTTTTCTTTTTTCACTGTTTTATTAGCCATGTCTACTTTCCTCCTATTCATCTTCGATCAGTAATTGGCCAGATACAGAATCCTTTATCATATTGGCAATATTGCTATTATTTGATTTTTCTGTCTCAGAATCTCCTGTCGTGTATGAATTACCGTCCTCAGAATCAGTGGACTTTTCCTGCTCCCCAACTTTATTTTTAACAGGATGGGATTTTACTTCAGAATCGTTACCATTTTCTCTTTCCTGTCTTAAACGATCTTCTTCCTCTTCTGCCTTCCGATACACTTCTTGCAAAGAATCCAGCGCTCGCTTCGCAGCCTCTTGTGCATTCTCATGAATATCTTTCATATATTCCATTTGGGAATTAAGTGCCACCTGATCGACAACCTGCTTTTGGAGATCATGAAGAGAATTTGAAGTGTTAATGTCATCAAAAAAAGAACTATTTTTTATATCTTTCAGCTTAAATCGCGAAGCCGATACGGGAGATGAATAAAATCTGAACATCTCAATGAGTTCATCCGTTTTACACCGAACAGCCTTCACATGACTGTTACTGAGTGCATGTATCATGGATGATGCCTTCGCGTTCAGTTCCTGCTTTGCACGAGCATATATTTCCTCTTGGGTTAAATCTGTCGAAAAATCCATCGGATCATACTGCCATTCAAAAACATACGTTTCTACCGGATCAGGCAAGACCGCCCCGGAAGAATATTTATTTACAACACGTATCTCATCCTTAATGTGAAACAGTCGAAATTTATATGCTTCAATTTGTCTTTCAAGCTCTCGGATACGCTTTTCATAGATTCCCTTATCTTCATCAGATAAATCCTTTAGCGTTTCCTTCAAATGTGATGCAATGTCTTTAAGCTCATCCCTTACAGCCATATATTCAGCTAATACATTCTGATAAACGTCCTGATATATCTTTATGGTGTTTTCCAAATCAACAGGTTTAGAATACTGCCTGTATGATATAGGTTTATTGATCGTACTCACAAACCCATAATACGATTGACAGGTAGCTGCCTGAACCGCATAATCTTCATCGTAAAATTCAAATCCGGAACACCTGAGCACTCCAACGAATCTCTTCCCATTTTCAAGAGAGATCATGTCATCTTTAATCCCGTCCTCATCGATTTTTATGTAATCCTTAACATTTTTCCTGTCGAATTCGGCATAGTCTGTATCGTCTTCATCAAAGCTTACTCTCTTTTTCTTTCTGCTCCTATATATAATCAGGAAGAAAAGGGCGGCAAATACCGTAATGACAATAAGAATGCCTGTCATAATTTTATTTAACTGTTGAAAAATATAACTCACTTTTTACTGCCACCCCCTCTGTATCCCTTAACGTATATACATCTGTTAAAGTAACGTATCAATCTACGCTTAAGGATTCTGACAATCGTAAGGTTTGCCCCTTTGATATACTGCGTCTCCGAAATCGGATAAGATGCAATAAAAACCAATCCAATGGTTATAACTAACCCTATTGTCACACCAATAAGAGAGAATCCGATCAACCCAAATAATTTAAACAAAAGATACGTGATAACTAATCCTGCAATCAGGTATTTCAGGGTTGTTTTTGTAAAAAACTTAAACCATCTATCTTCATCTGTGAATTCCGATGGTATCTGGTGCCGTAAACCCAAAATAAATTCCTCCAATCAAAATTTTTACAATTTTTTTATATAACTTTTTTGGAGATGGAGAAAATGATTCCAGCGATCCAAACAAACCCAAAAATAACAACACCTATTGCCAGTTCAGCTGCAAGTTTTTTCTTTACCTCATCCAGCTTGCTTCCACTTTTAGCGAAAGCAAATTGTAATCCACATATAGTAATCGTTAGGACAATGCCTATAATCCCTATTGTTTTTAACAATGAATAAGCACTTACTGCAGTTGCCCGTAGACTTTTGTTATCACTGATATTGTTGTCTTTTATATAATGAAATGGGTCCATATCCATCCCTTTTGAATTGGTTTTTAGCAATATTCCAATATAAATACTGTCAATTTTTTCAAATACTGATATCATATCTACATCTCCAGAAATATTTATTTACTTATTTATCCAAGCGCATTACCAAACTGCATTGCCATCCCAGCAATAGATACGGCTGCTACAATTATCGCAATACCAATTACTGCCCATAAAAGTCCGGATTTACCATCTTCCTTGGTACTACCCTTGCTTGCCGCAATTTTAAAACCGCAAATAATAATGGCAATTACTGCACCCACAAGACATGCTGTTCTTACAAAAGTAATTCCAGAAATTCCAGTTTGCTGCACTGCTTTTGTTGCCTTATCAAAAGCTCCATTTCCTTTTGTCCCGTCCGTAAGAAACGAAAGATCATTTGTAGATGTAGAGTCAGGTTTTGTAGAGTCAGATTTTTTTTTATCTCCGGCAGCAAATACCTGCGTAACCGGTAGGTTCATAACAGCAATAACCGCAAGCCCTGCCTTTAACTTAATGTTTTTAATTTTTTCCAATAGTCCTTTTCCCTTGGTTTCCATTGAATTTTCCTCCTTTTGTTTGAAATTTGACAAATCATAGGCTCAAACCCTGATAAAATGTCAATCCGAAAAAGAAATTTATTTTGGGTTTTATTTTTTATACTTTAAAGCGCAAATTTTAGGGCTTATACCAATATCTGCCATACAGAAACAGGTATAAGCCCTAAAATGCGGAAACAGCATCCGGCATAAGCCGGATGCCTTTCCACCAGATATAAAACTACTATTTTTCTGAGACATTTTCCGCACAATCCTTTGCCTGGAGATTCACCGGGCAAATATTGACAGAACCATCAATATTCGGACTTTTCAGGTGAATCAGGTCCTTGGCACCGTTTCCGCTGATAATCACTGTATCGGATAATCTGACTGCTGCACGACGCAAAAGTGATCCATCTACACCGATTTTAATCTGCCCAGAACAATCTGCTGCTTCAATATCCGCATGGTTTCCCTCATTAGAGATACTTGAGACGTTAAGCTTGTTATCATCTACAACAAGTAAAATTTTAAGATCGTCTTTTTCCTCTTTTCCCAACAAGGACACATTTATAGCCCCTGTCAGTTTATCCTTTGAAACAGTCGCAGAATAATCAGGCTGAATTTCCTGCAATACCTTTAATACATCGGGATATTTTGCTGCATTTGGGACAATAATGTAAAAATCAAGACCATCCCTTACAATCACCTGACGTTCGAACATCAGGATTTCAACCTCATCACTTTTAATGGAGGAAATAATCTTGCAAAAAAGTGAGTTTAATACATACTCTCTTTTCCCTAACAAATCATCCAATCCTTTTTCCTGCAATACCGGAGCATAAGCAACAGAAATCATTGAGCAATTTTCATTCAATGCACAGATACGCAGCATTTTTTCCCCATTATTCCCTGATACTGGAGCCACATTGACTGCATTTGCGGCCGCTTTCTGATGACATTCCTTGTCCATTGCAACAGATCCAATAGAAAATGCCTCTTTCAATGCAGCTGACGCAAATTTTGTATATGCATACTTTTCTTTCTTTGCGTCTGCCATTTCAATGGAAATGGCTTCTGACAAAAGCGGAATGTCCACACTTGCACTGCCACAGGAAATTGATAAAAATCCACCATTTTCCGGAATAGTAAGTTCAAAATCATCGTCTGCGTAAGTTCCAAGAGTTGATACAGAACTTGAAAACAATGCTGATGGGAAAATGAAAGTTTCACCACCCTTTGTGTCGATTTCGACAAGAACAAGTGCAGATGTCTGCATATTCCCATTACATGTTTTAAGCTGTGCAATGTTTTTATCACCGCTCTTTTTTTCTGTCACAAAAAGGGTAATGGTATCCTTTTCAGAAACCGAACACTTTCTTACAGCTTCTTTTAATGCGGCATTTTCAATTTTTAATGTACTCATAATAACCTTCTTTCTTCCCGCGCTAAGGTGACGGGATAACCTAAATATGTATTTTCATCGTATTCCTCTATGGAAAACTTAAATTCTAAAAAAGCGAAAGCTGTCCACTGACAACCTTCTTCTTTCCAACAGCTTTTGCCGTATGGAGATGAAGAACCGGAACTGACGATTCAACAAAGACAGTATCTATTACCCTGTCTGTGTCAGACGGTTCCTGTGATCTGCTATCATCCATTGTTTCAAACAGATCAAAAATCCCAAGCTGACCTGTTTTAATCGCATCAAAGGATTCAGTTGGTGCTTCTTCCTCGCCAACCAGTTCTTTATACAAAAGCATCGGCTTATAATCCCGATACTCTGTTGATTCGAGATCCTGTTGCAAAACATCAAACATCTCCTGCAAATTGTTTCCAGTGATGCTATCCATGTTTGCCATTGCCTGCGCAAGCTTCATTCTCTCATCAACACCATTTGCCATTGCAGCAAGACCCTCTGTAGAAAACTTTCCCTGTATAGCTGATGTTGCAGCCTGTTTTTCTGCGATCAACGAAATGACTGCCTCCTGCACACTTCCAGACCATGCAAGATAATAATTCCGGCATTCTTTCGTCTGGTTTAACCGGTAGGCACGTCTTGATGCCTGCCATGTGACAAACATGGAATATCCCAACTGATAAAAAATCAATGTAGGATAATTGTACTTAATCCCGTCCTTTACAAAACAGAAATCAAGACCCGTACTTACGCATCTTGGGTTCGTGATAAAAACCTTGATCCCCTCTGCGGCTTTTTTATGCATCCATGCTTCACGTTCACGTGCGGCCGGAGAACTGCTCTCAAGCACTTCTACCTTACCTTTCAGGTTGCAATATTTTTCAATGATCTCTTTCAATCTGTATGTGATACAGGTTTCTGGACTTGCTGTATATTCTGCGTATACAACTACATTTCTTCCCTCTGCCTGCTCTTTTCTTATAATATCAATGAGCCTTTTCTCTTTTGAAAGCAAAAGCTCTTCTTTTTCCACAGACTGAAACTCTGAATAATCATCAGGCTTTACGACAATACTGCCGGATACCGGAGATTTAATAGGTGACAATCCATACGGTTTATCCAGATAAGAAAGGGAAAACTGCAGCTGCGTTGAAAGCAGTGCAAACCCTCCTAGAGATTTATCGCGTGACGCTGTAGTCAGCTTATTTATCACCTGTAAATAGGAAGATTTCATATCCTCCTCTAATTCCGTTTCGTAGTGCACAGACACTACATTTTCTTTTAATTTTGGAAGATATCGGCTCATATCAGATAAATCAAGAAATGTTGTCCGGTCAAGCAGAAAATCCATAAAAATAAGCGGGGATATACCCGGTTTTACTTTTGGTCCCTGCGAGACCATTTTCCCTTTACAGCACTCACGAAATTCTCCGTCTGTCCTTCCTCCATATTCAAAAGTTCTTTCCACTTTCCCGTACTTTTCAGAGAACTGTAATTCATCCTTGTACTCAAATCCCCTGTTTTTCATACGCTGTGGCTCAAGTCTGTACAACGTATAGAAAAGATGATTTGCCATGCCGCCTGCAATAGTTCCGGTAAGGCACAATTGCTTTCTGCTTGCACGGATTAGTGCATGCATTGCATGTCCTTGTCCGGTATTTCCTCCTTTCAGGTCCTGAATCTCGTCAAAAATGGCTATATCAAAAAATCCCTTTAAATATCTTTTGATAAACTCCGCCGGAGCATATTTTCTGGCTCCAGATCTGTCTAAAACAGCAAGCGGTTGACTTTCCATTTTTATACAGGCTTCTTCCATGTGATCTTTATGTACCCATATGGTCTTTTTCCCCTTATGGGTCTTATTTGCCCAAAAGGTTGCCCGTATCCATTTCTTATCCCGGTTTTCTCCAATATTGGCCACATTTGGCTGCCATAAATCTTCACCACAAAAAACGCATTTTGCATTCTTTGCGTTTGGTGCAGAAAAAGAATTGCAATCCAAAACTTTCTGTTCCTCCACGTCCTTACCAGGTTTTGCATAAGGAATAAGAATGCGGCCACAAGTGGGACACACCATACCCGTCCTCTTGGAATATGTATCTCTTATCTCAAAACTTTTAGATCCACATTCACAGACATCTCCATACACAAATGCCCCACACTCGCGGCATACCTTGTGGTACACTTTTTCTTTTCGCTGTTTAGTCGGCGTAGGAATACTCTGATAGGACAGTTTGCAGAAGTCCTTCGACAGAATAAAAAACTCTTTTCCTTCTCTCTTTGATCCATGCTCCCGCAGTTTAATGAGCTGTTTAAAATCTGAAATAACCATTGCTTTCGCAAATGGTATTTCCTCATTGATTTCCTTTGCCCACTTCTCTGCCAGATGCCCGGGACACATTACTATATTCCGATAGGAAATATTACTGTCAGATGCATATGCATCAGCAAGTGTCTTATCCGGATGCGACCGTAGCCATTTTCGGACAAAAAAACTCTCTGCAACGCAGGAAGCCATAAGTGTCTTCCCTGTACCCATTCCAGAGTTAATAATCGCATACCTGTGATTTTCAAGTAGTGCAACATCACCATTCACCTGCGCGATCTGCTGTGGATACAGTCTTTTACCTTTAACCGTAAAATCATGCACCTCCCCATCAAGGGAGCGTAACGGATGAATGTCTTTCTCCAGATTTTTTACAAGAGATGAACCGTATTCTTTGAAATATTCATCCATGTTCTTAAACTGGAGTTTTCTCTGCCGGTTTGGGCTGATGCAGATTTTCTTCTCCGCAAGAAGATTTGATACCGTATTCTGCAGATCTGCTTCTTTAATAGAAATTTCAGATAGCCGCAGATCCGATAACATGACATCTTTCCCACCAATCGGAATTGATGTTGTGAAACTGTTTTCTCCTTGTATAAGAATACATCTGTCCCATACTTTCTGTTCTTCACGAAAAGTATCATAAAGTGTCTTTCCCCACTGTTTTAAAAGTGGTAGATCAAATTTTGTCATGAGGAAATCATAAAATCTCTCATAACATCCTTCTTTTTCATATAGAAGAATATTTTCTCCCAGATCTGTATTTAAGCTGATCGCGTGGTAAAATTTCTCCTTTCCCACAACAACCGGCTGGATATAGGTCTGAAATTTCTGACCTTCAATTGAATAAAATTTTTTATCCAACTGGATGCCCGTCTCAAATGTCAGAGAGGCACCAAACGAGCGAACCTGCGAATTACTTCTATTAAAATATGAAATAACTCCAAGCTGTCCGTCTACATCTGTAAGGAGTGCAAAATCAAGATAAACAATTGCCCCTCCTAAAATTACTTTTTCCATAAAAACCTCTTTCTCCAGAATCTCTGGTTAAAAACCTGCGCACTATTCAAGAACAGTGATAGTTCCATCATTCTCAATAATATTAAGAGTGATTTTCGTAGAAGAAGTTTCAACACATTCTGCCTTATCTTCTCCTTTTTTTTTCAAAAATTGATTCGTGACAACCTTGGCCACACCTCTTTGAAGATGCAGATCCCGATTTTCCTCTGATCCAGTAAGCCCCTGCCCTCCCCCTGATATTGCACAAAGGTATAACAGATCCTTTTTCAGCGGAATTGCCGGATGTCCTAATTCGGTAGCTGTATAAGAGGGAAGAATTCCTTTTTTCCCGATCATGAGATATAAATTGCTTCCCATCAGCCTTTTCCCAGCATTTTCTGCATCAAACTCACGTGTTGTAAAATACGTGAGTTTTTCATCACTCGACGGTGGTACCGGAATTTTTCTGTCAACTGGCTCATCAATCGTAGGAAGATAGGAAATGTTTGAAATTTCACTAATTTGTTCCTTGAATTTCTCATACCAGTCTCTCAGATATCCCTCCCGACTCCTTTTTTGAGCGATCACCACAACCTGATGATATTTTTCAAATTCTTTATCATCAAATTTGAAAACAGCTAAAGGTGTGAATCTCGAAAACAAACTTCGGAGAAACCTTTCCTCCTGCAATACCTGATAAGGAATTACATAAACCAGAATTCCTTCCGGACACATGTAATTACTTATCTTTTCGAGAAAGCTTTTTTCCAGACGAGTCTTCCCATCTTCACCGACACCATATGGCGGATTGGAGAAGCAATAAGAAAAAACCCGGTTGCTCACCACAACTCCTGTAAGGAAATCCGCTGGCAAAACATAAAATCGTTCATCATCTTTTATTTCCTCATATGTGTTCTGGTTCAGTTCTACCCCATATATCTTTGGCATAACAGTAGCTTCCTCCAATGTTGCCGCAATTGCGCTTCCATCACCAATAGATGGTTCGAGTGCAATAAATTCTTCTGGAAAATCCAGAAGTCTTCCGATACGTCGGCAATGCTCTGCATCGGTATAATACGCACCCATCTTCGCTTCATTAATAATTGTTCGCGAAAATGAACTCTGCCGGAAAATATTATTTTCCATATAAAACTCCTTTCCTGAATCCTCATTGATCCATTAAAAACATAGGATTTCGGGCAACAAAAAAAGCCCCTGCATAATGCAGGAGCTTTTGAACCACTCAAAACCCTGAAATACAATCTGACTGCAGCCAGATTTTAAAATATATAATATGATACATTTATATCATACCACACTAATTTTCAGTTCTCAATATATTTATTA
>ERZ1031845.613-NODE-613-length-13069-cov-8.160135_pt1 | contig 13069 bp, 11 predicted proteins | sample MGYA00518169_ERZ1031845 | MGnify/ENA primary metagenome ERZ1031845 (study PRJEB33719, sample SAMN04261265) | wastewater metagenome | biome: rural village; feature: human; material: feces | host: Homo sapiens | place: El Salvador | collected 2014-01-14 ...
CATTGTCCTATCGATTATTTGGAAGAGTGCTTATCTCATTTTTGGGGTAATAAGAATTTTTATTCTATTGATTTGTATGGCGATGAATTAGCCCAGCCTATTGAAAATTTTAAAGGGATTTATCGCCGGGCAAAAAAAGAAGGATTAAGGCTGAAAGCACATGTCGGAGAATGGGGAACTGCTAAAGATGTAAGAACAGCGGTGGAAGAACTAGAGCTTGACGAAGTGCAGCATGGCATAGCGGCGGCTAGTAACGAATCAGTAATCCGATTTTTGGCGGATAATAAAATCAGATTAAATATCACACCGACAAGTAATGTTTTACTTGGAAGAGTTGCAGATATGTCTGAGCATCCGATTGGAAAATTCTATCGCAGTGGCGTTGATGTTACGATTAATTCGGATGATGTGCTGATTTTTGACTCAGATGTATCTAAAGAATATTTAAGGCTTTATGAGGCTGAGTGCTTAACGGCAAAGGAACTGGATGACATAAGAATAAAAGGATTGAGGTAAATAGAAGACATGCTGAATGTGAGAAATGCAGAAATAGCAGATTTAGAACAAATCATGATAATTTACAGATATGCGCAGGTTTACATGATAGAGTCCGGAAACCCTACTCAGTGGGGACGTTTTTATCCGGATGCAGACCTGATAAAATCTGATATTGACCAGAATGTATGTAAGCTGATATATGACGAGGATGGAATCCACGGGGTATTTGCATTGTTTGATGAGGCAGAGCCTGCTTATAAGCATATCGAGGGCGGTAACTGGCTGAATGAAGAACCGTATCTGACGATTCACAGGCTTGCCGGAGATGGTCAGGTGCATGGCTTATTTTCCTGTGCTTTAAACTATTGTAAAAATATTTCTTCAAATATCAGGGGCGATACTCATGCGGATAACAAAACCATGCAGAGGCTGATTGAAAAGAATGGTTTTACTAAATGCGGTACCATATATGCAAAAAATGGAACAGCGAGAATTGCATATCAACGGACTGCTTCATAATATGGAGGTATTACTTTAGACGATAACAACGGCAAGACAAATATCTTACAATGATAACGAGAGGACTATAATTCATGAGCAGAATACTTTTGTTGGAAGATGACACAATGATTGCTTCGGGAATTCTGTATGCACTTGAGTCAGAAGGTTATGAAACAAATCATGCCACACGTATAAAAGATGCCAGAAGTTTAATTGAACATTATAATTTTGACCTGGCAATTATAGATATGCAGCTTCCGGATGGAACTGGATTTGATGTAAGTGAGATATTCAAAAATACTGCTACATCTGTGATTTTCCTGACAGTTGTGGATGATGAAAATACAATTGTGAGGGCATTTGATGAAGGCGCACAGGATTATATGGTAAAGCCTTTCAGAATCAGAGAACTTTTGGCGAGAGTCCGGCGCATTTTATCTGCCGATATCAAAAATGGAGAGAAGGATAACATAATCTATATGGGTCATGCAGCCATCCATACAGATGAGGCAAAGGTTTATGTGAATGATAAAAGCATAGAACTTACAGCATTGGAATATCGGTTGCTGCTTATTTTTGCGAGTAATAAAGGAATCCTTTTGACAAGGCAGCAGATTCTTGACAAAATATGGGACGCAGACGGCAACTTTGTTGAGGATAATACACTTACCGTTTATGTGAAACGGCTGCGGGAGAAACTTGGAGAGGCAATACACATTGAGACTGTGAGAGGGATGGGATATCGTGTGGATTAAGAAAAAAGAGATAGAACAGTTGTCGGAGTTTGTGAAAGGCTATAGTTCCGGCGAGGAACTGGATATTCGAGAGAATAAGGAAGGCTCTTTTAACATATTAAAAAATGATATTTATGCTCTTGTGAACACGAAAAATGAACAGATAAAGGCAGTTGAGACAGAAAGAGACAGTCTCTCTGACTATATGGCAGATATTTCCCATCAGTTAAAAACACCGATTACTTCCATGATGATTATGGCAGATTTACTGGAGGAGGCAGAGCCGGAAAAACAGACAGAGTTCATTCATAACATACAGGTTTCGTTAAATAAAATGGAGTGGCTTGTAGGGGCACTTCTTAAGATGGCAAAGCTTGATGCCCATGCAATTGATTTTATCAAAAATGACATCCACACGTCAGAACTCTTAGAGGCGGTAAAACCATCGGTGGCAATCCTTTTGGATATCCACAATCTGACCATAGAGCTGAAACAGGATTGCATCATACATTGTGATAAACGCTGGACCACAGAAGCACTCACAAACATTGTCAAAAATGCGATCGAATATTCACCGGATGGAAGTGTGATTGAGATTGACAGCGGAGAAAATCCCATGTATAGCTGGATTTCGGTTAAGGACAGCGGTGTGGGAATGGACAAAACAGAGTATGCTGCTCTTTTTAAAAGGTTTGAAAATTCTACCAATGAAAATGGATTTGGAATCGGAATGCCGCTTGCACTCTCTATTCTGAAAGGACAGGGTGGCGACATTGATGTTGATTTTGGAGGCAGGGGAGAGGGAACGACTTTTATTTTAAAATTTTTTAAGTGAATTGTTTCTAAGTGACAAAATTGTCACAATAATAAATTCTTTTGTCACGGAACAGTCATTTTGCATTGCTAGGATGGTATTTGAAAAAGGAGGACTACAATGGCTGTTTTAGAAGTGAAGGAATTAACAAAGAAATATGGTGAAGGCGAATCGGAAGTGATTGCGCTTGATCATGTGTCTTTTTCGGTAGAAAGAGGAGAATTTGTTGCAATCATCGGAGCATCCGGTTCCGGGAAATCGACACTTATGAATATGATTGGCGGAATTGATTATCCAACAAGCGGTTCTATTATCATTGATGGAAATGAGATACAAGCAATGAGTGAGGATGAACTTGCAATTTTCCGAAGAAGAAATCTGGGAATTGTTTATCAGTTTTATAATCTGATACCCACTCTTACTGCGGAGGAAAATATTGCGCTGCCATGGAAATTAGATGGAAGAAAAGAGAATAAGGAACGGCTTTCTGAGATTGTGAATATGCTGGGTCTTGAGAAAAGGGCAAAACATCTGCCAGGACAAATGTCAGGAGGTCAGCAGCAAAGAGTATCCATAGGAAGGGCACTTATAAACGAGCCGGCATTTATTCTTGCAGATGAGCCGACGGGAAATCTTGATAGTAAAACAAGCAGAGAGATTCTGGATATTTTGAAGTTCACCAATCAGAAATATAAGCAGACGATTCTTCTTGTCACACATGACGAAAAGATAGCACTGCAGGCGAACCGAATCATCACGATCGGAGATGGAAAAATCATAAAAGACGAGGTGATGAAGTAATGAAAATAACAGCACAACTCGCCTTAAGCCAGATGAAAGTGAATAAAAAAAGAACGATTGCAGGAATTTTTGCGATCGCACTTGCAACATCACTTATTACAACTGTAATGTGCTTTGTGACAAGCGCAAATAAGATGCTTACGGATTTCCTTGGTTCGGATTATGGAGAATATGGAGGAGCATACTCTCTCATGCTTGCAATACCGGCACTGATTTTAGGTCTTCTTATTGCGGCAATGTCGATTACGGTAATATCCAATATATTTTCTGCTAGTGCCAATAAGAGGATTCAGGAGTTTGGTATTTTAAAATGTGTCGGTGCAACAAGCAGACAGATAAGGGCAAGTGTTATCTATGAGAGTTTATGGCTTAGTCTGACAGCCATCCCGCTTGGACTCATTGTAGGAACTATACTTGGTTATATTAGTGTAAAATTTACAGGGCATTTTATTTCCGATATCAATGATGCTGCAAAAGAAATTATTATGAGACCTTTTACCTTTTCCCTGCCCTTTCATATATCTGTGTGGACATATTTGTTTGCAGGTGTATTTTCGTTTTGCATTGTATTATTCTCTGCATACAGACCAGCTAAAAAGGTTGGTAGATTTACTGCGATCCAGTGTGTAAAAGGGATTGGAGCAGGTACAGCTTTGAAAGAGATTCAGGTAAAAGACAGCGTTATCCAAAAAATATTTGGATGTGAGACTGCAATTGCCTATAAAAACATGAAAAGAAACAAATACGGCTATAGGGCAACGATACGTGCATTGTCACTTGGGATTTTACTTTTTCTGTTAACCGGAGGATTATCCGGTCAGGCAAAGGAATTCCAAGAATGGATGACACCAAAATCAAAAGAAATGATGGTGGATTATTCTTCCAATTACGATATCGAGGTAAATGCGAAAACAGGGAAAGAAGAGAGAAAAATCAGCCGACCTGTTACATCAGACCAATATAATGAAATTACACAAAAGCTGGAAAAGTACGGGATAGATGTATATGGTGTTGGAGCAGATGCTTTTACCTACAATGCGCTATTAGATAAAAATACATTAACAAAGGATATGCTGCAGGTTCCGAAATTTTCTGATGATAATGGGGAAACAAGGACAGAAATCGTGTCCGTTGATGATGAACTCTATAAAAAACTGTGTGACAGGGCAGGCGCAGAATATGGAAGTATCCTTTTGCTGAACACTTACCAATATAATGACAATGGAGTGTATACGTCGATAAAACCTTTTAAAGATGATGTGACACAGATTTCCCTGATAAACGCAGCCAATGAGAAGAACACACTTACAATTGGAGGTATTTTAGAACAGTCCGATTTAAAGGAATATGGTTTTTGGGAAATGACACCATATCCGGTCAGAATTGTCGTACCTGATGCGGATGCGAGGAGTTTTGACTGGTTTAGTATGCCATCAGATGAAGATGATTATACAGAATATGCCAGAAGTGTCATGGATGAATATTTTCCGATTGTGGCAGAGGATTCTTATGCAGAGCAGGGATATACCGTGAGAATTGCCCGCACAGATGCTATGATTAAAATGCTCAATATAGCTATAGTTCTTGCTGAAATTGTGATGTATGGTTTTGTTATCCTGCTCATTCTCATGGGGTTTACAAGCGTAATTAGTACGCTGACGACAAATATCAGAATCAGAAGCCGTGAGTTTGCAGTGTTAAAGAGTGTTGGAATGACAAATAAATCACTTTGCAGGATGTTATATAGTGAAAGTATTTTTTGTGTTTTAAATGCACTTGTTCCGGGAGTGATACTTGGAATTGCAATTCCATTTTTCATTAATTTATCCATTCGGAAGGCTTTCCCGGTATTGTATCATATTCCGTGGGCGGCATTATTTGGGGGTATATTTGTTTTGATAGGAATTGTGTTTTTTATCACACGAACTGAAATTCACAAGTTAAGAGATAAAAGTATTATTGATGAAATAAGAATGGATATTGTATAAATGTCAATGCTGTTGTGGTACATGTTGTATTCTGTGTAAATGGTATTCATGTTGTGTCTTCTTTAAATCAAAAAAATATAGAAGCATTTCAATCAGTTCACCATGTCACTTTTATTTTGTGTTATACTGTTTTATGGAATTTACCAATCTGCTTTATTATTTTGTATTTTGAAACGTTCGAAGCATGCGAAATACCTGTTCAACCGTATCGGTCATATTCTGTTTTGCATGATCGGTCTGCATGGCTTCTTCAAGCGAAACAGCACCCCGCACAATCGGGAAAAAGGCATCAATTCCTGCTGCATGACAGGCTTTTGCATCTTCCGTCACGCAGCCGGAAAATGCAAGCACAGGTTTTTGAAATTCTTTGGCAATCTTTGCAACGCCGGCAGGTGCTTTCCCCATGACGGTCTGACCATCCAGACAGCCTTCTCCGGTGATGACAATATCTGCATTTTTTATATAGTCGGAAAGATGGGTTTCTTCCAGAATGATGTTTACACCGGATTCCAGAGTGGCATGGAAAAAGGTGAGAAAAGCAAACCCAAGGCCACCGGCAGCCCCAGCTCCTGCATGCGCGGGATTCGTTTCCGGAAAGCTTTTTCCGGCGAGTGCGGCATAGGAGGAAAGCCACTGGTCCATCTGCTGGATCATGGCAGGATCTGCGCCTTTTTGCGGACCGAAAACGGCACTGCATCCCTGCGGACCGCAGAGCGGATTTGTCACATCGCAGGCAATCCGAAACGTACACTCTTTCAGTTCCGGCAGTACATGGGAGTCTGAAATCACAGCCAGATCCCTTAAGCCCAGAGCACCATGACGTACCGGAACCCCTTCCTGATCCAGCAGGTCAAATCCCAGTGCCTGCAGCATACCGATTCCTCCATCGTTTGTGGCACTTCCGCCGATTCCTATAATAAAATGTCTGCAGCCTCTGGCAATGGCGTCTCTGATGACTTCCCCAACCCCGTAGGTCGTTGTATACAAAGGATTCCGTTCGGTTTCGGAAAGGAGTGTAATTCCGGCAGCCCCGGACATTTCTATGACTGCAGTTTTTCCAGCATCCAGAATGCCGTAACTGCCAAGTACCGGTTTTTCAAGAGGCCCGGTTACGCATACCTGTGTGCGTGTGCCGCCACAGCCAAGCGTCAAAGCGTCCACTGTGCCTTCGCCACCGTCTGCAAGTGGACGGATGGTGATATCTGCATCCGGATATATGCGCCGGATTCCGGTAGAGGCACTTTCCCCGGCTTCGAGGGAAGTCATGCTTCCTTTAAAAGAATCGATGGCAATAACAACGTTCATGTATATTCTCCTCCTGATATCTGATGGTTGTATTACATGTCACCAGGCGGAACCTGATGACATGCTTCATTATAACATGAAAACAGCGGAGTGGAACTGGTGAATAAAAGAGGGAGAAGTGCTGCACGCGATGTGGTAAATGATGTGAACCGCTGCCGGAGTCGGGCAAAGCCCATATCTTTCATGTCGTACGAAACCCAAACCGGTCTGAAACTGATATAATAGGTACGTAGGTCAGGAAAGTTCCAATAAGGAACGTACCTTAAATCAATCAGTACAGAATTTGGTACAATTGTGAGAATTGTATTTCAATTGATTAAAAGCGAGACATAAAAATACTGCAGTGAAAAAAATAAAATGTGGTTGCAACAACATATTCTTTTCCCGTTTTTGTGTATATTGTAACGGAAGAATGAAAAAACTGTTTGTAAGAGAGTCTATATAAATGGGAAAGGATAAAATCATGGAACACAACACACGGGTAGAACAGATCAAAACATATCTGGAGCGACTGAGCGCCGGGGAAGAATTGGAAAAAGTAAGGGCGGATTTCGCAAAAGAATTTAAAGAGGTTGATCCGGCAGAGATCATGCAGGCAGAGCAGGAACTTCTGCAGGGCGGCACACCACTTGAGACCGTGCAGAAATTGTGTGATGTCCATGCGGCACTGTTCCGCGGTGCAACGAGTGAGGAAAAAATAGCTAACGCGGAAAAAGCGGTTGCGGCATCAGTAAAAGAGAAAAAGCTGGCGGTCACCGCGGCTTTAACCGGAATCACCGGACATCCGCTGCAGACGTTTACCCGCGAAAATGAAGTGTTGGAAAACGTCATCCGGGAATGCCGGAACGAACTAGAAAAAACAAATACTCTTTCACCGGAGCTGTTTGGAAAGCTGCGGGAAGTTGCGATCCATTATGCAAAGAAAGGGGATCTTCTGTATCCGCATCTGAAAGTAAAATACGGGATCAGCGGTCCGTCGGATGTGATGTGGACGACCGATGATGAGATCAGGGATGAACTGGCAGCGCTGGCAAAGCAGCTGCCGGTTCAAAAGACGGAAGATCACTGGCTGGAACGTTTTCGCATTGTGTTGCAGCGCGTGGAGGATATGATCTACAAGGAAGCCAATATTTTCTTTCCGAACTGTGTCCTGAATTTCACGGAGGAAGAGTGGTTTGGAATTTACCGCGATTCGAAAGATTATCCGGTCTGCTTTGGTGTGGAAAATGCGACATGGGAGGCGGCAGAGAAGTATCTGCATACAGAAAATTGCGGTAAAGGTGTAAGGAATGGAGAAATCATCATGCCGGGCGGGCACCTGACCGTTGCGCAGCTTACCGCAATGCTAAACACGATTCCGATGGAGATCACATTTGTCGATGAGGACAATATCAACCGCTTTTTCAATGAAGGACCAAAGGATTTCAAGCGTCCGGGCATGGCGATCGACCGTGAGGTATTTTCCTGCCATCCGCCGAAAGTGGAGCAGCAGGTGCGGCACATTATCGGGGAATTCCGGAAAGGAACGCTCGACAAAGTGCCGATCTGGATGGAGAAAAACGGAAAAACCATGCTGGTTACCTATATGGCGGTACGGGATGCCGCAGGCACATATCTCGGGACCATGGAGCTGGTGCAGGATATGGGCTTTGCAAAAGAGCATTTCCTTTCCGACGTAAAAGCAAAAGAAGCAGCGCTGCGTGCAGGTATGGAAGATTAACTTATTTTTGTTTTTCCATATGATTTAATTCCGGAATCACGGTAGCAAGCATCGTGAGAAAGCACAGGCTTCCGCCGATTACATTGGAGACCGGTTCCGCCATAAACACGCCCCTTGTTCCCATGCCAAGCGCATATGGGAGCAGGTAGGTCAGCGGCACAACAATAAATACCTTACGAAGCAGGGAGAAAAAAATCGCCTGCTTCTTTTTATTTAATGATTTAAACGTGGTCTGTCCGATGTATTGCAGATCCATGAAAATAAATGCGGCAAAATAAAGTTTTAAGGCAGGAACCGCGTCTTTGATCAGCTCGCTGTCGGAACTGAAAATCCCGATAAGGAAATGCGGTGCAACGATAATGACCGACCACATGGCGGCGGTATACACAAAGATCATAACCGCCATTGTACCAATTGCCTGTTTTACACGCTTCGGGCGGCGTGCCCCGTAATTGTAGCTTAAAATCGGGGAACTTCCCTCATTCATGGCATAAATTGGTGTCTCGACAAGCTGCCGGACGCTGGAGATGATTGTCATCACGGAGATATAGATATCGCCTCCGGTCACGGAGAGTACGTTGTTGCAGCAGATGCTGACTAAACTGTTGGTAAGCTGCATAATAAATCCTGCGGTTCCGAGGCTTATGATGTTTTTGGCAGTTTCCGTGCACTGGGAGAGTTCGCTTCTGGTCAGAAACCGTACGTTAAGCTCCGATCGTTTTTTCAGAAAATAGAGGACAAATGCAGCGGAGAGTGTCTGGGAAATCACGGTTGCAATTGCAGCACCCCGGATTCCAAGCGAAAAGACGAAGATGAAAACCGGATCGAGAATGCAGTTTGCCACCGCGCCGATGGCAACGGATGTCATGCCGGTCATGGCATATCCCTGCGCGTTGATAAACGAATTCATACCGGTGGAGATCATGGACGGAAGTGTGCCGAGCAGATAGATCATCAGGTACGGGTATGCATAAACCAGAGCAGACTCGGAAGCACCGAACAGACGCAGGATTGGACGGGCAAACAAAAATCCGATGACCATTAAAAGAATTGCACTGCCACAGACCATCGTATAGGAGGTATTCATAATTTCCGCGGCTTTTTTTTGATCATTTTCCCCGCGGCTGATGGAAAAAAGCGGAGCACCGCCGCTGCCGAACAGGTTGCTGAAAGCCGTGATGATCACAATAATCGGAAAACATAAGCCGACCGCGCCGAGAGCGGTTGTGCCGATATACGGGATTCTTGCTATATAAATGCGGTCTATGATGTTGTAAAGCAGGCTTAAAAGCTGCGCCACCAGCATGGGAATCGCTGCGTTTAAGATGTTACTTGGGATGGACCCATGTTCAAAATCAATTCTTTTCACAATCATTTCATTTCTTTCTTTTTCATTTTGACTTTCTGTTGACATTTAGTATACCATAGATTAACATATATGAAAAATATTACTTTTATGAATTAACTAAACAAAAAATGTATGGAGAGAAGCTATGGATGTAAAACAACTGGAATACTTTCGGGCAATCGTGGATGCCGGTACGATCAGCGGTGCGGCGCGTGTTCTTCACATGACACAGCCACCGCTGAGTTATCAGGTAAAGATGCTCGAAGAAGAACTTCAGGTGCAGCTTTTTTTGCGCGGCACCAAAAAGATTACATTAACGGAAGCAGGAAAAACACTGTATGACAGGGCGGGCAGTCTTCTTACCATGGCGGATATTACCAAGCGGGAAGTCATAAAGGCAAGCCAGGCGGCAACAATCCACATCGGATTTACGCCGTCCACGGTTTCTATGATGTCCGATTACCTGATCCGTTTTTCAACGTCGCATCCGGATATTCGCTTTGATATCCACGAGGGATCGACATTTACGCTGCGGGAGCAGTTGGAAAACGGCGTGGTCGATATCACGACACTCCGGACACCGATTGTGCTCAAAGGATGTGAGAGCAGGACTTTGATGCAGGAAAAACTTCTTGCAATGGCGGCTGCAGGGAACCCAGTTTTAGAAAAAAACAAAGATGGGATCACGCTCGAGGAACTGTCAGAGCAGAAACTGATCCTGTCCCACCGCTACCGCAGTTATCTGTTGTCCGCGTTCGAAAAAAAGGGGCTTTTGTGTGACATTTATTGTGAGTGTGAAGACGCCAGAACGGCGATGACTTTGGCGGAAAAAGGGCTTGGAATCGCCATTCTTCCGGCTTCTATGCACAAGTTGTCGGATCAGATGCAGTCCTGTGATATTCTGCATGCGGATCTTGCGACGGAGATTCTTCTTGCATGGCGCAAAGGACGCATGCCGGAGGAAGTGAAAGCGTTTCTTGAAATGTGGAATTAAATGAAATATTCAATATCATATATGGAGGTAGAATGATGACAAAGGAAGAAAAAATCAGACGTTTTGAAGAAATGAACAAGGAGGTTGTGCCGGGGCAGATTGTGTGCGCAGGATCTTCCCTCATGGAGATGTTTCCGGTGGAAGAACTGGTAAAAGAAAAGCAGATCGACATGATCATCTATAACCGTGGAATCGGTGGATTTATTACCGACGAACTGCTTGAAAATATCGACACCTGTATTCTGGATTTAAAACCATCGAAATTATTTATCAATATCGGGACCAACGATCTGAGCAATCCGGATATTACGATTGCGCAGATGGTTGATCACTACGATCAGATCCTGTGCCAGGTGAAAGCCGCCCTGCCGGATGTAAAGCTGTATCTCATGGCATATTATCCAGTCAATTACGATGCCGCAACCGAGGAGATGAAGCCCTGCCTTCTTGTGCGCACCAACCCAAAGATCGCTGAAGCAAACGCGGCTGTCAAAAAACTGGCCGAAAAATATCAAGCAAAATACATGGATATCAATGACCCGCTGAAGGATGAAAACGGAAATCTCAAGGCTGAATATACGATTGAGGGCATGCACATAAAGGAAGAAGGGTATCGGGCGATTTTCCCGGAATTTATCCGGTATGCCATGGAATAATATTGTGGTTTTACAGAACCTCATAAAGGAAAGCTGACTTGAAAAAGTAAATTCCAGTGCAGGGGTAAATTCCACCACGCTTTAAAATTCTTTGATTTTTTAGAATTGTGGGAGGCTAAATCCTTATAAAACTGCTATAATTAGATTAACTTTCCATAAAACATCTTACTTTCAGGCATGGCAAACAAGCCTCTGGATAGTTTCTGTGCGAAACTAAATTCCACAGGCCGCATTCAAAAAATGTGAATTGTTAAGTTCCAGCCTGACAGCAGATTTTTATGCTAAGTTAGTGGTTAAAGCGTATCAGCTTAGGCGTCAGATTGACCTCATCGGGTGGAATCGGCCTAAGCTGAAGTGCTTTTAAGATGTCTATACCATAGTTTTCAAGTGCTACATCATACGGTGTTCGACCACCAAGGCTTTCTCTTGGGGTTGAATTTATGTGGTCTACGATAGTTCTTAAATCCCACTGGGTGAGATATTCAAAGCTGGTCTTTTTAGGAAGAATCATTCGAAGCATGGTATGTGCCTGTTCGATGCCGCCTTTTTGACCGCTTCTCATCGGATCACAGTAATAGATGCTTGACCGCATAATGCCATTAATGCCGTTTTCGAGAGACTCCGGATCTCCGAATTCGGATCCGCGATCCGTAAGAATCGTGTTGAATAAGGTTAAAAAATCATATGTGCCAAGCTGGTGTTCCAACTTGTTAAAAACAAGTTTTACGGCACCTTTGGTGCATCTGTTCATAATGAATGCAAGAAACAGTTTTTCACGGGTTAAGAAGAATGTCAGGATGACACGCTTTGAGTCCTGTGATGAGTGAACGGTATCCATTTCAGCAAAATGGTCAAGTTCAAGGGCTTGAAAATCAGAAAACATACGTCTGATAAAAACGGATCTGTCTTTGATCTGGGTCTTGTGTACTTTGCGGGGTTTGAATTTTACCTGACGTTTCAGATCGATGTTTCTTGCGGACAGGATTCCTTTATCAAGGTAAGAATACAGAGTTCTCACGGACATATCGAGTTCTGGATGATTCGTTATAATCTGATATGGAGACTGTCCCTGAAAAATCAGGGGCGTGATGACCATATCTTTCTGATGCAGTTCGTGTCTGGTCATGTTTATACCGGCCCTGGACTGTGAGAGACATTCTTTGTATTTGCGGTCAGCAAAAATAGCATCATAGCGGTATTTGTGGGCAATCGTGCAGTGATTGATTGCTTTTGGACAACCATTACACACATAAGGTGCTTTATCGAGTCGGTTACATCGTTCTTTGACAAAGTCCGGACATGTCTGGTTGCAGGTTGGACAGGTGGTACATTTGACACCGCAGAGAATGATCTTGCCACAGGCATTGACTTTTTTGCAATGATATCTGTGGACGCAAAAGTTATGTGCATTGTTAAAACAGCCTTTGTGATACCAGTCGCTGAGCCTGTGCAGCCTGATTTCTTTTGAGATTGTTGTTGGATCTTTACAAAGATATCTTGCAATGTCCTTAAAAGAACAGCCAGCGTTTAGGGATTTTTCAATGTATTTGCGATCTTCGAGAGTAAGATGTTTTTGATTACCGGGAATATATTTGCTCATGCTAGTTCTCCTTCTACTGCTGTCAGAAGGCCAACATGAGCATACCATTTATGATATGAAAGATTAAACTCCACTTGTGCAGAAGAGAATTCCACTGTATAAATGGATGG
>ERZ1031845.620-NODE-620-length-12961-cov-37.666512_pt1 | contig 12961 bp, 8 predicted proteins | sample MGYA00518169_ERZ1031845 | MGnify/ENA primary metagenome ERZ1031845 (study PRJEB33719, sample SAMN04261265) | wastewater metagenome | biome: rural village; feature: human; material: feces | host: Homo sapiens | place: El Salvador | collected 2014-01-14 ...
GAGTGGTACACTTTTTAATTAGAAAGTGGTACACTTTTAAATTAGTATATACACCTTTTACATTTGCTGTGGCAAAAATGCAGGAAAAAGCCCCAATATCGCTAAAAAATGGTTATCAGATGATTGTTTTTAGTGCGAAAAGGGGCATTTGTTGGGTATAAAATAGATACGATATCACCTTATTATAATATAAATAGACTGAACTTGCGAAACTTGAATTATCACTCTGCAGGATATTCTGGTGGTTTATCAGGCCCATGGCAAGACTGGCTGGCTTCCATGCAGGTACTATTTACCCCGGTTTCTTGACTTAAATCAAAAAATCGGGGTGTATGGAAACTTTTCTCTTAAATTGTTTGTGTGCGCACACAAAAAGTTATACCTTTGCACCAGAAATAAGAAATAAGGATAAAAGATTGTTAGGATAAGGGAAAAAAGATTGTTAGGATAAGCATAGAACGAGCTTGGAAGGCATGAAGAGATTGCTGGAAAAGTTAAGATAAAGGCAAAAGATTGCAGATAGGATAACAAATGAAAGTTGACAGGCTCTTCGGAGTCTTCAATATAGAGATAGGTAAAGATTATTAGGATAACTTGAGGTTGTCTTTCTTCGGGAAGCAATCTCTTAAAAAAAGAAAGGTAAAAATTATGTTAGTTTTAGGTATGGTTTTCGCAGTATTGGTAGCTGTTGCAGCTGAGGTTGGTGCAATCAAGAACGACCTCGCTTAGGCTTAGCCAAGAAGGTTTCCTAAGAGGGAATCATGCGAACGGAGCCGTAGTCATGGGCTTCGAAAAAAAAGTTTAGTTAGATTGGGGTGAGAATCCCAGCGTTCATTAGAGTTTGGGATGAGAATCCCTGCGTTTAAGTTAGAATTGGAGATGAAAGTCTCCGCGTTTGAAAGTAGTTTTTGAACGAAGAGGAAGCCAAATGGGCTTCCGCAATTGGGGGCGGGATGCTCCTTTTTTTGTTTTATTGCGGTTGGGTTTCTGAAAAGATAAACTTCAGAAAGGCTTGTAATGCATCAGAAAGGCTTGTAATGCATCAGAAAAGGTCTATAAAGCTTCAGGAATGGTCTGTATGCATCATATAGTTCTGTTTGTTGACCGAACCGGATGAAAATCAGTTTTTGAAAGTTTAAAAAGGCAGTTATTAATTCAATAGGTAATATAAAAGGCAATTGCAGGGGTTTTGTAGGTTTCCCTTCGCAGTTGCCTTTATTTGTCAACAGTCAACAGTTAACAGTTCTTTTTTCCCTTATCATTTTGTCGTAGCAGCTTTATAACTATGTCGTAGCAGTTCATTTATAGTGCAGCAGTTTCCTTTATAATTTTGTCTCAAATGGCTTTTTACACTTTATCATTTTGTCACAGCCACTCATTTCCCTTATCATTTTGTCGCAGGAAAACAGATGCGCTTTTTATAATTTTGTCGTAGCACATCTGTTTCCCGTTTGAAAATCTGTAATAAGCTCTGTTTATGGCTGACAAGAAAGGGCAGGAAACCTAAAAACATAGTCCTACAGATATCACAGAATGTGATTTATGACACACACATTATTTGAAAATCAGGGTGATGAGTCTGTCTTTGTCGAAAAGTTCCCTTGCCACGTCTTGAATCTGTTGGCTGGTGATGGCTTCCACCTGTTCGTAGAGGCAATCAACGTTTTTCTCCCAACCATAGTGGAGGAAACTCTTACCGAAATCGAGGGCGAAGTTCTCACGGTTGTCGCAGGCAACGCCAATCTGACCCTTAATCTGCTTTTTGGCAGCTTTCAGTTGGGAGTCGGAGAGCGGTTTCTCCATCATCCGGTCCAGTTCTTTGCGCACCAGTCGCAGGCAGCGTTTGATGTCGTGTTCATCGCAACCGAAGTAGATGCTCCAGGTTCCCGTATCTCCGTAGACCACCATCGTGCTTTCCACGGTATAGACCAGTCCGTTGTGCTCTCTCAAGGCGAGATTGAGTTTAGCGTTCATGCCCGGTCCGCCGAGGATATTGTTGAGCAGATAGAGTGGCATTCGTCGGTCGTCGTTCACATCGTAGGCTCTTGTTCCTATCATCACATGCGCCTGATGGGTATTCTTCTGCATCACAATCGTCTGCCCGGCAATCTCTTCCCCCACAGATGGATAATTTTTAGGTCCCACAGATTTCACAGATGACACAGATTTTTCTGTAGTAATAGAATTCTCATCCCCTGAAATCTGTGTCATCTGCGGAGCCTGCGACATTTGCGTAATCTCAGACTCCCGTACCCCCGCGAATCCCGTGTCTCCCGAGAAATCTGCGTGACAATCCTCTTTAGCAAGCTTGCCCGAATCATCATCTGCGAGCGCCCTCCCGACAAGCTTCACCAGCTTCTTGAAATCAATATCCCCGTAGGCGAAGAATATCGCATTGTCGGGGCGATAGAGCTTGCGGGTGAATCGCAGCGCATCCTCAGTAGTGAAGGAGCGAACCTGCTCGGCAGTGCCCAGGATATTATGTCCTAAGGACGAATCCTTGAAGAGGATATTCTCAAACTCATCATAGATCAGTTCGGCAGGCGAATCGTTGTAACTCTCAATCTCATCGCAGATCACCTCCACCTCCTTGTCGATTTCCGCTTGCGGATAGACGGAGTGGAACACGATGTCGGAAAGCAGATCTACTGCCCTGGCGATGTGCTCCTTCAGGATGGCAGAATAATATACGGTGCCCTCCTTGTTGGTGTAGGCATTGAGGTCGCCGCCCACGCTCTCCAGGCAGTTGAGAATGTGCCACGCCTTGCGCCGCTCAGTGCCCTTGAAGGTGACGTGCTCGCAGAAATGGGCGAGTCCTTCTTCGCCAGGTTCCTCATCGCGGGTGCCGGCGTTTATCTGATAACCGCAATATACTACCTTGCTGTCGGAAGGCAGATGGATGATGCGGAGTCCGTTGTCGAGTGTATATGTATTGTATTTCATTTCTATGCAAAATCAATGTACAAAAATCAATGTGCAAAATTCATTGTGTAAATTTCTAATGTGCAAAGTTACATCTAAAATGTAATTTATCCAAAAATATCGGCTATTTATTTTGCATTATCGCCAAAAACATTTATCTTTGCCTGCAATTAATTCTGCCGGGGAAATCCGGACGGGGAATGATTCCAATTCTTCTTCAGATAGGAAACAGTTTCCCGGTCAGGAAAGAATCGTTTCCGGTTGGACAAGAATATAGTTTTTAACAAGATACTGAAATATACAATGCGCAAGGTTATAGGAATAGGAGAGACCGTTCTGGACATTATCTTCAAGAATGGCAAGCCGATAGAAGCAGTGCCGGGCGGCTCATCGTTTAATGCCGTCATTTCTTTGGGGCGTGCGGGTGTGAATACTTCGTTTATCAGCGAGGCAGGCAACGACCGTATCGGCGAGTATGTCATCGAGTTTTTGAGGGAAAATGGGGTGAATGCCGACAATGTGAGCATCTTCCCTGATTCGAAATCGCCTCTCTCATTAGCTTTCCTCGATGAGAACAACAATGCTGACTACATCTTCTACAAGGATCATCCGCACGACCAGTTGGAGTTTGCTACTCCCGAAATCAATGCAGGCGACATCGTACTCTTCGGTTCGTTCTTCGCCCTGAATCCTGTGGTTCGTCCTCAGGTGGCTGGCTTCCTGGAATACGCCAAGAGTCGTGGAGCCATCCTCTATTACGACGTGAATTTCCGTGCTTCTCATCAGAACGAAATCATGAAGATTACGCCTAATCTGATAGAGAACCTGGAGATGGCTGATTTCGTACGCGGAAGCCACGAGGACTTCGGAATCCTCTACAAGAAACCGGAGGCGGATAAGGTTTATAATGCCGAAATCAGTTTCTACTGCAAGAAGTTTATCTGCACCCAGGGCGCTGAGCCTGTAGAGGTTCGTGCCGAGAACGGCTTTGCCAAGAGTTATCCTTCGAAGAAGATGAAGCCGGTGAGCACTATCGGAGCCGGCGATAATTTCAATGCCGGTTTCGTTTTCGGACTGATCAAGGATGGAATCACCCGCGAGGACATCGACCGCGGCTTATCTGAGGCGCAATGGGACAGTCTCCTTGTTTCGGCTCAAGAATTCTCCACCGAATGCTGCAAGGACATCTACAATTATGTTTCCAAGGAATTCGGAGAAGAAAAGAAGAAGGAATTATAAAAATATAAAAGATATGACAGAAATTATAAACAAGATTTATTACGTAGGCGTAAACGACCGCAACAAGCATCGTTTTGAGGGCCTCTGGCCTTTGCCTAACGGAGTGAGCTACAACTCTTATATCATTGACGATGAGAAGGTAGCGCTGGTAGATACTGTAGAGGTAGATTTCTTCACCCAGTTCCTCGAGAATATCCACGAGGTGATTGGCGACCGCGAAATCGATTACCTCATCATCAACCACATGGAACCTGACCACAGCGGCTCCATCGCCCTCATCAAGAAATATTACCCTAACATCAAGATTGTGGGCAACAAGAAGACCCTGGGAATGCTCGAAGGCTTCTACGGCGTAACTGATGACGTGGTAGAGGTGAAGAATGGCGGAACCCTTTCATTGGGCAACCACGAGCTGAGCTTCGTTCTCATCCCTATGGTTCACTGGCCAGAGACCATGGTAACGCTCGATGCAAAGAACAAGGTGCTCTTCTCAGGCGATGCGTTCGGCTGCTTCGGTGCGCTGAACGGCGGAATCATCGATACGGAAATCAACTGCGAGACTTTCTGGCTGGAGATGGTTCGCTACTACTCAAACATTGTGGGTAAGTATGGAATCCCTGTTCAGAATGCCTTGAAGAAGTTGGCTGGCGTGGAGCTGGATTACATCTGCTCAACCCATGGTCCGGTTTGGCACGAGCATATTGAGAAGGTAATCGGCATGTATGATAAGATGTCGAAGTACGAGACGGAGCCGGGCCTCGTTATCTGCTACGGCACCATGTATGGCAACACCGAGCGTATGGCCGAAATCATCGCCCGTGCGGCAAGCAAGGCAGGCGTGAAGAACATCGTGATGTACAACATCTCGAAGACTCACCACAGCTACATCCTGCGCGACATCTTCCGCTACAAGGGCCTTATCGTGGGTGCTCCAACCTACAATGCCGGTCTTTATCACGAGATGGAGGTTCTCCTCTCCGAGCTTGCCAATAAGGACGTCAAGAACCACCTCCTTGGCTGGTACGGTTCTCATTGCTGGGCAAGCAAGGCAGTGGCTAAGATTCAGGAGTGGAACGAAACCAAGCTTCACTATGAGCCAGTAGGCGAGCCAGTGGATATGAAGCAGGCGATTACTCCAGAGGTCAAGGCGCAGTGCGAGGCGCTGGGTAAGGCAATGGCCGAGAAGCTGCTGGCAGAATAAATTCAGAATGAAAGATTTCATCTATTGGGCACGAGCAATCGTGCCCTTTTTTATGTTTCTAAAGAGTTAAATCGATGAAAGAGTTTGGCGTTATCGAGTAAAAAGCGTATATTTGCGACCGAAAATCGTGTCTTGACACAAAAAAACGTCATAAACTATGTATTTTGAACGTAAAGCATACTTGAAAAAGCTCATCTCGGCAGAAGGCAATGGAATGATAAAGATTATCACCGGTATTCGCCGTTTTCCTCTTGGGGAAGAGCTAGATTGTCTTGAAGAAAATGTCAAGGGCGGAAGAACAACTGGGGTTAACAGAGTTAACAGTTAACAGTTGTTTTTCCGCTCTTTCTTCATCTATTTTATATAGGATTTTTATCCCTCGCAGAGCTTTGTCAATTCTTCCAGGTTATCCGCTACTTCTATCACATCTCGCCAATCGCCGCGAATCATGCTTTTCTCTGCCAAATCGTCCAGCAGGGCGATGGTGGAGTTCCAGAAGCCTTTCATGTTGTAGAGAATCACCATCTTGTGATGGTAGCCGATGGTGTGGGCGGCGGCGATGGTGAAGATTTCATCCAGGGTGCCGATGCCGCCAGGAAGGGCTACGAAGATGTCGCTCTGGGCAAGCATCAGGTCCTTGCGGTCGCTGAGATTATCACACGGAATCTCGATGTCGAGGTCAGGGAAGGTTCTGCCTCCTCGCTCTACAAGCGTAGGAACCACACCGATGGTTCTGCCGCCATTCGCCTTTACTGCCTTGCCGATGCAATCCATCAGGCCGGAGTTGCAGCCGCCGAAAACCAGGTCGTGGCCGTTCTCTGCCATCCACTTTCCCATCTCTTCAGTCATCGTGAAGAAGTCGGGGTCGATATTCTTATTTGCTGAACAAAAAACTGCTATTTTCATATTGCTTTATCTTCTATTTGATGATGTTTTATCCGTTATTTATAAATGTTTTAGGCAAAGGTACGTAAAAAAATCGAGATTATTGGGCTCTTTTTGCGGATAATTTCTTAATTTTGCAAACAATAACTAATCTTATAAACAGGAAGAAAGATTTCTAACAAAACAAGACAAGAGAATGAAAAGGATTATCACATATAGTATCATCGCATTGTTGCAGGCGTCGGTGGCGCTTGCACAGACCTCTGTGTCGCTTGCAAAAACCTCTTCGAAGCCGAAGCTTCAGAAGCGGGAGAAGTATGAATGGCAGGGAGAGATTCCTACCTATGTAGAAACGCTGAAGAAGGAACTGACCTATCCGATGGCTTGGGGCAACAGTCCTATCAGAAACTTCAAGAAGTGGAAGAAGGTGGCAAGGGCGAAGGTGTTTGAATGCATGATGACGCCTCCGAAAGCAGCTGCGGCTTGGGATATGGAAGTGCTCGGTGAGGAACAGAGAGACGGATATAAGGCGCAGAAAATCGCCTTCAATATCAACGCCTATTCCCGCATTACGGCTTATCTCCTGATTCCGGATGGAGAAGCAGAGAAGATTTTGAATGCAGAAGCAGGGAAGAACTCGAATGCAGAAGTTGGATTGCAGCTTTCTGCCCAGAATAAGAAAGCGGGGAAATTTCCTGCCGTAGTGGCGCTCCACGACCATGGTGCCCATCTCTTTATCGGAAAGGAGAAGATGATTCGCCCTTTCTTTACAAAGGAAGAATGGGGAGAAAACAAGGAAGAATCAACTGCAAATATAAAGGGAGAGAACGAGAGACGGAAGAAGCAGGCGCTCTGTCAGGAGATTTTGGATGATGCAGATGCTTGGGTCAATCAGCTTTATGATGGTCAGTATGTGGGCGATTACCTGGCGAAGCACGGTTATGTGGTGCTCTCGATTGATGCGCCGATGTGGGGAGAACGAGGCCGAAAGGAGGGCGTGGATAGAAATAAATACGATCTCATCGCCGGCAATATGATGATGCTGGGGCGTGACCTCTCTGCCTTCATGACTTACGACGATATGGCCAGTACCGATTTCTTGGCTTCCCTGCCGATGGTGGATGCGAAGCGTATCGGATGCGTGGGCTGTTCGATGGGAGCCTATCGCTCGTGGATGCTCTCTGCCTTATCGGATAGAATCAGGGTGGGTGCTTCCATCTGCTGGATGATTACCACCGATGCTCAGCTTACCAGGCGTTTTGGCAGAAAGGAGAATGGTGGTTTTGCGAATTGTTTTCCTGGATTGCGCCAGTATCTCGACTATCCCCACATTGCTTCCCTCGCCTGTCCGAAACCGATGCTCTTCATCAACGGCACAAAAGACAAGCTTTTCCCAGTGCCCGGCGTAAAGGATGCTTTCGCCGAAATGCACAAGGTTTGGAAGAGTCAGGGGGCTGATAATCTGCTGGATACGGAGCTTTGGAACATTCCTCATTCCTGCGGACTGAAGGCGCAGGAGAAAATGCTGGAGTTTCTGGATAAGAATCTGAAATAGGGAAAATATCAAAAGTCCACTACGCTAACCCCTTAAAAAATGCCGTTAGCGTAGTAAACTTTTGCGTTTTTGCTTGTGTTCCACGAGAAAAAGTTGTATATTTGCACCCAACAAAATATAAAGTTTGCAAGTATGGCTACTATTAATGGAATTATAGGAAGACAGCGTGAGATGGCTCTGTTGCAGGAGATTTACGAATCTCCTAGGGCGGAGTTCGTGGCTGTTTATGGCAGAAGACGTATCGGTAAGACCTATCTTATCGATAAGTTCTTTGGCGATAAGTACGACTTTTATATGACGGGTATCTATGAGGGTACCCGTAAGGAGCAGTTGGCAAACTTTGCCCATCAGCTGGAATTTTATTCTCATAAGGAACAGAAAACTCCGAAAGACTGGATGGAGGCTCTGTTTATGCTTCGCAAGTATCTGGAGACATTAAAAGAGAAAAAGTCAGTGCTCTTGTTCTTTGATGAAATGCCTTGGCTGGACACCCGCTATTCTCGCTTTCTCAAGGCTTTCGAACTGTTTTGGAACGAGTGGGCTTCGAAGCAGGACAATCTGAAACTGATAGTTTGTGGTTCGGCAACCACCTGGATGACGAATACCTTGCTGGGCAATAAGGGCGGTTTGCACAATCGTGTGACTCGCTCCATCTATCTCCGTCCCTTCAATCTGGCAGAGACGGAGGAGTTCCTGGTTTCAAGAGGATTCTCAATGGAGCGCTTCCAGATAGCCGAGTTGTATATGGCGATAGGTGGAACACCTTTTTATCTCAATATGCTGAATCGTTTGCTGAGCGTGGCTCAGAATATCGATGAACTCTTCTTCTCATCCAGTGCCCCTTTGAGAAGCGAATATGGCTTCCTCTTTAAATCGCTCTTCAAGGAGTCCACGCTCTATAGAAGGGTGGTGGAGACTTTGGCTAAGAAACTGAAGGGAATGACTCGCCCAGAGTTGATAGAGGAGCTGAAGGTGGAGGATTCTGGATATGTTTCTACCGTGCTCTCCGACTTATGCAACTGCGATTTCATCCGCAAGTATTCGGCTTTTGGAAAGACGGATAGGGATTTTATGTATCAATTGACCGACCTGTATTCGCTCTTCTATCTGAAGTATGTGAAGAACTATCATGGTGAAGACGAGCATTATTGGAGCCATCGGCAGATGGATATTTCCAGTTGGGAGGGCTATGCTTTCGAGCAGGTTTGTCTGCATCATATTCCTCAAATCAAGAGGAAGTTGGGAATTGGTGGCATTCTGTCGAATATCTGCACGTGGTCGTGCCGTGCTTTTACGGATGCAGAGGGCAATAAGCAACCAGGAGCACAGATAGATTTGATAATAGATAGGGGAGACAAGACCATCAATCTCTGTGAGATGAAGTTCGTGAATCATCCTTATTCCATCACTCCCGATTATGCGGCTTGGTTGATCAAGCGCAGGGAATTGTTTAAGCAAGCGACAGGTACGAAGAAGACTCTCCATCTTTCGATGATAACTTCGTATGGAGTGGAGCATAATGCTGGTTGGCAAAACATTCAGAACGAGGTGGTACTGGATGATTTATTCAAAGTAGAATAACATGGGCTTTATGACTATTGTATTTCCTTAGTGCAAGCAAAATTTAAATTAGTGATTTTGGAATAACTAACCGAGAAATTACTAAATAAAAAAGGAGCGGAAGAACAACTGAAGTTAACAGTGTCAACAGTTAACAGTTGTTTTTCCGCTCTTTCTTCTCTTAAAGATCAAAAGTCCACTACGCTAACCCCTTAAAAAATGCCGTTAGCGTAGTGAACTTTTTGAATATACGAAATCAATCTTTACCACAATTCTTCAGGCGACAAGTCCTTGTCCTTTCTGCCCATCAGATAGTAATCGGCAAGGAACTGGATATTGGCCTGAGTAATCTTCAGTCCCTCTTCCTTCACATATCGGCTGGTGAAGATGTTGGCATCAGGAAGCATTCCCTTTTCTATCAGCTTGCAAACAATCTCGTAAGGGAAAGGAAGACCGTTGCCGGAGATGATATTGAAACTGTCCTCTGCTGCACGCTCGGCATTGTAGTATGGGTTTTCAGGCGAAGCGATGCAATGGGCGGTTCCGAAGCTGATGTTGATGCCCGTATAAGGACTTCCGTACACGATGATTCCCTTTTCGTATTTCTGAGGGAAACTGATGTTGGAAGGCAGTTCGAAACCGATATTCTTCAGGAATTCCTTCATCGTCTTGACATCCTCGATGAACACAAACTTGTCTCCATAGCCATTCTGCTTGAGCAGATTGTAGTCGTGGATGCTCTTCTTGTGTTTCTGGACATTTCTTTCAGCCTCTATCTGAGCCTTGTTGTCTTCATAAGTAGGATCGAGGAGAGCACCGGTTTGCCACCAGTCTCCACCAAATCGGAAGAGATTGCATACGAGCACATTCTCGCCGCTGAGGAAGGAAGAAGCATCCCCAATATTGGTAGATTCCTTGAGCACTCTGATGAGGCTCCCTTCTTCTGCCTTCTCCTGATTCTCCTTTGAGGTCTTCTCCGGATCATCTTCCTCCTCATACAAATCCTTCAGATAGAAGAATTTCTCATCCTCTTTCATCATTCTGAAGGCTCTGGTTCCCTTGTAATCGATGTCCGTCCAGAGTTTGTGGGCAGGATGATGCTCGCTGATTTTGGCAAGCCACTCGGCAGAGGTGAGAGCCAGAAGATTGTTGCGACTGTTCATCGTGTGCTCTATCTGGATGGAGTAGGCGATGATTTCATTGAAGCCCTGTGGAGAGCGGGCGAGCTTTTCGAGGTCGAACTGCAGGCGCTTGAGATTGTTGATGTTGAAGAAGCAGTTATAGTGAAACCATGCCAGCACGTCTCTGTATTCCAGGAACTTGTCTTCTGCTGTAGGCAACTCGCAGAGAAATTCACGCAGGCGCTCGTTTTCCGGTGCAGTTTCATACTCCTTGTCGAGAAGATTATACACCAGTTTGGCTGCCAGTTCTATCGTACTGAAGAGGAAAGGTACGGCCTCCTGGATGTAGGCACTCTGCTGGTAATGGTACCAGCACAGGAACTTGATGTCGGAGATGTTGATCTCGTCCGGATCGTATGGCGCATCATCTACATTGAGAGAGTTCTTGACAAACTCCTTTTCGTTCTCATAGAAAGGGATGTATGAACCATATCGCTTCTTGCATTCAGCGGTGAAAGTCTTCCAGATACAAGTACCGGAGAGCACGTCCTCAAAATATCCGGCGATGCAGAGGGCGAGCTGCTTGGCATCTTCCACGTCTTTGAACTGATGCGTGAAGCAGGCATCATCGAGGGCGTGGTATATTTTATTGGATAACTCCGTATAATATTGATCCACTTCATTAGGTTTCTCGTATGGATGCATTGCCATCCATTCTTGAGTGAAAATTATTTTTTTCATATCATTCGATTGTTTGTTATTTCGTGCAAAGGTAATGAAATAATGGAGAAATCTGCAAGAAATTCAAAGTTTTTTCGTAACTTTGCACCCGAATTTAGGCAATCTTAATAAAACTATATGGTTGCCGCAAGCGTTTTAGAAGGATTTTGCACCCTAATTCATGGCTGGGAGGGTGAATTCGGCCTTCTATTTGATTATACATGAATTAAGGTTAAAAAGATTTGAAGACATTTGAAGAATTGGGCGTGAGCGAAGAGATTCGCCGTGCCATCGAAGAGCTTGGATTTGAGAATCCAATGCCAGTTCAGGAAGAAGTAATCCCATATTTGCTTGGTAATAAGAACGACGTGATTGCGTTGGCGCAGACCGGTACGGGTAAGACTGCATCTTACGGTATTCCGGTTATCCAGAAAACTGATGCCAGCAGCAAGCAGACACAGGCTATCATCCTCAGTCCTACACGTGAGCTCTGTCTCCAGATAGCAGACGATTTGAACAGTTTTGCCAAGTACATCGACGGTTTGCATATTGCCGCAGTTTATGGCGGTACCGACATCGGAAGCCAGATTCGCACCCTGAAGCATGGTGTGCAGATTATCGTGGCTACCCCTGGCCGTCTGCTCGATTTGATTAATCGTGGCGTGGCTCAGTTGGAGAACGTAAACAACGTGGTGCTTGATGAGGCTGACGAGATGCTGAACATGGGCTTCTCTGAGAGCATCAATGCCATCTTCGAGAACGTTCCGGAAGATAGAAACACTCTGCTCTTCTCGGCTACCATGAGCAAGGACATCGAGAAGATTGCCCTCAACTATCTGCACGACCACAAGGAAATCGTAGTGGGTTCGCGCAACGAGGGTGCTGAGCATGTAAACCACATCTACTATCTGGTAAATGCCAAGGACAAGTATCTCGCCCTGAAGCGCGTGGTGGATTTCTATCCACGCATCTTTGCGATTATCTTCTGCCGCACCAAGCTGGAGACTCAGGATATTGCAGATAAGCTGATTAAGGATGGTTATAATGCAGAGGCGCTGCACGGCGACTTGAGTCAGCAGCAGCGTGACCTCACCATGCAGAAGTTCCGCAACCATACCGTTCAGTTCCTGGTGGCTACCGATGTGGCTGCCCGTGGTCTGGACGTAGAGGATCTGACTCACGTTATCAACTATGGTTTGCCTGATGATGTGGCAAGTTACACCCACCGAAGCGGCCGTACGGGTCGTGCCGGAAAGAAGGGAACATCCATCTCTATCATCCATACCAGAGAGAAGTTCAAGGTTCGCCAGATTGAGAAGCAGATTGGCAAGGACTTCGTGGACGGCGTATTGCCAACTCCAGAGGAAATCTGCAAGAAGCAGCTCTTCAAGACCATGGACGACATCATGAAGACCGATGTGGACGAGGATCAGATTGAACCATACATGGCAGAAATCAACCGCCAGTTTGAGTACATCGACAAGGAGGACATCATCAAGAAGATGGTAACCATCACCTTCGGTAAGTTCCTCGATTACTATAAGAATGCTCCTGAGATTATCAAGCCTGAGACCGGCAAGGGTTCCCGTGGCGGCGAAGGTCGTGGAAGCCGTGGCGAGGGCCGTGGCAAGGTTTCCAATGGTCGCAGAAAGCATGAGACTGAGGCTGGTTTCAAGAGACTGTTCATCAACCTGGGTAAGGCGGATGGTTTCTATCCGGGCGAAATCATGCAGTATCTGAACAAGCACGTGAAGGGTC
>ERZ1031845.624-NODE-624-length-12831-cov-10.707655_pt1 | contig 12831 bp, 10 predicted proteins | sample MGYA00518169_ERZ1031845 | MGnify/ENA primary metagenome ERZ1031845 (study PRJEB33719, sample SAMN04261265) | wastewater metagenome | biome: rural village; feature: human; material: feces | host: Homo sapiens | place: El Salvador | collected 2014-01-14 ...
AGCTCTTCTCTCAGGCAGAGAAGATGGCTAAGCTCCGCTACCAGACTTACGTTCGCAAGAGCCAGGAGGACTGGAGCGAGGAAATCTAATCTGATTCTTCTATATCAGTAATATAATGCAAGCCGAGAGGATTTTTTGGTCCTCTCGGCTTTTTTTATGCGTTTTTGCATGTTTATCGAAAAAAAGTCGTAACTTTGCAATAAAAGACCAACATGAAACTAAACAAGACATTACTTACCTTCGGCCTGGCCACTGCCCTCCTGCAGATGCCAGCCACTACGTTTGCCCAATCCGCTGGTGCCAGTTCTTCCACCCATAATCCGCTTCTCGTAAAGAGCACTCTGCCTTTCGGCGCTCCCGATTTCAGCAAGATTCAGGAGAGCGACTATCTTCCTGCCTTCGAGATAGCCATCAAGAGCCAGCGTGAGAACATCCAGAAGATTGTCAACAACAAGAAGAAACCAACCTTCCAGAACACCATCCTCGCTTTCGAAGAGAGCGGACTCCTGCTCGACCGTGTGAGCAACGTCTTCTTCGGACTCACCAGCGCCCACAAAACTCCTGGCATTGCCGAAACTCAGAAGAAGGTGATGCCTTTGCTTACCGATCTGGACAACGAGATTTCTTTCAACAAGCAACTCTTCAACCGCATCAAGTTCGTTTACGACAACGAACTGAAGAAACTCAAGGGCGAAGATCTTCGCCTGACCGAGCAGATATACAAGAGTTTTGTTCGCTCTGGCGCCTTGCTGTCGGCAGAGAAGATGGAGCGCATGAAGCAGATCAACACCCGCATCTCGCAACTGCAGGAGCAATGGGACAACTTCTTGCCTGCAGCCACCAACAATGCTGTGGTATGGGTACAGAGCAAGGACGAGTTGGCTGGCCTGAGCGATGCTGATATAGCTCAGTGCAAGAAAGATGCAGAGAGCCGTGGCGGTAAGGCTCCTTACTGCGTGGTAATCATCAACACCACCCAGCAGCCTATCCTCGCCTCGCTTGCCAACCGCGACCTTCGCCGCCGTGTGTACGAGGCAAGTATCCATCGTGCCGATGCCACCAATCCAGAGTTCAACACCTTCCCTATCGTTACCGAAATAGCCAAGTTGCGTGCCGAGAAGGGACAGCTCATGGGCTACAACAACTATGCCGACTATTCGCTCGAGAAGACCATGGCAAAGAACAGTCAGAACGTAAACAGTTTCCTGGGACAGCTCATCAAGGAATACACTCCCAAGGCTGAGGCAGAGACCAAGGCTATCGAAGAATACGCACAGAAACTGGAGGGTAATGACTTCAAGCTGCAGCCCTACGACCGATTCTACTATTCCGCAAAGATGAAGAAGGAACTCCTCAACATTACAGACGACGAGATAAAACCTTATTTCAATATCGACAGCGTACAGATCAACGGTGTTTTCTATGCTGCCCACAAGGTATATGGTCTTAACTTCAAACAGCGCAAGGATATCCCAACCTATCATCCCGACATGAAGGTGTTTGAGGTGAGCGACAAGAACGGTAAGCCATTAGCTCTCTTCTATAGCGACTTCTTCCGCCGTCCTACCAAGCGAGGTGGCGCATGGATGAGCGCTTTCGCCAAGCAGAGCAGACAGCGCGGTCAGTTGCCTATCATATATAATGTATGCAACAACGCCAAGGCTCCCGAAGGACAGCCTTCACTCATCACCTGGGACGAGGTTTGCACCATGTTCCATGAGTTCGGTCACGCCCTGCACGGCATACTCTCCGACTGCCAGTACAACACCCTTTCCGGTACAGCCGTAGCACGAGACTTCGTAGAAATGCCTTCGCAGTTTAATGAGTCGTTTGCTTCCATTCCTGAGGTGTTCGACCACTTTGCCCGTCATACCGAAACAGGCGCTCCTATGCCAGCAGCCCTGAAGGAACGCATGCTCAAGAGCATCAACTTCCAGACAGCCTATTCCTTGGGCGAGAACTTGGCTGCCACCTGTCTCGACCTGGCTTGGCACGAACTGACTCCCGAACAGGTTCCTTCTGCCTACATGGCTGGAGCCTTCGAGAAAGAAGCTCTCTTCAAGGCAGGAGTTCTCAATACTCAGATACCTCCACGATACTCTACCACTTACTTTAACCACGTATGGGGAGGTGGCTATGCAGCAGGCTATTACAGCTATCTGTGGACAGAGGTTCTCGCTGTCAACGTAGCCGACTACTTCGCTCAGCATGGTGCACTCGACCCTGCTGTTGGTCAGGCTTTCCGCACTAAGATTCTCAGCCGCGGCAATACCAAGGATCAGCTCGAAATGTTTACCGACTTCACTGGCATGAAGCAACCAGATGCTTCTGGCCTGCTCAAAGCAAGAGGATTGTAATAAAGGTAAAAAAGTAAAAAGGTAAAAAGGTAAAAAGGTAAAAAGGTAAAAAAGTAAAAAGGTAAAACTGAATCTTACTGCCGATAAAGATTTTTAAGGCAACAGAGACTCAGTACATCATACAACAGGACAGGTGTCACGACCGACACACTGTCCTGTTCTTCGTTTATACTCATCTTAACCTTCTGAACCCAGCGACAACTCAATAAGCTTTCTATTCTACAGACTTTCCTAAAGAAACAAAGAGACAGCACATTTTCTGCATTTTTTTTGTATGTTACAAGAAAACGTTGTATCTTTGCATAAGATAAGCTGCACTCAGCAAAATATTCAAGCAAGCTTGATATTCTGCATTCGATTTGCATTATCTTTGCACGAATAACAGACAAGATGTTATATATGAGCAAAAAAATTACAGGAACACAAAGACATTATTACAGAAATCTATTAAGCATTGGCATCCCTATTGTCATAGGACAGTTAGGAACCATCATCTTAGGTTTTGCCGACACCATCATGATAGGTCACCACAGCACGGAAGAACTGGCTGCGGCAGGACTTGTCAACAACATCTATACCCTGGTGTTCGTCATGTACATGGGCTTCACCTATGGTCTGACTCCTATCATCGGCCGACTCTATGGCGAGGAACGTACCGACAGCATCGGGCAGAAGGTGCGCAACTCGCTCTTTGCCAATATGCTTACGGGCACCCTTCTCTCCATAGCGCTTGTGGTGCTCTACCTCAACCTCTCGCACATCGGACAACCCGAAGAGCTGCTCGACCTCATCCGTCCCTACTTCATCATCAACCTCATCTCCGTACTCTTCATGGGCATATTCTACACCATGAAGCAATTTCTTGATGGCGTGGCAGAGACGCGTGTGGCGATGTGGGTGATGATAGCAGGCAACGTGGTCAATATCTTCGGCAACTGGCTGCTCATCTATGGTGTGGCAGGATTCCCCGAACTGGGACTTCTCGGAGCCGGAATCTCTACCTTGCTGAGCCGTGTGCTTATGGCAGTAGCCATGGTGGGAATCGTGATAGGCAGGAAGAAGTTCGCCCAGTACCGTCACGACATTTTGCATAGCAGCATCACCAAGGCCGACTTCCGCGAGATGAACCGCTTAGGATGGCCTGTAGCCCTGCAGTTGGGCATGGAGTCGTCGGCTTTCACCCTCAGTTGTGTGATGGTGGGATGGCTCGGCACCATACCCTTGGCAGCCCACCAGGTGATGATCACCCTCTCCCAGCTCTTCTATCTCGTACTCTCGGGTATGGCTGCCGCCATGGCCATCCGTGTAAGCCACTTCGTTGGTCAGAAAGACTATCAGGCGGTTCGACGAAATGCCTACGACGGCTGGCGACTCAACCTGATGTTCTCCATCTGCATGGGTCTGCCAGTACTGATCCTGCGCCATCAGATAGGAGGCTGGTTCAACGACAACGTGGAGGTGCAGCAATACGTGGCGCTGCTCATCATCATGATGATGGTCTATCAGTTTGGCGACGGACTGCAATACAGCTTTGCCAACGCCCTTCGCGGCATCGCCTGCGTGCGTCCGATGGTGCTTTACGCCTTCATCGCCTACTTCGTCATCTCACTGCCTATGGGTTATACACTCGGCTTTCCTTTAGGAATGGGCATCTTAGGCATTTGGATAGCCTTCCCATTCGGACTCACTATTGCAGGCACTATGTACTGGCATCGATTTGAAAAAGAACTACGCAAGATGGAGCAGCAAGCTACAGGAACTCAAGCCTGAGCTTACGCTCCAATCCAGCAAAATAATCATATCTAAGAACCCAATAAAAAAAACGAACCGTGAAACAACAGCAGATATACAACCTGGAAGAGTTTGCCAACAAATATCAGTTGACAAATACTTTTGGCGCCTACGCCGCCTACTTTTCTGTCGGAATAATTCTCACTGAAGAAACCGATGTCGCACAACACTTCAAAGAGATGATGCTGCAGCGTACTCTCTTCACCAAAATGTTGCTTGTCAAACAAGGAACAGCGAAAGTGCATATCAGTGAGCACGATACCCCAAAGACACTTACTCCCGACTGTCTTCTGGCAATGACGTCTAAGCATATCATCACAGAGGCAGAGTTCTCACCCGACTTCGCGGCAGAGTGCCTTCTGGTAGACTCCGAGATGGTGAGCGACAACACCATCTATCGCCTTCATGAAGAAAAGCACAAGAGTGTTAGTGACATTTTCAGCATGATACACAACATCGTAAAACATCAACACATCAATAAGATTGAGATGATCGAATCAATGTTTAATGTGCTACGTCTCATCCTCAAAGAATTGCCCTATGAGCAATGCTCCATCTCTCACGACTTCAAACACAAGAAAGAGGTATATGAAATATTCCTTCACCATCTATACCGTAACTTCCGACAGGAACGCCAGATACGCTTTTATGCGGGCAAGATGAATGTTTCTACAGCATACCTGTCACGCTTAGTCAAGGAGATAAGCGGCTCTACCATCAACGAGCACGTTACCTCGCTCGTCTACAAGGAAGCCTGCAACCTCCTCTCCCATTCCAACATGTCGATTGGCGAAATAGCCGATGCCCTGAGCTTCAGCGACCAGAGCGCCCTCACCAACTTCTTCAAGATGCGTGCCGGCATGACTCCCCTCGCCTACAGGAACAAAGGCTGAGAAAGACAAGGGATAGCCATGAGCATGGGTTTCGGGAAATTACATTAGTGACATAAAAAACGAAAAAAGCATGGACAACTCTCTCAGCCATCCATGCCCATGTATTCTCGTATATCTGATCTATTCTATTCTAATCGTGTTTTGTCATGGTGAAAGATTACGCTAAATTAAAAAAACTACCACAATTATTTTAACTTCTTATAGCCATAGGCTGCGCGATTACCCAGCTGCTCTTCGATGCGGATAAGCTGGTTGTACTTAGCCATACGGTCGGTACGACTCATTGAACCCGTCTTGATCTGCCCCGAGTTGGTAGCCACAGCAATATCAGCTATTGTAGTATCCTCGGTTTCACCCGAACGATGGGAAGTAACCGTAGTGTAACCATGGCGATGAGCCATCTCAATAGCATCCAGGGTCTCAGTAAGAGAACCTATCTGGTTTACCTTGATAAGGATAGAGTTGGCAGCACCCATCTTGATACCCTTTTCCAGGAACTTCACGTTTGTTACAAAGAGGTCGTCACCTACCAACTGGCAACGTTCGCCAATGGCAGCAGTCAACTTCACCCAGTTGTCCCAATCGTTCTCATCAAGACCATCCTCAATAGAATCGATAGGATACTTGGTAATCAGTTCCTCCAGGAACTTGATCTGCTCTTCAGCAGTCAGTTTCTTGCCATTAGGATCCTTCTTCTTACCATCCTTCAACTGGCGATAATCATAATACCACTCACCATTCTCCTGAACGGCAAACTCACTGGCAGCACAGTCCATGGCTATCTTCACATCCTTTCCTGGCTCATAGCCAGCATCCTTAATGGCCTGACAGATGCTCTCGAGTGCATCCTCAATACCATCGAGTGCAGGAGCAAAACCGCCCTCATCACCCACTGCTGTAGACAATCCGCGACTCTTCAGCAGTTTAGCCAATGCATGGAATACCTCGGCACCCATACGGATGGCCTCCTTCTCGGAAGGAGCACCCAAAGGACGGATCATGAACTCCTGGAAGGCGATAGGTGCATCAGAGTGAGCACCACCATTAATGATGTTCATCATAGGAACAGGAAGGGTGTAGGTATTGCAACCGCCGATGTAGCGATACAAGGGAATGTGCAGATACTCGGCAGCAGCATGTGCCACAGCCAGAGACACCCCGAGAATAGCATTTGCACCAAGGTTCGACTTGGTCTTGGTACCGTCGAGTTCCAGCATCTTGTAGTCAATGGCGCGCTGTTCCAAGGCAGAGAAGCCCACCAAGGCAGGCGCAATCACCTTGTTCACATTCTCCACAGCCTTCAAGACGCCCTTACCACCATAGCGGTTCTTATCACCATCACGAAGTTCCAAAGCCTCGTTTTCGCCTGTCGACGCACCTGATGGAACAGAAGCACGACCCACAATACCCGACTTTAATGTAACCTCAACCTCTACTGTAGGGTTGCCGCGGGAATCCAAGATTTCTCTTGCATGAACATTTTCAATAATCATAATACTTTAATATTTTTAATTACATAAAACTTTAACAAAAACGCTTGAAGCACGATACTTATCGTCTCTATACGATTTCTGTTTCTGAGTGCAAAAATAGATATAATCTGAGATATCTCCAAATTTCGTACGTCATTAAAAATAGGTATTCCGATTAAATACCTACTTATGAGTAAAGAGACTAACACTATCCGAAACTTCTATCATTTACTCAACTTTCGCAAATAGAGAACTCAAAGAAATTAGAGAAGTTAAAGCCAAATGTTTTATGGCTAAGTATTCAACCCCAAATGGCTGGAAGCAAAATGCCTCCAGCCCAAGATTATCAACCTTAATACAGAAAAACTTAAGCCCGCCCCTGCCAACCAAAGCCGCAGGAGCAGAAGGCTTCAACATAGCTTTTTACTAAAACCTTTAACACAAACGCGAAACATTCATTATTTCAAAGTGAACTTATGCGACTGCAGCATCTCGTTAGGATCGAGCGTCTTGTCGAGTTCCTCCTTGCTCATGATGCCCTGCTCTATCACGATGTCGTAGACTGAGCGGCCTGTTTCATGAGCCTCCTTAGCCACTTTGGTACTTTTCTTGTAGCCAATGATGGGATTGAGGGCAGTCACGATACCGATGCTGTTCTTTACCATTTCATAGCAACGCTCTTTGTTCACAGTAATGCCGAGGATGCACTCCGAGGTAAGGGTCTCTATGGCATTCTTCATCCATGTAAGGCTCTCGAAGAGGCTCTCTGTGATGATAGGCTCCATCACGTTCAACTCCAGCTGACCAGCCTCTGCTGCGAAGCTGATAGTGGTGTCGTTGCCGATTACCTTGAAGCAAACCTGATTGGTCACCTCTGGGATGACTGGGTTCACCTTGCCTGGCATGATAGAAGATCCAGGAGCCTTAGGAGGCAGATTAATCTCGTTGAGACCGCAGCGAGGACCAGAAGCCATGAGTCGCAAGTCGTTGCATATCTTAGACAACTTAACAGCCAGACGCTTCAGAGCTGACGAATAGCTCACGTAGGCACCCGTGTCGGGAGTAGCCTCAACAAGGTCGGTAGCAGTCTCGAAGTTCTCGCCCGTCAACTTGCTCAGGTTGGCAGCACAAAGCTTTGCGAAACCAGGAACAGCGTTCAGACCTGTACCGATGGCTGTACCACCCATATTGATTTCGTGCAGCAGTTTCACGTTGCGCTCCAGATTGAGGATTTCCTCCTCCAGATTGTTGGCATAGGCATTGAACTCCTGTCCGAACGACATAGGCACAGCGTCCTGCAACTGTGTGCGTCCCATCTTGATGGCGTCGGAATACTCATCAGCCTTATAGCGGAAGGCGCTTATCAATCCTGTAAGGGCACCCACGAGATGCGTGTTCATACGGATGAGCGCCAGACGGATACTGGTAGGATAAACGTCGTTGGTACTCTGTCCGCAGTTACAATGGTCGTTGGGTGAGCAATACTGGTAGTCGCCCTTCTCATGACCCATGATTTCGAGTGCACGGTTGGCGATCACCTCGTTGGCGTTCATGTTGACCGATGTACCTGCACCACCCTGTACCATATCTATAGGGAAGTTCTCATGCCATTTGCCCTCAATGATTTCTCGGCAGGCCTGAGCGATGGCACCCGAGATCTCATCGTTGATCACGCCCAAGGAATGATTGGTCTCAATGGCAGCAAGCTTCACGAAAGCGATAGCGATAATGAAGTCAGGGTTGTCGACCATAGTCTTGCGAGAGATGTGGTAGTTGTTGATACCACGCTGTGTCTGCACACCATAAAGAGCTTCTGCTGGAACCTTGAGTTCACCCAGAAGGTCGGACTCTAATCTGTATTTCTTTTCTTCAACCATAATACTATTATATTAAGCGTTAATATTTTTATATCTTTTTCTCGCTGCAAAAGTACTGCTTTCTTTCCATACCATCTTTATAAAAAGAGAACGATTATTTGTAAAAAACAAACAATCGTATAGTTAGGGAGTTAAAAGAGGAGTTTTCAGGAGTTAAAGAGTTAATGGAACTAAGGAGTTAAGACAACAGCCTTAAAGGTCGAAGAATCAAGATATTAGAGGCGGTAAGGAGTAAGAGAAAACAAGCCCTTTGCTCCACATAGCATTCGGAGATAATTTCATGGCATTCGGTGTGAGATTTCTCAAAGCGAGCGTGAGAAACATGTCATTCGGTGTGAGATTTCTCAAAGCGAGCGTGAGAAACATGGCGTTCGGTGTGAGAGGAGATTATGCCAACATGCGCTTCATATAGCCCCGCACTTCCTTTCGTGCTGCACCCAGTCGGTTTTCCACACACTTGTAGTTGAGCCCCAGTTCACGGCTAATCTCTCCCACCTTCATGCCGTCGCACACGTTAAGACGGTACACCTTGCGCTGCTTCTCGCTAAGACGGGCTATGCCACGCTCCATGAGTTCGGTAATCTCCACAACCGAATAAACCATCTCGACCGACGCACAACAACCTGCCGCACCCATGCTGCCCTGTATGAAATGCTCATGCTCTTCTACCCGCTGCCTATGCCGCCAAAAATCACATATCAGATGGCGAGCCATAGTGTAGACCAGGCAGGGAAGCGTAATGGGAGTAATCATCTTGTCGGTTTGCAGGAGGCGCAGGAAGACATTCTGGACAATGTCCTCAGCCTCATCAGAATAAACATGAAGGCGAGATGCCACGAAGGCAAGAAGCTCCTCGTAGTGAAATGTATAGTAATCAGCAATAATAGCTTGTTTAGTTATTGTATAGTCCATGATTGTCAAAGTTCAGGTGGTATTAGTCGAAGACTCATCCACTTCTTGATAGTTGTTTGCAAAGGTAAGAAAAATAGTTGCTACGACCAAACAAAAGAGGACAAAAAGCTAAAAATAAATCAAAACATGACTGATGCCCCTCCTTTTTGGCACACATTTTGCGAAGACATGGTCAATCGAATGAATCGAACAATAATAAAAACAACTAAATAAACATATCAATATTATGGCACAAAAAGGTAATATCGGAGTAACGACAGAGAACATATTCCCTGTCATCAAGAAATTCTTATATTCAGACCACGACATCTTCCTGCGCGAGATGGTATCCAACGCCGTAGACGCCACACAGAAGCTCAAGACTCTGGCTGCCCAGGGCGACTTCAAGGGCGAGATAGGCGACACCACCGTGCGCGTCACCCTCGACAAGGAGGCCGGAACCCTGACCATCAGCGACCACGGCATCGGAATGACCGAGGAGGAGATAGACAAATATATCAACCAGATAGCTTTCTCGGGAGTGACCGACTTCCTCGACAAATACAAGGAGAACGCCAATGCCATCATCGGACACTTCGGACTCGGCTTCTACTCTTCATTCATGGTAGCAAGCAAGGTGGAAATCATCACCAAGAGCTATCGCGAGGGAAGCAAGGCCGTAAAATGGAGCTGCGACGGATCACCAGCCTTCGAGATAGAGGACGCCGACAAGGCGGAGCGTGGTAGCGACATCGTGCTCCATATTGCCGACGACTGCAAGGAGTTCCTCGAGAAGAACAAGATAGAGGAACTGCTCAACAAGTACTGCAAGTTTATGGCTGTGCCCGTGGCTTTCGGCAAGAAGACAGAATGGAAGGACGGCAAGAACGTAGAGACCGATGAGGACAACATCATCAACGGCGTAGAGCCACTCTGGACCAAGACGCCAAGCACACTCAAGGACGAGGACTACAAGAACTTCTATCGCACCCTCTACCCCATGCAGGACGAGCCCCTCTTCTGGATTCACCTCAACGTGGACTTCCCATTCAATCTGACAGGTATCCTCTACTTCCCACGCATCAAGAACAACATCGACATGCAGCGCAACAAGATACAGCTCTACTGCAACCAGGTGTTCGTTACCGACCAGGTGGAAGGCATCGTGCCTGAGTTCCTCACCCTGCTCCATGGCGTCATCGACTCGCCAGACATCCCGCTCAACGTGAGCCGAAGCTATCTGCAGAGCGACAGCAACGTGAAGAAAATCGCCACCTACATCACCAAGAAAGTGGCCGACCGACTCAGCTCCATCTTCAAGGAGAACCGCAAGGAGTACGAGGAAAAATGGGACGACCTGAAGATCTTCATCAACTACGGAATGCTCTCGCAGGAAGACTTCTACGACCGCGCCAAGGACTTCGCCCTCTTCAAGGACGTAGACGGCAAGTACTTCACCTTCGAGGAATACAAGACCCTCATCAAGGACAACCAGACCGACAAGGACGGCAACTTGGTATACCTCTATGCCAACAACAAGGAGGAACAATACTCCTACATCGAGGCTGCCAAGAACAAGGGCTACTCGGTACTCATGATGGACGGACAGCTCGACACTCCAATGGTCAACATGCTGGAGCAGAAGCTCGAGAAATCGCGCTTCACACGTGTAGATGCCGACATCATCGACCGACTCATCGTTAAGGAGGATGCCAAGAAGACAGACCTGACAGACGAGCAGACTGCCAATCTGTCACAAGTATTCCGTTCACAGATGCCTAAGCTCGACAAGACAGAGTTCTTCGTAGAGATACAGGCCTTGGGCGAAGCCAACCAGCCCGTACTCATCACTCAGAACGAGTATATGCGACGCATGAAGGCCATGAGCCAGTTCCAGGCAGGCATGAACTTCTACGGACAGATGCCCAACAGCTACAACATCGTGCTCAACAGCGACCACGAGCTCGTGAAGAAGGTTCTCGCCGATGCCGAGCAGCAAACAGCCGAGGCACTGAAGCCTGTACTGGCAGAGCTGAAGGGACAGGAAGCCCGACTGGCTGTTCTGCACCAGTCGCAGGACAAGAAGAAGCCCGAGGAGATTACCCAGGAAGAGAAGGACGACCTGCAGAACACCCAGAAGGCCGTGAACGACGAGAAGCAGAAGCGCGACAACATCATAGCCGATTACGCTAAGGACAACAATATCGTACATCAGCTCATCGACCTCGCCCTGCTGCAGAACGGCATGCTCAAGGGTGCTGCGCTTGACGCCTTCCTCAAGAGAAGCGTCAGCATGATCAAGTAAAGCGCTGATATGCAGAGAGTAATATAACTCTACTTTCTTAAATACGTAAGTTGAAACTTCCATAACTTCCGTACATAAGAAAGTTCTATAAAGAAAAAATAAATCACTTCATAATAAGACCCGACACCAAACTAAATTTATATTTAGCGAGATGTCGGGTCATTTTTTGTTTATAGTATTTGCACCATTGAATAAAATGTTGTAATTTCGCAATCGATATTCAACCTCAGACATACAAGTAACTTAACTTTCGTATGTATAGCAGTTGAAGAAAGTCCAATCATACAAAAATAGAATATGTTAGAACACATAGCAAATTTCACAGCATGGCCAATCCTTACAGGTATCTTTATTGGCTATATTGCAAACCGCATCATGAGCGGAGAAGGTAAAGGATGTTGCATGAACTTTATCATAGGAATCGCTGGCAGTTATGCCGGCGCATTCATCAGCTATCTGCTCAATATTGAATTGTTTGGTAAAGGTTATCTTACCAATTTCGTGTTCTGCGTCATCGGTTCTGTATCTGTATTGTGGATATGGAAGAGATTATTTGGTTAACGACTTAAGCTAAAACGTACGGGTATCGTTAAATCATGTTGGCTTCTAAAATAAAAAAAGACTAATTCATTCCTTCATTAGAATAAATATTGTATTTTTGCATTGTATTTATCATCAAAAGTTTGTGATAAAAAGAACAGAAAACAAAATTAACAATTAAGATTATGAATATAGGAGATAAAATACCTGAGATTCTTGGCATAGACCAGGACGGACGTGAGATCAAGGCAAGCGACTTTCGGGGTCGCAAGATAGTACTCTACAGTTATCCGAAAGCCAACACCAGCGGTTGTACTGCAGAGGCTTGTTCTTTGCAGGCTCACAAAGAGGAGTTGGCAGCTGCAGGTTACGAGATTATCGGTGTGAGCAAGGACAAACAGGCTTTGCAGAAGAAGTTTGCCGAAACCAAGGGGCTTCAGTTCCCTCTTATCGCTGATACCGAGACTACCCTATTGCAGGAACTCGGCTGCTGGGGCGAGAAGACAACCTGCGGCAGAAAGACCATAGGAATCCTTCGTACCACCTATCTCGTTAACGAAGAAGGCATCATCGAGAAAATCTTCACTCCCAAGGAGATCAAGACCAAGATTCATGCAGAACAGATTCTGGAGTATATCAATAATGAAAAGCACTAGTGTCCACTAAAAACGATTAACAATCGTTGTAAGTGGTTGATATACGACA